>Ga0115556_1003063_pt1 | contig 10903 bp, 8 predicted proteins | sample COGITO_mtgs_1104_5_FD_87282 | JGI IMG/M metagenome (GOLD analysis project Ga0115556, IMG submission 87282) | Pelagic marine microbial communities from North Sea - COGITO_mtgs_110414 | ecosystem: Environmental > Aquatic > Marine > Epipelagic | place: Germany:Helgoland, sampling site Kabeltonne... | reverse complement strand
TGCCTTTGGCTTTTGCACCCATAGCCTTAGCCATGTGACTTCCAACCGCATCAAGCACATACAGAATACCTGCAACGAGCGTGATGTCGCTAAAATTGAACAGTTCAATCGCTAAAAGGTCGTCCAGTAGATATCCACCCACTGCAATTAACACAGCAATGACAACCGTTCGATACGACGCCTTGTTGTCTTCCCAGTTAAAGCTGGCAATAAAGGAGGACAGCATTTTAGCGAATAGCCTGTACGGCCATACGACGAGATAATGCCATAGCACATAAAACGAAAAGCCTCCCAGTCCCAAAATTAATTGAGACCAAAGCCAATAGAGTTTATTGGCAGACCAGCGAACAACGGATCCTATTACGTCGATCAGCCACATGAGGGCATAAACCGCATAAACGAAAACGTTCACCAGATAAGACAGTGGCAATAAAACCACATAGAGAAGGGTCCAAAGCTTATTGAAATCTGTAGACTTCAAGAGGTCTTTGGGAATATTGAGCGCTCCGGGTACTTTAGATTGCGCATGTTGCTGCCTAAAATATCCAATCAACGCACCAATAACAAGTAGGTAGGTAGGGGTTAAATTCATTGATGCAAATGCATCGATAAGTGAACTTAACATATGTTATAGAGTTTGTTAGTCTCTTAAGTTACACATTATATACCAACTAGCTTTGTTTTCTTAAGGTATATGGTCATTTACTATCGCCAAAGTGAATCTAACAAGTCGAAATACGTTTTAATCGGTTTAATTGTCATTATTACTCATTAACCTTTAATTTAACTCAAAAGACTTCAATACAATCGGTTTTGGCACCATCTTTGCTAGTATTAAAATCCCAAACCGAAAAACTTAAGCTCCATGAAAACCCCACTCATGAAGCCACTGCTTACCTTCTTATTTATCCTTTGCTTGAGCGCCGGCTATGGCCAGCAGCTTCAGTTCAAAGAGAAGTACAATTCTCGGAGTCAACGTACGCTGTCTTTTAAGACAGATCGGGTAAAGGGCAGTATTAATGGAGGTAATGCATCGCTCATTTTGACTTTAAAGAATACGAGCGAGGAAGCGATGGATTTAAGTAAAATCCAATTGGCCCTTGTAGATGCCACTGGTCGTGGCGCAAAACTCTGTGGCAACACGAAAATTCTCAAGCCTGGACGGAAAACCACCCTCCACCTGGAAGCGTGTAACGGCAATGACGGGCTCTTTATGCTGAATAAGGCCTATGCTTCTAAGCAAGCTTTTAAAGAGGATGCTTTCTTTCTTAGAAATAAAGAGTGGCAGTTGAGAATTGGCCGGGATGTGGTGACTTTCTACACTGATTTGTAGGTAAAATAAAAATTTGAACACTCGCAGACTGATCGTTATAAATCAAAAACGCTCAGAATAATCAGTAAACTTATCAAAGCGCAACTTAACTTATCAAAATAGTATGTGAATACTGTTCAATTATCATACCTTGTATGTGAACGAACCTACAAAACAGAAATTGGAACTGATTGAATACTCTTTACTACGACTCATAGCAGCCGCATTTATTCCCTTCACTTTGTTCGTCATATCCAGTACATCGAGAAGACCGGGATTGTTTGAACGCTATTCCTGGGCTGTATTAGCTATTGGGGTTGTCAGTTTAACATGGTTGCTTACCGGTTATTTGAACCAAAACACCAGTTTATTGGTGTTTATGTATCCGCTCTTTGTTGGCTTTATTGCACTTATCGGTCCTTCCTTTTATTTTGGTGTCACAGGGACCGCTCCTTGGAATGTCGGTACCGCAATCCTTCATGGTAGTCCTGCACTATTCTTATTTACAAGTGCCCTGATTTCAACGACTCGTTATCCCATATATCAAACAGATTTTGAGCACTTATTCAGTGAGGGCGGTCTCATATCTGAAATGGCTTGGAGCCTATTGGGAGATCAAAGGCTGCCTGTCATGATCACACCTATCCACTTCGGGGCATATGCTGCATCCGCATACCTTAAGACCCGGGAAAAGGAACACCTACTTCTCATACTTCCATTGTTCCTAATGACCTTATTGTTCGCTATTATATTTAGTACAGGCGGCACATACATTTGGCGTTTTAAATTTTTATTTGGAATTATCGAGCTCGCCCTACTGATCATCTATATCCGGTTCATCTTAAACGATAGTCCCCGGGTTCAGTTTGAGAGAAAAAAGAACCTAAAAATTATAGTCCCACTCAATCAAAAAGTACAAGACTTCCTATCGAACGAGCAGGAAGTTCGCATGATTTTCATCCAGCCCAAAATCTCGCTCGCCAAACTTTCTGAACTAAGCGATATTGACATTACGGAATGGCGAAACTATTTCGCTGAACAGGACATCACTTTCACAGATCTAAAAAGAGAACACCGGATAACACATGCGATACAGCTTATAAATGAAGGCTACTTAAACAATTATACCGTAGACTCACTCGCAGCTGCTATAGGCTATTCGAGCAGAACAAGCTTTTATTCCGCTTATAAACAAATCACAGGACGGGCTTGGGAACGTGATGATGATTAATTATCCAATCGAAGCTGTGTTCAAAAATTAGATTTGAACATCAAAAGCTCATATTAAATTGAATTTCAACAGATTAATTCGTGAAACTCATAACGTCCATTCGTTATTTGAACGAAATTAAAATTCACTTTTAAAATAACCAATAAGCGAAAGCTACAGGCCATTGTGCTTTGCCGGGCCCCTCACAGGAGGGGCCTTTTTTATCTGTCTCGTTTAAGACTATTTTCACTGCTTCTGATAAATGACTATACAATTCAAGCAAATCTGGCTTACATTAGAGTATCAATAAACCTAAGTGTGATTGTGTGTGTTCACACAAAGGACTTGTAAGCCAAAACCCCATTGCCTCGCAGTGGGGTTTTTTATTGTCTTGTATTGCCCTGAAATTCGATGGATTAAATCGGTCACTCATTAAGCAATGAATGGCACTGACGCTGTCGTATCTTTCGAACAAGCTAATTAACCTAAACTTATATGCGCAGCCTACTCGCAACACTCGCTTTAACCCTATCGCTTTCGCTTTCCGCAACGCACCTAATCACAGGGCATTTTTCGTTCGAACACGTAAGCACAGGAACGACTACCAGTGTATATAAAGTATCCTTAGTGCTTTATAGAGATGTAACAGGGATTACGATGCCCACATCAGTAACGGTGTATTATAAAACGCTTGGTCCCAATGGGGCGACCTCTTCCGTTGGCCTTGGCCAGTCCAGTAGTGGAGCATTGACAGGAAACTGTGGATCAACGTACGGAATTGATGCCTACACCTATTCTGCAAACGTGACCGTCGACAACAACACCGGCTACACCTTTGCGTATTCTACGTGTTGCAGACCTTATGCAATCACGAATATTGCAAATGCATCCAGCCAGAGTGTTTACCTCAGTGGTGTTTTAGTCAATGGTAAGCCCGCCATTCGTTCGTACAATAACAGTCCCGAGATACAACCTGGTATTGCAACCGCTTATGCAAATACAACGTACCCTTTTGAAATCTGTAGCGCCGATGCGGATGGTGACAGCCTGTCCTTCCAGATCGTAGCTGTTAAAAGTGGAGCGTCCTCGTCGCTTTCAGCAACGAACATTGCTTATTCTACCGGTTACAGCAATGCTGCGCCTCTTGGCAGCGGAAGTAGTGTTTCAATAGATACAGCGAACCGCATGTTGGTGATCAATTCTAATACCGTTCAAAACGCGGTAGTCAATGTGAAAATCGTCGAATGGGCTCAAGACACTACGAATACCTACAAAATCATGGGTATGATCGAACGTGAAATCTTAGTGAATATCGTTAGTCCGAGTGCAGCGCCTCCACAAACTTTGATTGATGCCACAAGCGCTTCAGCAACTTTCGGCGAAAATGATATCTACCTCAATACTTCAGATGCAGTCTTCCCGACCTCAGCAAATTTTGATTCCGTTCAGGTCCAATTATTTGACGCATTCGGAAACGCCACTAACTTCGTAACCGGAAGCACCCCACTCTCTTCGAGCTACGACGCCTTCAAACTCCATACGAGCGATTCCATCATGCCGGGTCCATGGACGCTCATCTTTGGCTACAGTGCAGATTCTTCCGCATTGACTGGATTATGCGACAGCAAATTGATCGATACGATATCCTTCTTCGTCGCACCCCCCGCACCTATTTTAGTAGGTCCGTCCGATTCCATCTATGCATCGGCAAACACCACCTATACCATGACCAATTACCAGTACGTGGATTCCATTTCCTACGCCCTTTCCAACGCAACCCTCATCTCCAGCGCCCCCGACTTCAGCTCGTTTGAAGTGCAATGGGGACCGGCCAACGGCGCTGCATCTTTCGCCGTCTACGCCTTCAATGGCGGTGTCGCAGACACGGCAGCAATAGACGTAACCATCTACGGTATAGGCTTAAATGAACTAGACGGATCTATAGCGCTTTACCCGAACCCCACAGAGGATTTTATTTACCTCCGTGGCGCACCTGCAAACACCACCTTTGAATTGCGCAACACTACGGGCCAACTGCTCCGCTCAGGCACCCTCACCGAACGCATCGACCTCCGCGGGGTAGCTTCAGGAACCCTCGTATTGACGCTCCAAAACCAACACACCATAAAACAATACAAGCTCGTGAAGCGCTAAGCGAACAGATCTTGCATTTGTACACAGAAGCACCAGTGGAAACGCTGGTGCTTTTTTGTGGCAATAGTAACCTCAGAGAAGTGGTTTAAAGCATTTAAAATTCAAGACTTAGGATCACTCATGTGATGTACTTGTATTTCGTCTCTACACGTAGCTTATCGCTTTAATCGAGACATACACGAGTATGGGATCAGCGGATTTTTCTGGGGAGTGATCTAATTTAAGCAAAGATTTTCTGGAGCCTATAGAGTTCAAAAGACAAATAAGAATAAGTTAAGTCAAAGATCTTATTGCTCAAGGTGCACTGAACGACTATAGTGTAGATGGCCTAAGCCAATTAATTGGTTACCAAAGTCGGACGAGTTTCTATTCGGCTTTTAAAGAGGTCGAAGGAATGTCCTTTTCTGAGTATAGAGATACTTTATCCAGCTCTCATTGACGTGTTCAATTAGTGATTGAACATGCAATTGAACACATTTACCTGCGGAATATCAGTATTTACGCGGTCTCCGCACATTTGTTCAAAACTTGATTGAACACCTATCCGAGATGGTTTTGCTTTATCCTTATAGTGCCGTAATGTAGGCCAATTTATGACTAACAATTCAAAACCATGAAAAAACAAATCAAAAACCTCAAATGGATCAGCGTATTTTCATTGATCGCGACGCTTTCCTACGGTCAGTCTTATGATCAACAGACTGTAGATTTTGGAATTAGCACACACTCACTTGTGGGGGTGGATGCAAATTCATTGACTTTTAACTTTGGTACACCGACATCCGCTGGTGATGGATATTCTCTCACTTCTGCCGCAGCATCAACAAACCTGTATTACTCATACATGCCAACCGGCAACGGTAACAACAATACTGCGGTTGTTAAGGTACAATTCACTAACATCCCTCAAGGTGTAGATGTGGTATTGACGGTAGATAATTCTGGAGTCTCTTCACTATCCTCAACTACTTACGGTTCTGTAGGGACAGTAGTTTCTGGATTTGAAACTACTGGTTCCGGTACTGCGGTGGGATCCTCACCTTCATCTATAATAGAAAATATTGGAGCTTCTTACACTGGGACTGCGTACTACACGCTTTCCTACACTGCAAGTGTAAATGATTACTCGAGTTTAGAGCAAACATCTTCTAACGGTGCAAACGCGCCGACTATTACGTATACGATTACCAATTAAACCTAAGTTTCAATTTCTTAACCCCGAGACAGTGCGCTGTCTCGGGGTTATTTGTTTTATGAAAAAGTTACTCTCTATACTATTTATGCCCTCACTACTCTTTAGTCAAGTGGTAGTAAATAGCGGTTTGACACAGATCATCGATGCGCCTCTTGGCACAGCACAGACACTGAATATTGCGCTTCAAAACAACAGTGATGATGCGAAGCGTGTCACCTTTGCCCTGATGGACTACTATAATGATTGTAACGAAGGATATGTATATGTGGATGGCGAAGAGCCTATTGAAAGTAGTTGTCGTCCCTGGTTGACTTTAGAAAATACTGAACTGGTTCTTTTGCCAAGAGAAAAGAGAGATTTCAGTGTACTTGTGAATATTCCTTCGAACTACAACTTGCCAAATGCTAATACTTGCCTGTTCATCAACAACACCGCACTAGTGGATAGCGTGCAAAAGGCTGGAGTGATTCAATTTGGAGTACAGATAAGATATGGCGTAAACATTATCTACAATAACCCTAGCGTTCAATCTAGTGTGGATTTATTCACACAAAGTCTTGTCATAGATACCGCTGGTGTAAATTACGCTTTTGAACTTTCATTGGTCAACCGAGGCAATGCCTCCACCACGTTCCATACGAAAGCCTCTATCTTGGACATGGAAGGAAATATGGTGTACGAGAACACCTCTATCCGTCAAAGTATTCAACCTCAACAATGCCGAAAGGTATTGCTTGAAAATATAGATGTGGCACCAGGCACGTATGAATTAGTCTTGCTACATGAGGCCGACAGCGGAGATGTTTTTGGAGTATCAGAATCCATCACATTTTAACGCATGCGGAGGTGGTTTTACGCATCACATACCGCTCGATATTCCTTCTAGGATTCTTACTTCTCAGTACTTTGGGAAAAGCACAACTGGTGCCCAGTTTTTTAGGTCAGTTAGTATTCCAGTTCAGCCAAAAAACGAACCCTGTTGAAGTTAACATTATAAAGCAGGACACGCTCATCGCACCAGGGGCAAATGCTCAATTCACCTTACAAATCACTAACTACTCTATAGACACACTTTGGTTCAAACCGGCAGCGATTACTCCGGATAATTGGACCCTAATTCAAAGTCAAAACGATCTTTTTATTCTCCCGCAGAGCAAACGAAACTTTACCGTCATTGCTTCTTCCAGTAGCTATACTCCTGCTGGATTATATCACTTTGATCTGGGTATCGAACTATCAAAAAACAATTTACGATTTTCAATTCAAGATTCAGTCACCGTCGCCTCGCGAACCCAAATCATCGCCTATCCGCTCAACTATCCACGCAAAATTTCAAACAACAGCAGTGCAACCTCAGTACAATTCGCAGTGGAGAATAAAGGCAATACCACCGAGGCTATAGAGGTATACCTCCTAGGGAATGGTGGACAAGAAAATATTGAACTCTCCCCTGGGGGAAAACACGAGTTTGTCTTCACTATTGAGCCCCCAAAAGGCATGAGTTCTGGAGATGTTCAAATTGGCTGTGTCGTAAACTTAGTGTCGAACAAACAGCAGGTTACGGCCATCCGAAATGTGGAAGTGTTCCCTTCTGTAATTAAAGCAGATTACAGCACCAATCTATCCAAGATTGCCGTTAAGCAAGGGGCAACCTATATGGAGCAAGGCTTTGGACCGGTAATTAGAACAAATACTGTTTTACGTAGCCAATTCGGCCAACGCGCGAGAAACCAAGTACATTCAAATATTTCCAATATGATGGTGTTTTCTAACGGAAACTTCAATCAAAACACCCAGTTTGATGTCGGTAAATCTTGGAACAGGGGATTTCACACTGCAAAAGTGGGACTCGGAATGTACAACCCACGTACCTCCTTCTTTTTTCGTCTGCCACGAAACTTTATAGGAGGTAAACTCGAATACGACAACAAAACTTTTGATACTGAAATCTTGGCCTTGCAAAAAATTCAGCGCACACCAATGGATACCGTGGACCAATTATTAAACCACTACGTTGCTCAATCCATCGGTTTACTGAAAATTCAAAACTCACTCACCTACTTCTCAAGCAAGGGTAACTCACACTTCTTAAATGGGGCAAAAGCAAACCTGAAGTACAAAAACAACTTCAAAGCTAGTGCCGGCATGAACCATTACGATGCATTCGATTTGAGCCATGTCGCCTTTGAGGGAAGCTTTTTTGGGGCCGTAAAAGGATTTTCAATTGGCGGTGATCTATTCCAGTCGCCCGAGAACTTCACCCCTAGAAATTCCAATATCAACATGTACAACGGGTACTTGAATCAGAGAATTGGCCAACACTCCTTTGGAATGAACGCCTCCTACTTTGATCAAGACAATTCAGTCAACCAAAACAGTTCACGCTACACTATCGGTGGTAACGCATTTGTACAATTCTTGCCAAAAATATCTCTGAGCACCAACGCAAGTGTATACAGCAGCGAAAATATCTACGCAGGCGAGATATTCACTGCCGACATCACCAGCTACCAAGCCATCTTCACTCGGAAATTCTCCCAAGGAAACAACCTAGTCGTCAGTGGGCGTAACCAAATCACCGACATGAAGGCCAATGGGTTTTTGAATAGGCGCGAGGCCGGTATATCCTACCAGACCTCGTTTAGGTCCATTAACCTCAATTCCTCATATCGATTCGAACAAACACTAGGGCTTTTACGCAACAGTATTGACCTTACCGCTAGATATCAAATTAATTCTCGGTTTTCTTTGCGCTCACAATGGGGATACAGTTTACAGCCGAGTATGCGTATCCCACAATTTTTTACCGCTAGGAATATGCTGAGTTACCGCTATGGTAAAAGCAGGTTTTCACTAATGATCAACAACGCTTTTAACCAAAATGCGGCCAACGTACTTACGGTTCAAACCTCTGGCTCGTTCGACTTATATATCCCCCGAAAAACAGATTTAGCGCTTAAAAACTTAGCTGGAGAGGTGATCGATATAAACGGTAAACCTGTACCGAACGTCGTACTAAGTATCGCCGGGCAAAGCGTGATAACCGATAAAGACGGAAGGTTCGTAGTGCACACCATAAATACAGATTCTGTGGTGGTGTTCATCGATCGAAAATCACTTCCTTTCGGCGCTCAACCAGCCAATGGATTCAACCAAACCGTATACACCTTTGACAAGCACTCTCACATCACCATCAACCTCTTTAAAACCTCTCGTATCCTAGGGAAAGTGCGTGTACAACGGATTTCCACACTACAAACGCTGCGACCCGATTTCTCAAAATTTGTTGTCATCATCTCTAATGGTGACGAACGGATTGTACGCAACCTGAAAGCCGATGGAAGCCTGTCTATTTCTGGCCTGCGCCCTGGCGAATGGCAAGCCCGTTTGAAACTCAAAGACCCAACATATAAAGCTTTTAAAATCAAAAAATCCGAAGATCGTAGACAACTAGAAAACGGCGAAGAATGGAATCTATGGCTCGAAATAGAGGAGAACTCACAAGGGGTCAAAGTGCAAAGAGGAATTGGCCGATGAGAAGCGTTTTTGTTTTGTGTGTCCTCTTTTTAACCTCTCTCATTAAAGCGCAGCCGGTTAATCTTCAAACCTCCACCCAGATTAACGTAACCTATAGCAGCCTCAGCCTTGCTGGAGTTGCGGACCCTAACCCCGTATCCATTTCATTAAACAGTGCGGCCTCTATAAACGACGGTGTAGGCCTTCAAGGACCTGTTTTTGGTACGAGCACCATGCAATACTTCCACTATACCATGTTCGGAAGAACGGGCGTTTCGAGATCAATCAATGTTTCCTTGCAAACAAACCTCGCTTCTGATTATTACGTCCTCGTTCTTCAAACAGGTACTTTGAGCAATCCAATCTTTGGCAACTTGCCCCAGACCAATACTGGGATTGAATTATCTACCCTGCCTAAAACTTGGCTTACCCAACTGGATTTTGGAGCCTCGGGAACACTGTCTACTGATGGCGTCCCATTCTATTACGAATTGCAAGAAAACCCAACAGGCAATTATGGAACATTAACCGGGGGGAGCATTCAAACCAATATAATTTTCACTATTGTAGAATGAAAAATTGGCTCCTCATATTACTTCTGCTCAATGCTTACGGTATTACCGCACAAAACCTCAATTCTACTGCCTCTGTTTTGAATGCTTCGGGCATAGGAGCACTAGAACTAAATTCCGCCTATACACCCGGTTCTGACCTCACTGATTTGATAGATCTAAATCTTGAAGAAGACATTTCAGTAAAAAATGTATCCAAGCAAACCAAATGGTGTGTATACGCCCGATTGTCAGGTTCCTCTAATGGACATGCGTCTATTCAAGCGCAGCTCGACCCTTTCGCTTCTCCAAATAATACCATTGACCCCAATAGAACTCATTATACGTTGAACTTAACCTATTCTGATCAACCTTTTGTTTCGGGGAAAGGCAGTTTAAATACAGCCACAATCTCTTATTTCTTATACGAGGGAAGTGTTCCGGAAATTCAAACGGAATCGTATCAAATCATTTATACGGTGCAGACCTCGGCTTGTCCACAACTCTAGATTAACATTCGCCCTCTATTGCCCCTGTTTTAGTGTAAAGAATATTTAAGGCTATGTACTAAGACTACATCATCAAGACAATTTCCTTGCTGGTCGTCGCATTGATCCTCGAAGGTATTCGTGTGCCCCCAAGCGTGGACTGTTTCGTTTAGCGCCTAGCTATCCTTCTAAGGCCGCATTTAAAGAAGATGCCATCTTCCTTCGCGGGAAGGAATGGACTCTGACCGTGGGTGGGGAAGCCATTACTTTCTATACAGATATCTAAAAACAGCATTTGCGGGGACAGCGACCAGCAGTAGCAGGTATAGTGCTGTGTGTATGGTGTCAAAGGTAGCGCCAGGAATTCTTTGTTCTGAAAATTCCCAGAGGAAGGCGAGTAGAATTGGCACCCAAGTATAGGTCCAATTGTTCCAGATTGCGCGAAAGGCTAAGATGCCGAAAAGTGCCCACAACAGA
>Ga0115556_1003053_pt1 | contig 10913 bp, 5 predicted proteins | sample COGITO_mtgs_1104_5_FD_87282 | JGI IMG/M metagenome (GOLD analysis project Ga0115556, IMG submission 87282) | Pelagic marine microbial communities from North Sea - COGITO_mtgs_110414 | ecosystem: Environmental > Aquatic > Marine > Epipelagic | place: Germany:Helgoland, sampling site Kabeltonne... | reverse complement strand
TCGGGGCGAGACAGACGAGTTCCGAGTGCGCGTCCACTTCTTTTGTTTCTTCTTGGAATTTTAAGAACAACAGAGGACGGAATGGAAAAGGAACTACTGGCGTTTTTGGGGGTTTTGAAGCGTTCCAGAAGAAGAAATTAACGCGCGGATTTTTGGGCGGGAAAAGATACGATGATGACGATGGGATTAACGGTGTCGATGTCGCGAGAATGATGGGAAGAGGAAGAGGACATGTACACGTCGTTCGAGCGAAACAGACGACGGAATTGGAACGAGATCGCTTGGATATTGAAATATCGAGCACGTGGGACGAATCCATGGAGGAGGATTTCGAGTTCGACGAAGACGGGCAGTTGTTGGACGCGTTCGGGGAGGAAATCGATACGACGGAAGTGAAGAAGGCGATTCCTGGCGATTTTTATTCCTTGATTCAAGTGCCGAAAGACGCCTCCTCGGCGGAGATTAAAAAGGCGTACAGGAGGTTGCAGAAAGCGTGTCACCCGGACATCGCGGGAGAAGCTGGATCGGACGTGTGCATTATTTTGAACGAGGCGTACGATATTTTAATGGACGATACCGCGAGAGCGGCGTACGACGCGGAGATGAAAGAGCTGGAACGCATGACGCAAGAGTTTATGAAACGAGGCGCCGCGGACGAAGAAGACGATGAAGGAGGCGGGTACACCGGCGAACCTCTCTCGGAATTCAAAGGCAAAGATCCCGCGATCGGGTACCCGCGCGCGGTATTCGTAAACGAGTGTCAATGCATCGGATGCAAACAGTGCTGCCACTCGGCGCCGAAAACGTTCGCCATGGATGATCAATTCGGCCGCGCTCGCGTTTTCGCCCAATGGGACGACGAAGAAGAAGACATAAACATCGCCATCGAATCCTGCCCAGTCGATTGCATTCACTTTGTCAAAGAAAACAACCTCCCAATTTTAGAATACGCGATGTCGAAATGCGAACGCACTTCCGTCGCCTCCATGATGTCCGGCTCCGCGCGAGTCGATGATCCTTTCGACGTCGCCAACCAAATGATCCGCCGAGGCGAAGAACGCTACGGCCGATTAGGCCTCGACCCGAACGAAGCGTTAAAAGGTAAATCATTAGTCGGCAGAATGAAAAAACGAATCCGAGACGCGTGGTTACAACTCGGCGAAAAACCTCGATTGGCGTGGACTTCGTATAAAATATTCAGAGGATTCGGAAGCGAAGACGAGGAGTACGACGTCAGCGTCGACGATTTCGGCGAAGTGAGAAGGAAAAAAACAGACGAGGAGGAGAAGAAGACAAAGAAGAGCCGGTGGTTTAACTTTAATTAGCAGTGTGTAAGAAGATTGTACGTAGCCCTTTGTAAACAACTTGAGCGTGTGTGTGTGTAAAATTTTCTGCAAAAAGCTCTCGTGTGCCGCCAAAAAAAAAGCATGCGGTTGTGCTTTTCGACATCAACATCACCGTCGTCTGCTTTCCACCACCATCATCGAAAAAGCAACTTTCACAGAACGCAAAAGACGAGCAGTGCTATCGTCGCGTCGTCTGAATCGTCGTCCAAAATGGAGAGGAAGAAGTCTCTTCTGGCCACGCCTCTCAAATGCATGATTCCAACGTGCGTCTATTTGGATTACAACGCGACGACGCCTATTTTCCCGGAAGTGTGCGACGAGATGCTCCCATTCATGCGCACGCATTTTGGCAATCCGTCCTCGATTCACGCGTACGCCGTGCCGTGTTCTGTAGCCATCGATGTAAGTCGAGAGAGAGTGAGAAAAGCTTTAGGCGCGACAAATGGAAAGAAGGAAATTGTGTTTACCAGTTGTGGCACTGAAAGTGATAACCGAGCGATAGATATCGCCTGCGACTTGTTCAATTCTTCCGCGTCGTCTGATGAAGCAACGCGTGTTCTTCCGCACGTAATTTCAACCGCGGTGGAACATCCAGCCGTTCTCGTGTATTTAGAGAGCGAGCGAAAGGCGAAGCGATTGACGTACTCGTTAGTGCCGGTAAACGAGGAAGGCGCGGCGGACGTCGAGGCGTTCGAGAAACAGTTGGCGGAGTTTCGCGACAGAGTGTGTTGCGTGACGATTATGCAAGCGAACAACGAAACGGGCGCTGTGCAACCGGTGAGAGCGTTCGCGGATTTAGCGAAAGCAACGAATCCGAAAATTTTGGTGCACACGGATGCCGCGCAGTCGTTCGGGAAGGTGAAGCTGAATGCGGATGATTTGAACGTGGACGCGATTACCATCGTGGGACACAAAATTGGCGCGCCGAAAGGCATCGCGGCTCTATTTTTGCGGGAAAGTTTTCTTTCTGAAAGAACGAAAGAGATCATTAGTAATGGTGGTAACGTTGACCCGTACAGATCGTTTTTAAAAGGCGGCGGACAAGAAGGCGGGAAACGCGCGGGCACGGAAAATGTCCTTCACATCGTCGGCTTAGGGAAAGCGTGCGAAATTGCGGACGAAGAGTTTGACGCGTTTGTGGCGCATACGAAACGTATGCGCGACTTGCTTTTCGAAAAATTAAAAGCTTCGACAAAAATCGGCGATCGAGTGTTCGCCAATGGGCCGAAAGACGACGCGAAACGTTTACCGAACACGCTTTCCGTCGCCATTAAAGGTGTCAACGCAGGCGCGTTGTTAGTAGAATTAAAAGATCAATTGGCCGCCAGCGCTGGCGCCGCTTGTCACTCGAGCGAAGACGGCGGAGGCGCAATCTCCGGCGTCTTACTCGCCATGCGTTTAGAAGAAAGTTTAGCCAGAGGTACTTTGAGATTGTCCGTGGGAAGACACACGACCGAGGAGGAAATTTCGAGAGCCGTAGAAGCCATCGAAGCCGTAGCGAGTAGACAAATTGAAAATAAATGAGGTCGCCTGTATTTTTATTGCCGCTTCTCCGTGTTATTTATTACATTATCGCAATGTCTAATGTTCTTTTCTGCTACGTTTCTTCTATTCGTCGTCGGGGATGAGTGTCGCTCTCGTAAACTTTACAGCGTGAGCGCTTCGTATTCTTCCGCCAAAAGACTCTTACTCTTCCCTCTCCTTTTTTCGCGTTTAGTTTTCGCTCGCTCCCATCCACCGCCGCCGCCATAATCGTCTTCGTTTAGTTGCGCATTTTTGTCGTCGAGCCTTTTTTCGTTTTCGTCCTCGTTTTCTCCTCCTTTACGGCGGAAGGACAAACTCTCCCTCTCTTTCCTCTCCTTTTCTAATTCCTCCGTCAAACTCTCGCACGCAAACTCGATGACTTCATCGTGACTCATACTCTCCATCTCTCTCCCTTCCTCTATCGCCTTCTTCAAATGTCTTCGAACTCTCCCGATATCTCTCGCGAACCCGGTCTTCTGTGCAATCTCAAAAATCTCGCTCTCCGCGTCCGTGATCAACCGCAACGAAATCGGCCCGCCTGGAAAATCCGAATCCGCGGTCCCAACCATCCTCGCGCTATTGTAATGTTCGCACCCTCGATCCGCGTCGTAAGCTAAATGATACGCGCAATCCTCGTCCATGATTTCCTCTCTCACCGACGAGTCCTTATTTCTCATTTTCTTCTCGCCGCCGCCGCTACTACTACTCCCACTCTCGCCGAAATACGGCGACAACACCCACCGCGGCTGCCCCGCTCGATGCACGCATATCCGCATTTTCAACAACCTCGCGCACGCTTGCACTTCCATGTTCCCGGCCCACGACCCATCTTTCCTCATTCGCGCTAAATACACGGACCACTCCTCGTCGTCCTCGACGAACGGCCGGAAGTCCTCCTCGTGTTTTTCCATGTACTCGCACACCTCCTCTCTCACGTCCAAGTGGTGAATCTCCGACCCATCTCTCTGGTCGCATATCGCTCGAAAGAAACAGTTCCCGTCCGCGGAGACGTCTTTTAACGTTAAATTGACTCTGTGTAATTGCTCTCGGAGGATTGCCATGTCGTCCGACGACACGGAGGAGGCATTATTCTTCGCATTGCTACTGCGAGAAGCATCGGTATTCGTCGCGTTGTTCGTGTTCTTCTTCTTCTTTCGATTGTTTTTCTTCCCCTGCATTTGTGCTTTTGCCTGCGAACCGACAACACAACAACAACGAGAACGAAAACACCGAGGAAACGCGTTTCTCTGCTTCCTTTTGTTCTTCCTTTAAAGCGGTGTCACCGAAACGCTCCGCCTTCTTCGTGTATCGTTCAAACGCGCCTCCTCTTTTTCTTCTCTTTTCAAATCCTCTCCGTCGGACGCTTCTTCTTCTTCTTAAAGCCGTTAAAGAAAGCCCCTTCTTCGTGTTATGGAAAGAGTGGAGAGTTTTGAGTCTTGCGTTCCTTTGCGAAAGAAAACAAACGAAAGAAAAAGTTCGTCATTTTTGATTGCGAAACAACAACAACAACAACAACATCATGCCACCGAAGAAGAAGACGACAAAGACGACGAAGGCACGAACACCACCACCAGAAAAGGTAGCACCACCACCACCAGAAACGAAGAAACGCAAAACGCGATCGAAGACGCCTCCTCCTGAAACGACGACGACGAAAACGGGAGAAGAAGAAGATGGTAATGTTGCAATTGTTGAGACGAAGAAACAAAAGACTTTGACAAAAACGGAAGGCGGCCGAAGGCGGACGACGTCGTCTCTTGAAGCGCCGATTGTTTTACTCGAAGGACACGCGGGTGCGGTGAACGACGTGAAGTTTAGCGCGGACGGGAAGTTCATCGCGACGGCAGGGAGCGATGCGTGCGTTCGGTTGTGGTCGTATGATTTTGATGATGAGGATGAAGACGAAGAAGAAGAAGAGAAAAAATCAAAGAAGAAGAAGAACAACATCGAAAACCGATTCATTTTAAGAGGACATAAAAACGCGGTTCTTTCGCTGGCATTCCTCTCCGATCAATTTTCGATCGCTTCTGCGAGCGCGGATAAATCGATACGCGTCTGGGACGTGGAATACGCAGAGCAGGTGAAGAAGTACGATAAGAGTCACTCGAGAGCGATAAACTGCGTGAGCGCGAACGAACGAGGGACGAGTTTAATCGTCTCCGCCTCGGACGACGGGTTTTCGAAAGTTTTCGACGCGAGAGTGGCGAAGAAAGAGGTGATGCAGTTGAAGCACAAGTATCCAGTCGTGTCGTGCGCGTTCAGGCAAGATGGGTTAGAATGCGCCACGTCCGGGGCGGACGGGATCGTGAGAACCTGGGATTTACGATACGCGACGAGTTTTCAAGAAACCACGAACGAGGAAGTTCGAGCGCGAGTGAAGAATGATGTGTTGTGTTTAGATACGAAAATGACGGCGTTGACGATGAAAGAGGGACACGAGGATATCGTCACTGGTCTCGCGTACTCGTATCCAGACGGATTCGAACTCGCCTCGGTTGGGATGGACGGCAAGTGTAACTTGTTCGATTTAAAACCTTTCCGAGAAAACGCCGACGCGAGAGTCGAAATGACGTACAAAGGCGTCCAAACCGATTTCGAAAAGCGCGTGATCAAGTGTTGCGCGAGTTCTCCTTCAATTTCAGCGAACGTGTCCTCGAAACCAACGTACGTCTCGTCCGGTTCGGCGTGCGGCAACGTCTTCGTCTGGGACCAAAAAACCGGCAAGATTAAATACAAACTTCCCGGTCACAAAGGCAGTTGTTTATCCGTCGCGTTTCATCCGTTTGAACCCGTATTAGCCAGCGCGGGTGCGGATGGGAAGGTGTTCTTAGGTGAGTTAGCTTTGTAACGTTTGCATTCATTGATATGATGAATCATTATTATTATTATCGTTAGTATCGTTATTATTTAGTATATTATGAACCGAGTGGAAACTTCACAACACCGAGCGCATCAGAACACCGAACAACAACGAACGAACAAAAACGAATGCCACAAACAACAACAAAAGCATTCGCCGGTGAAGCCGCGTCTTTCCCTTCCTCCCCTCCTGCATCTTTCGACAAATCGAACCCGTACGAAGACCCAGTCGCGTTCGTCCAACAGAGAGAACACGACACTCGAGAGCGCATGATCGACGTCGAAAAAGCGAAACTGATCCGAGAACGTCTGCGAGAGTGCTACCGAAACGAAGGCGTGAACCATTTCGAAAACTGTAAAGACTTAGTCGAGAAGTACACCGAGGCGTTCGAGGGGAAGAGTTTCGCGCGGATTAACATCATGAGAGATTCTAAATAATAATTCAGAGAGAGCGATTGAAGTGAGAGAGCGAGCGAAGTCGTCTCGCCGCTCCGTGTAGTAATTAGGTAGGGAAAGAGGGGAAAAGATCGAGAGAAGAGGTTGGAGTTCTCTCCCGACGACGACCGTCCACAAAAGCGACTCTTCTCAAAGAAGAAGAAGAGAGAAAGCGCTGAGTAGGTCGTCTCGAGAGTCCATTGTTTTGTAGTTGTACTAGTTTTGTAATTGATATACTCCATACGTTATATGTTTAATAGTCTACTTTACGAAAGAGAGAGAAAGAGACACGAAAGGTCCTTCGAGAACTTCATTTCGTGCGAACACTTTTGCCGCTTCATTATTTATTTATTTATTCGCGAGGAGAGAGAGCTTCTTCGAGGAGGAGGAAGAGGAAGCGGAGGAGGAGTTGTCTCTCGTTTCTGTTCTTCTCGCAGGCGCGCGAGAGAGAGAGCGTTTTTGACCTCTCTCTCGTCTCATCGCATCTCGGGAAAGATTCTGTTGTTGTTGTTTCGCTCGTGTGTGTTGTGAAAGGACGCGAAGATACGAATCACATATATCCGAGAGTATTGAAAGAGCGAGACAGAACAGAGAGACACCGCGCTGGTGAGTAACACGTGATGCCGAAAATGCTCTCGCGACACGTGGGTGCCGCCATCGCCGCGAAAATGAACGAACGCGCAAAAAGGGACGATGAAAGGAAAAAGGAGGACAAGGAGGAAAGAAACGAAGAAGAAGAAGAAGAGAGCGAAGAGGGGGAGTTTTTTAAGCGAAGAAGAAGACAATCGTCGATGCATGCGGCGTCGTCGAGAGAGGATGAAAAAGATACAGCAGCGCAGACGATGATTCGAGTGAAAGATCACAAACGACCCGGGATGATGCGGACGGTGACGTTCTTTAGCGGGAAGAGCGGCGGAGCGAAGACGGCAAATCCGGCGGCGAAAGCAGACGGAGAAGAAGAACTAGAGGGAGAAGAGGAAGAAGACGAGTATCAAGTGGCTTTAGATCGAAAGGAGGAGCTGGACGTGTTGATGGAGGATTCGTTCGACGTTTTGTTAGGCGAAACCAACGACGATGGTGCGAAGGAAAGTCAAACGTACCTGAGAAGAACGAGAACGCACGCCGCCGCGACGACGACGACGACGAGGAATGTCACGAAGACTTCCTCCGAAGATAAATACAGGAAGGAATTTCAACGAAGTAAAACTCTCGTGCATCGACGAACGCCACTTGATATCGTGGACTCGTTTGTCGATGACGGCTACGAATACGGAAAGAAATCGATGATGAAACGAACGCAAACGAGGGGAGCGAGTCGGTACGAGTTACCGAACCCAGAGAACACGTGGTATCCAACCTTAGATATCGTCAACAAAGCGTTTAAGAACATTTTAAACGCAGTCGCAAAGAAGTTGACAAAACAGGACACGAAATTAGGGAAATACGCGAGCGGTGTGGGGAAGAAACAGGTCAAATGGACGATGGAGGTTGCGAAAATTGAGCCCAAAAGAAGGCACGACGACGCGGACATAAGAATGGACGATCGGAACTGGGTGCGAGGCTCGAGATTTTTTGAGTTTTCGCAGACGAGATTCTTTACGACTTGGATCGCGACGATGGTTTTTCTCTACGTCATCTCGGAAGGTATCGATAATTGGGTCGGGGTTGCGACGGTGAACCAGATTGGCGGGTGGCGCTTGGCGTTTTTCAACGCGGTACAGCTCATCATCAACATAACGTTTCTGATTGAAACGATCGTGAAAATCGGTGGTGCCGGGCCGGTGGTTCGTATTACGCACAAAGAAATAGTTTACAACCACGAGTTCGAAGAGGAGACGGAGAAAATAGAGGAGACGTACCGATTAGCAAAATGGGAACCGTGGTCGTATTTCTTAAACTTGAGCAACATCTACGATTTCTTGGTTAACGTTTTAATCATTTACGGTTATTGCGTAGACGCTTTGCCGGGCGTTGACGACGGATGGTTGAGTCCCGGGAGAATCACCGCGTTTCGATTGTTGCGAATGATTCGCGTGTTGAAGTTTTTCTACTCGTTTCGAACATTTTCGGTGATTCTATCCGGTATCGCCGCCGGGATCAAAGGTATGGGGTGGGTGGTTATTTTACTTCTCGTCGTCATGTACGTGTACGCTGTGTTAGGCGCCACCTTATTTTCAGAGACCGACCCGATGCACTTTCGAGATTTAGGGATTTCGTTTCTGACTGCCGCAAACGTAGCCACAATGAACGATTGGCGGACATATTTGATGACGACCATGTACGGATGCGAACACTTCGGATACACCGAGGATGATTACATGGAGTACTGCCCGTATGTGTTAGATGACGACGGGGAAACGAAAATCTACGCCGAGGGGCAACCAATCGTTGCTGGCATGTATTTTCTGTCCATGATCTTAATCATTGGTAACATCATGATGTCCTTAGTTATTGGTATCATTACCGCGAAAATGGACGAAGCGAACGAACGCGTCGATCAGTTGAGAAACGAAGAGAAGAAAGAATTCACCTCGAGAACGATCGGGGCTGTCTGGAAATCGCGCAAATCGTTAGACGATAGTTTATCACTCGTACAGTACAACAAAATCATGTCCATTTTGCACTTGTTTTCGGGCATCATGGATGACAAGGAGAAAGATCAATTTGGTACTCCGGATTCGCGAATGGAACAAATACAAAGCTGGATGGCGAGAAATATAGTCTCCACGAAATGGTTCGAATCTCTCATCATGCTCGCGATCATCGCCTCGGCCGTTATTAGCGGATATGCCACGCAATTTTCGCGCTATAGCGATGATCACACGATGGTAGACAACTCCCCCAACTGGATTAGAGACGTCGAGTCGACATTCATATATCTCTTCTTGTTTGAAATCGTAATCAAGTTCACCGTATACTGGGATCCGCCAGTGATGACTTTTTTTACCGGGAGACACAAGAGTTGGAACATATTCGATTTAGTCACCGTTCTGGTAGGTTTAGGCGGTGAGATTGCTGAGCGTGCGTTCGACGAGGCGCAATCGTTAGCGTCGTTTTCAAGAGTCGTCAGAGCGTTGCGTTTGGCGCGTTTGGTGAAAGTCATGCGTATGGTCCCGCAATTGAACATCATCATTCAATCGTTAGTGCTCGGAATGCTTTCTCTGATTTACGTGATGATTTTGATGGTGTTTGTATTTTACGCCTATTCCATTATTGGTGTAGTGTTATTTTCCGAGAACGATCCGTTCAATTTCCGAACCGTTCCGGTTTCCTCTTTGACGTTGTTTCAAGTATCCATGTTGGAAGACTGGACGGCCGTGTTATGGGTGAACATGTTCGGCTGCGACGTCGATAAATTTGGCATCAAAGACGACGGCGTTTACTATCACAACCTACAAGAAATGGAAGAGGATCCTCCGTATCCGTGCGAACACCCGAGAAGCAATCGAACAACCGCGTTTGTGTATTTCTTCTCGTTTGTGATTATCAACGCGTTGGTGTTCGTTTCCGTGTTCATCGGGGTCATCGTCAATGGGATGCAAGAAGCTACGGCTTCGATGATTATTCAAATCAACTTGAAACGAAGAACTGATGCCATCAAAGAACACTTCGAGGTCGGGATACAAAAGTTTAAAGATTTAGAAAATACGTTTCACTTGATGAATTGGAAAGGTCACCAGAAGATGAAACTTTCGCACGTTGAGGAGCTTTTGACAAAGGTCCAAGTCGAGCACAAACCGGGATATTTGCGACGCGTGATTCAACTGTGGAGCGCTCAGAATAGGAACTCAGTGGCGAACAAAATAGTCATAAGATGCCACAACGCTAAGAAAGCCGCGACGTATAGCATGAAAGAAGGCAAGCTCGAGAGGATTAGATCCATTCCAGGTGGAGAAAATTCGAAAGCAAAAAAATCGATACCGATGAGCCCGAGAAAGACGGATGCCAACACCGTCCGCAGTCGAGATCACATCTCCTTCTCCGAAGGTCTGGAGCAACAAATTCAAAACGACGACGCGAGCAAAACATCGAAAATAGCCATCGATTTCCCAGATTTCATCTTGCTCGTTTGCTTGTTAGAACAAGCTGAGTTTCTGGAAAAGTCGTACGCGCTCCACCCGAACTCGGGCAAAGAAGGCTGGGAAAGCGAGTCCTCCGTCGTTTCGGACACCAGCAGCGAAAGCGAATCCGACAACAACGAGGACGAGGACGAAGAGGAAGCCGAGCGCAAACTCCAAATCCAAAAAGAGGAATCCATCCGAATGCGACTCAAAGCCTACCGATTAGGAGGACACGAACGCGCGCAGGACTCCTCCAAGTTCCGCAAACCGCCTCCCCCCTCCTTCTCCGGCCATGGCCATCCGTCGAAGCGCGTCTTTCGTAAACTCAAATTATTGGCGAAACAGTTTCGCGTGCGAGCGGAAAATAAGTTAGTCAACGTCCAAGAGAAGTTGTTCGAGGGGAGTAACCGAGTCATCGGAGAAATAAAAGTTTAATACTGCAGATGAAATATTTTATACTCGCGTAGTTTCGATTTTTTCTTGCATGTGAAAGAATTTTGCCGCCAAATTTCTCGCTTCTGTCTGCCCCACAATTTCTCCTCTTTTTCTCAACAATAACAACAACAACAACGAGACAAAAATAACAAAGAGAAAACAAGAGAGAGAGAGAGAGAGAGAGAGTGCACGAAGAAAAAGAAACAATAATAATGGTCAAGCCAAAGGTACGACGCTCCTCGCGTGATGCTAC
>Ga0115556_1003030_pt1 | contig 10954 bp, 9 predicted proteins | sample COGITO_mtgs_1104_5_FD_87282 | JGI IMG/M metagenome (GOLD analysis project Ga0115556, IMG submission 87282) | Pelagic marine microbial communities from North Sea - COGITO_mtgs_110414 | ecosystem: Environmental > Aquatic > Marine > Epipelagic | place: Germany:Helgoland, sampling site Kabeltonne... | reverse complement strand
GGCAATAACACGAAACAACAGAGGTGAGCTTAATGAGCGAGGTCCCGCCGTGCTGCAGAAACATGTACTCTTCTCTCTCTCTTCCTTTCTTGTTTTTATTTTATTGTTGTGGGTTGTTTTTGATGTCTCTCTTTTTTTTTCATTTTTGTTTTTCTTGCAGTCGTGCTTTTTCGATGATGATGATGGTTTTTGGAAACAACGAACGAAGAAGAAGAGAGAGATTTTTCTTGATCGCGAATTCTCAAAACTTGAATTTCTTCATAAGAAAGAACGAGACGTATATATAAAAGATGAGCTCTTTTTCTTCTAATAAACATTCACGCAAAGCGTTGCTGGCGACGTTCGCCTTGGCGTGCTTGGCCATTTTTATCGGCATCAACGGCGTCTTTGTCGAAGCAAAGAAAGGACCGAAAATTACAAACACCGTTTACTTCGACGTCTCCATCGGAGGGAAAGACGCGGGAAGAATTACCATGGGTTTGTACGGCGCTACGGTACCGAAGACGGTCGAAAACTTCCGAGCGTTAGCGACCGGAGAGAAAGGCTACGGCTACGAAGGTTCAACTTTTCACAGAGTGATCAAAGACTTTATGATCCAAGGTGGTGATTTCACCAAAGGAGATGGCACGGGAGGCAAGTCTATTTACGGCGAAAAGTTCGCGGATGAAAACTTCAAGTTGAAGCACACCGGTCCAGGAACGTTGTCCATGGCCAACGCCGGCCCGAACACGAACGGGTCGCAGTTTTTCATTTGCACCGTGGTCACCTCTTGGTTGGACGGTCGACACGTCGTTTTTGGAAGAGTCACGGATGGTATGGACGTCGTTCGTAAAATCGAAGCTTTGAACGGAACGCCGCCGAGCGAAACTGTCACGATCACAAAGTCCGGCGAGTTGCCGATGGATGCGCACGTTCAAGATGAAATTTAATGAAAATGAATTCAAAGATGGAGAAGAACACATTTTTTTAAGTAGTATTGTTATTAATGTTAGTACTATTGTTCTTTTAATATCAATATCAAATGATTCACCGACAGACACGCGTAGCATGTTTTCATTTTAAAAGTTGTCGCGATGCGTTACATCCATACAATGTATCTATGCGAGGCGCGTACCAGGTACAATATATACTTATATATAGAATTCTAACGTCATGGATTAGTTTTTTATTAGCTGTAAATATAGATAGTATAACAAGCTGTTTTAGTTTTTAGCAAACGAAAAGCCATCATCATCGCTTATTCCCAGTTGGCCGCGGTGAGTTCAGCCAAATCGACGACTCTTTGGGAGTAGCCCCACTCGTTGTCGTACCACGCAACAACCTTCAACATGTCGTCACCGATGACCATCGTCAAAGCAGAGTCGATAGTCGTGGATTGGTCGGTGCATCTGAAATCGACAGAGACCAACGGTTCGTCGCAGACGGACAAGATGCCCTTCAACGGACCAGCCGCTGACTCACGGAACGCGTTGTTGACTTCCTCGGCGGTGACCTTCTTGGAGGTTTGGATAACCAAATCGACAACGGAAACGTTCGGGGTCGGGACTCTCAACGCGATACCGTTCAACTTACCCTTCAATTCCGGCAAGACCAAGGCAACAGCCTTGGCGGCGCCAGTGGAGGTCGGCACAATGTTCAAGGCCGCAGCTCTCGCGCGTCTCAAGTCTCTGTGCGAGGCGTCCAAAATCTTTTGGTCACCAGTGTACGAGTGAGTGGTGGTCATCAAACCCTTGACCAAACCGAATTTGTCGTTCAAGACCTTGACGAACGGCGCCAAGCCGTTGGTCGTGCAAGACGCGTTGGAGATGATCTTGTCAGAGTTCTTGTATTGGTCAGCGTTGACGCCCAAAACGTACGTCGGGATGTCGTCGCCCTTCGCCGGGGCGGTGATGACAACCTTCTTGGCACCCGCGGTCAAGTGCTTGGAAGCACCCGGGGTGTCAATGAAGACACCAGTACCTTCGATGACGATGTCGATGCCTAATTCCTTCCACGGCAATTGCAACGGGTCTCTGGAGGAGACAATTTGGATGCTCTTGCCATCGATGGACATGTGCGTGTCGTCGACGATCTTGACGTCAGCTTCGAACGTGCCCAAGACGGAATCGTACTTGACCAAGTGCGAGGCTTGCTTGACACCGCCGGAGTCGTTGATGGCAACAACTTCGAGCAAGGTGTCCTTGCCTCTGCCGTGCCAGCATCTCAAAAAGTTACGGCCGATACGACCAAAGCCATTGATGGCAACCTTGCAGGTTTTGCCCTTGGCTTCGATAGTGTTGCTGACAGACGCCTGTGAGAAGGGAAGAAACGAAAATATATGTGAGCAACTGCGTGTTTCTCTACTATACACCGGAACAGGATTATTACGTAGTACACAGACCCGATCGATTCCACGACAACAGTAGGAGGAGGAGGAGGAGGAGAAGAAGAGAAAATAGAAGAGCTTTTTCTCATACGCAGAGCAAAAGTTGATCTGGACTCGCCTCTTCTCTCACCTCCTCTACACCAACCGCCTTCTACAAAAAAAAAAACAGAGACCAGAAGAGAGAGCGGATAACGAGACTCGCCCGATGGAAAAAAGAACACACCTTGGCGACGGTCTTGTTCTTGAACTGACCGGCAGCCTTGGAGAACTGCGTGAGTTGGGTAGTCTGTGAGAGTTTCAGAAGATAGTTTGAGGTCAGTTGTCGCGTTTAAAATTTCGCGCGAGAGAGAGACGGAGGAGAATTCGTACGCGCGCTTTTGTCGCGCGCGCAATTTTCTGTCATCATTTACGATTACTCCCCTTTGCGGGGAGCGAGAAATTTCTTTTTTTTAGGCACACATCCATTTTCGATGATTAGCGGAGAAAAATAACGCGTCGGGCGAAAACGCGGGAGGGAACCTCCGACGCGAACAGCAGACGAGCGCGAGAAGAAAAGAATTGCGTTATATGCGTACCTTGGCGGCGGAAAAAGTAGCCATTGTGTGCGAAATAAGAGTGAGGAATTCGGTGTGTGTGTGTGGATACAGAAAGAGAGAGAAAGATGGATGTTTTCACCACCACGGCCGGTGACTGTTGTTTTCTTTTCACCTCTCTCCACCTCCACCTCAAGATTTTTCTCTTTTTGGAAAAGAGATTTCTTGTTGTTTTTGCCACCTGTTCGACGACGTCACAACCCGAAACAGACTCCCAAAAAACCCAAAAAAAGCGAGGGAGAAGTCGACACATTTTGTTGAGTGTCGTGTCACGCTCCCCTGGAAAGTTGTTTAAGAGAACACTTACTTACCGTGGAAAGCGCACACAAAGGTACGTAAAGAGAGAGAGAGAGAGAGAGAAAAGAAGAAGAGGCGCATTTTCTCGTTCGTCTTGCCCGGGTTGTAGTAAGAACGCGGGGTGAAAAAGTGGCGCGAAGAAGAAAGGAATTCTCAGAACAAACTACGTCAGCCTAATAAGTCCTCGTCGTCGTCGTCGTCGAAAAGGAAAGAGGGCAAAAATTTATGTCGTCCTCTCAGCAGCAGCGCGTGATGACGTCGGCGGAAACGGGAAGAACAACGCCGAGGACGACGACGACGACAAGGACGACGACAAGGACAATCGCTGCGGAAGATGATCGCATGAACAACACGAACAGTAATGGAATGCCTATGATCCACGTCTTAGTCGTGGACGACGAGAGAATCTGTCGTGCGGTCACGTCACAGGTTCTGAGAAAGTGTGGATACCGGGTGACGACGTGTGAGAGTGGCGCCGAAGCCATCGAGTTGTTGCGTCGAGGCACTGAGTTTAACTTATTGCTCACGGACGTGATGATGCCCGATATCGACGGGCCAAAGTTACTCCAACACGTGCGACATCACTCGCAATTTTCTCAGTTACCCGTCATCATGATGTCTGCCAATCAACACTCGGAAATTGTCTTTGAGTGCGTGCGAAGCGGCGCGGATGATTATTTACTCAAACCAGTCACGGTGAAACAAGTGAAACTTTTATGGCAGCACGTGTGGAGGAAGCAGTACTCGGCGGCACCGCAGACGGTTCCGAGACTGAACGAATACGGCGAAGAGTTAGATGAAGATAACGAAGACGACGGGATATGTATGCTCGGTAAAGAAGAAATGTTCCAAGGCGTGCCAAACGTCCCGAGGCGATTAAACTCAGAATCCGATCTTTTGATGAACAGTAACGGCAATAGCGGCAACAATGACAACGACAACAACAGTAAGAATAAGAATAATAGCAGCAAAAACAACGACAACAACATCACGATGAACAACAATTCCACCGCCATCAATAAAAGCAACATCAATAACAACAACAAAAATAATCATCCTAGATCGCTTTCGCGAGACTCTTCGAGAGAGAATTTCTTGTCGATGCTTTTACTCAAGAGCATCGCCAATAACAATAAAGAAAGAAATCCTTCGAATGTTACTGCTACTGATACTGCTACTGCTGCTACCACCGCAGCGGCAAAAACTGCTTCTACGACACCGAAGAAAACGACGAAAAATAACAAGGACATGAACGACTCAAAGAACAACGCGAACGCGCGTAATCCGCCCGCGCAAACAAGAAGAGTCGAGAATGCCGATGTCGAAGTGCCGATGGAGGTGGATCTTCCGCGCGCCAATAATCGAGCTAATAAGACCAAAGATGCAGAAATAGTGCGAAGGAAGAAAGAAGAATCGGAGTTAATATTGAGGGAGAATAAAGCGAAGACAGAGAAACGGTTAATACAAAATTCTTCTCTTGCGAAAAAGTCGTCGTCGTCGAGATCTCATGGAGGATCTCCCGGAGCCCACCACTCTTCTCCATCCTCACTCAGTAGTCACGATGATAGTAACTTTGTTTTAGCGCCACCGATACAAGGCTTGGAGAAGTCGAGGTCGTTCGTTTCAGTTAGAAATTGGCTCGATTCGAACGCATTCAGAACGATGAGTGATGAAACGAAATTTCATGTGTTAGCTAGAACTGCGGCGATTCTAGCGAACGAACACGAGCGCGGTTTCTGCTCCGGTGGCGTCAATCCTTCGAGATTGTTGATTTCTCCGCAAGGAGATATCAAAGCATTTGATAAAGAAGAGATGAACGCAAGAAGTAATAGGAACAGAATGGCGAGAGGATCGAAACAACAAGCGGTGATGAAACGTCGCGAAGTTTTGTACGAAACTCTTCCGAGTGAAAATGAACTTCCAAACACCATCAAATCTGAACTCGTTTCTCTCGGTGCCCTCGTATCCGAAATGTTTTGGAAAGATATGTTCGACGTTGGCTCTAGTTCTGAGAATCCGCGCGCTTGGTTCAATGAAAAAGAAATCACGCACATCGATGAGTTACACCCGGAAATGGCGGAAACCTTCAGAAAATTGATATCGAGAGATCCTCGCCATCGAGTATCGGCGCAATCTGTGAGAGATATCGCGTTGAAGCAACTAGAAATTCTGAGACACCGCCGGTCATCATCTTCTACGTCGATGCCTTCGAAAGCTACGCTCGTTGACCGCGAGTTGAACGTGGACTCCGAGAGAAAGGCGAACGAGTTGAAAACAATCATCGACGTTCTTAAATCGATTGAAAAATCCCGCCAACGCGAGTACGAAAAAACGCAGCGGGAATTGAACGTTTTAAATGCGCTGTCAAAGTTGCTCCCCGCCGGAAAACAAGGAATTTCTACTCGCAGCAACTCGAAAAGAAAGCGGGGTGAAAGTAATAACAATATTCACAACTCTTCAGATGTTCCCGGCGCACTTAACAGCGAAAAGTGGGCAAGGCAACCTCCAGAGTCGCAGCGCGCTCTCGATCACGTGCCCTTTGACGACTTGCCGAAAATTGTATTTGAATCTTTGGAAGAAACGTTATTTCAAGCATACGCGAAATCGTGCAAAAACCATGCTCTTCAACTCGCGCGCGGTGGATTTAGTGGAGAGTACAATACCGGTCGCGCAGGATCGGTGAAAGACGACGAAAAATGGATTTCAAACATGATCAAACGCACAAACGTTGAAGAACAGTTAACGGATGATTTGAAAGAATTTGGCAGCTGTTTAACTCGCGTAACGCGAAAGTGGCGATTTCGAGTCGTCGCTAGGCTGGGGTGCGGAGATTTAGTCGGTGGTTCGAGCGATATGGTGTGTTCTACCGCGTGGAATCGCGACGGCGACTTGTTCGCTACCGCGGGTATTTCGAAGCGGCTGTGTATTTACGAGGTTGCCTCCGTCATGCAGTTGGGCAACGCCGTGCATTGTCCAGCCATTGAACTTTCCACGAGCTCAAAGTTGTCGTCAATCAGTTTCAATCCGTACGTGAAGCCGGTTATGGCATCTGCGACGTATGACGGCGCGATGCAAATCTGGGACGTCCAGAAAGGCATGGAAACCATGCGATTGAAGAATCATACCAAACGGGTTTGGTCGACTGAGTTTTCTCCGATCGATCCAACTCGTCTGTTATCAGCTTCGGACGATGGCACAACTCGAGTCTGGTCAATCACGCAAAGGCGAGAGTGCATGGTGATTAATGATCCGAATCAAGCAAACATATGTTCGGTGAACTCTTCTCGCATGGACTCAAATCTGATCGCAGTCGGCTCAGCAGATCACAAAGTACACGTTTACGATCTTCGAAACGCGGTGATGCCGATGTTGACTTTGGAAACGCACAAGAAAGCAGTATCGTATGTGAGATGGATGGGTAATGAGCTTGTTTCGGCATCCACGGACTCTTTGCTCAGACTATGGGACGTGAAAGGATCGCGAGGTGTTTGTCTTCGCACGTACACCGGACACGTGAACGAGAAAAATTTTGTCGGTCTCAGCGTCACGAGTGATGGTAGAATCGCTTGCGGCTCTGAAGATAATACGGTTCGAATGTACGCAAAGTTTGCACCGCTACCGGTTGCGGGACACTCGTTCATGCGAATGACTCCTGGTTGTGGATTGAGAGAGGGAGGTCCCACGGCTGGTTTATGCGGCGGCATCAAACCCGTTCTCACGAACGACAAGGGCGCGTTCGTCACGAGCGTCGCGTGGTCTCCTGATGGTCAGCGACTGTTAGCGTCCAATTCTCGCGGTAACTTGAAGATATTTGAGTTGGATTAGGTATCAACAACGCGTTTTGGGTGTATAAAAAGCCTTCAATAATACTAACAACGCACACTACAAATAGAATCACGCATGTAATGTAAAAATATACTTGGAAATTAATTTCTTCTAACAATGAATCTCTGATTTAATACGGCCGGTCGCGACGATAATGTCCTCCACCACCACCTCTGTTGTAATTTCCATAGCCTCCACCTCGACCGCCGCCGCCTCGATTATCCGGGCATTCGCGCGCAAAGTGCCCGGATCGACCACAGATCCGACATCCGTCGCCGCCTCGTCCTCCACGACCCCGACCGCCACCGCCGCCATAGGAACCTCTCGCACCATAACTGTTATGACCTCTACCACCGTCGTAGTTATTGTTATTATTATTGTTGTTATCTCTACTAAAATCATCCTCTTCTCTTTTCTTCTTCGTCGCTAAGGAAACGCTAATCTTCTTCCCTTTGAAGTCGTATCCGTCGTAAAACCCGGGCGCGGACTGCGCAGCCATTGGATCGTCGTAGGTAATCGTGCACTCGTCTTTGTTCTTTCCCGTGGACTCGTCTGAGTATATCTTTACCGCCCAAGGCCACTGATCGGGAAATCCCGTGCGTTGACGTACTCTCGAAATCATCCCGATGCCGCCGAATAACTCTCTCAAATCGTCCGAAGTCGTCGTCTCTGGGTCGAATCCTTTGACGAAAATTCGATTGTTGGTCGGATCGTCCACGCCGTCTAACAACCATCCCGCCGCGGCTTTCTTCTCCTCGTCTTTCACTTTTTGAGATTTCGGTAAATCGCATCGTTTACAGGTTTTCCTCCACGCGAAGTTTGTGTTTGAACACGAGTCGCACTGCCAAGAACCATCTTCGGACAATTTTTTCGCTTTGTTTTCTTCTTTTTCGTTGTTGTTGTTGTTGTTGTTGTTAAAATTCGTGTTGTTGTTGTTGTTGTTGTTGTTCAACCCGGTACCGAAGCGCAACGCCGGCGCGTCCTCTTCAGTAGGTGGAGGAGGAGGTGGTGGTGGTGGTAGTGGAAGAGCACCGTCGTCGTTTTCCTCTTTGGACGGGTGTGGTGGCATATCGCGTCGCAGACTCTTCTCGTTTTTAAATTATTTTATTAATTGTGATTATGATGATGATGTTTTCCTCTCTCTCTCTTCTGTTGATGGTGAACACACAATGCTCTGACAAAGACTGAAAAAAGTGGTCTTGCTCTAATCACAGCCACACACAAAGAACACAAAAAAGAAAAAGAAAAAGAAAACTCATCGTCGTCACTAAAAGTACTCACGTTTGCTGCGCGCTCGTCAACACAGATACGAGAACATTACCACACAGTATCACGAACAACATTAACAATATATTCTTCATATTCTTTCACACATAATTAATCAACACAACAACAAAAAATGAGTATTTTATTGGGCATGGGTAATCCCCTTTTAGATATCTCCGCCGTCGTCGAACAGGACATTTTGGACAAGTACGAGTTAAAACTGAATAACGCCATCTTAGCCGAGGAAAAGCACAATCCGTTGTACAAAGAAATGGTGGAGAAGTATCCGGTGGAATACATCGCCGGTGGTGCCACGCAAAACTCTATTCGCGTGTGCCAGTGGATGTTGAAGACGAGCGGCGCGACGACCTTTATCGGATGCGTCGGTGAGGATGATTTTGGCACCCAGATGACGAAAGCGTGCCAAGCGGACGGCGTGACGACAAAGTACATGATCGACAAAGCGACGCCAACGGGGACGTGTGGGGTTTTAGTGAAAGACGGCGAGCGATCTTTGATTGCCGCGTTGAACGCGGCGAACAACTACAAGTTCGAGCACTTGCAAGAAGCAGAAAACTGGAAGATTGTTGAAGACGCCAAGTTTTATTACAGCGCCGGCTTTTTCTTGACGGTGTCACCAGAATCCATGATGGCGGTGGCCAAGCACTCCGCGGAAAACAAGAAATGTTACATGGTGAACTTGTCTGCACCGTTCCTAATGCAAGTGCCGCCGTTTTTGGAGGCAATGATGAACACTTTACCGTATGTTGACGTGTTGTTTGGAAACGAATCCGAAGCGGTCACCTTTGCGGAATCTCAAAAGTGGGAAGGCGTCACGGACGTTGCCGAGATTGCGTTGAAAATCAGTCAAATGCCGAAAGCGAGCGACCACTGCACGAGAACGGTCGTGTTCACGCAAGGTGCGGACGCTACTATTGTCGCCAAAGACGGCAAGGTCACGAAATACGACGTCATCAAACTAGCCAAAGAAGACTTGGTCGATACGAACGGCGCGGGAGACGCGTTCGTCGGCGGGTTCTTGTCCCAGTTTGTACACGGTAAGGAATTAGCGGATTGCTGCAAGGGTGGTAACTACGCCGCCAATGCCATCATTCAACAATCTGGGTGCAAGTGTCCGGGAGAGTCAAACTTCTCCAGCTAAAAAATTGTTCATCGTTCAAATCATTCTTTTAATATAATTAATTAAAAACCAGTACTTAAGTATCTACGTAAACATCTTTAAAGAATGGGAAGCGGATCCGGTCCGTGATTGCTAAACACTTGAACGGATGAATCCCAACCGCAGCTCGCTAACTCTCCTCTATTCAAAACACTCACGTCTAAACCAACCGCAAATTCGGTGTGGTGGCGCCACTGCCGCAAAAGCGGCGAAGGCTGAACGCCTCTTTCTCCTCCTTCTCCTAATCCTAAAGTATTACTAATGCTAGTTGTGTTGCTAATTTTCCAATTCCACATTGCTACAGTCATATCGTAACTCGCGGTGTAACATATATCTTCGTCGAATGGATCCATTTTTACTCGTCTCACGGCGTAACCGTGACCTCTCAAAACAGAAAGTTCCTTCTTTGGATTTCGAATGTCCCACAGTTTCACCGTTCGATCGACCGATCCCGTTGCGACGACGCAATCGTTATATTTATTCCAATCCACGCACAAAACTTCAAAATCATGCGCGGGTATGGATAGCGTCGAGTGATTTTTCCTGCAGTCCCAAATTTTTAGTGTACAATCACCGGAAACAGAGGCGAAAACGTCCGCGTGGTGCGGCGACCACTCCGCGGCGTACACGCAATACGTGTGTTCTCTAAATGTTTTCAACGAGCCGTGCGTGTGCGCATTCTCTCTCGGATTCCAAAGCTTAATAGTATCGTCCCAACTCGCGGTTAAAAACACGTCTTTTCTCGTCGGGTTCCAAGAAACGGTATAAATTTCCGCCTCGTGTTCGTTGAACGAACGCAAAGGATTTTGAAACGGTGGGCGAGATACGTCCCAGAGTTTTGCGGACCCATCGCCAGAGGCGGAGACTAACACGTTCTCCGATTCTTCCGACCACGCGCAATCGAATATCCCATCTGCGGTTTCAAATCTCGCCTCCTCTACTAGCGGAAGCGTCGCCGGTCCAGAGTGAGGAAAATTGTTGTTGTTGTTATTCGTGTTGTTGTTATTGAGCGCGTTCAACTCTCTTCTCAAAACGTACTGATGGCCGTTCCCGACGATGCCAAAGTTTTGCGACGCAGATACCGCTATGCGATCGGCAAAGAACGGCGAGAATTTAACGCTGTAGCCATTGAAAGGCGTGCGAAAATGCGACGTTGCCGCCATGTATTTGCTGTTAGGTTAGAATAGCGTTTGGTTCCGGTGGTAAGGTGTTGGTGGTGGTGAAGGTGACGGTGGTGGTGGGAGACAACAAACAAACAAAACAAACAAACACACTTTCTTCCTCTTTCTTTCTTCTGCTCTTTTTACTTTTTTTTGACGACAGACGGAACGAAGAGTTCTGGGTGGTCTCTTTCTGTTGGGAAAAGGAGTTTTTTTGGTCGGCTTTTTGAGTTGAGTGACGTGGAACTTTCCTCCACCTCACCCAACG
>Ga0115556_1003021_pt1 | contig 10974 bp, 9 predicted proteins | sample COGITO_mtgs_1104_5_FD_87282 | JGI IMG/M metagenome (GOLD analysis project Ga0115556, IMG submission 87282) | Pelagic marine microbial communities from North Sea - COGITO_mtgs_110414 | ecosystem: Environmental > Aquatic > Marine > Epipelagic | place: Germany:Helgoland, sampling site Kabeltonne... | reverse complement strand
TCTTGTCATGATTGCACCATCCTTATCAGTCACCTTTACAAAATGGTCAATCATATCGAAGTCTACATTCTTTGGAAGAATGTCTTCGCCAATGCCTTCAGTCAGGTAAGGATATATCTCTTTCTCATCGAAGACGCCTGTCTCTTTGTATTTTTTGAATACTGAACCGTAGGTATCTATACCAACCGAAACTACAGCAGGGTTTTGCTCTTTCAAATATTTGGAGGTACCACACATAGACCCACCAGTACCAACACCAGCAGCCCAATGGGTAATTTTACCCTCGGTATCTCTCCAAATCTCAGGACCTGTAGTTTCATAATGTGCTTGCGCATTAGATTCATTATCATACTGGTTTGGATAGTATGAGTTTTCAATCTCTTTATTCAGTTTAGAGGCAATAGAGTAATAAGACCTTGGATCGTCTGGTTCTACGTTAGTAGGACAAACGATAACTTCGGCACCTACCGCTCTCAGAATATCCATCTTTTCTGGGGACTGCTTATCAGCTAATGTGAAAATACACTTGTAGCCTTTTGCAATGGCACCTAGCGCTAAGCCCATTCCTGTGTTTCCCGAAGTACCTTCGATGATGGTTCCTCCTGGCTTCAGATCGCCACGTTTTTCAGCATCCTCAATCATCTTGATAGCCATTCTATCTTTCATGGAATTACCTGGGTTGAAGTATTCTACTTTAACGAGAATCGTTCCTGGCACACCTTTGTTGACCTTATTGAGCTTAACTAAAGGTGTATCTCCAATAGCTTCGATGATTGAGTTATAGTAACGCATTTTCCTTCTTCTATATGTTTTTACAAAGCTAGGGCTTTATCAATCGATTGCGAAATGACACAAGCCCAAACAAGTTTTCTTTACAATAAGCTAATCTTAATTCATTCTAAGGAAGTCGCTCACCATGGTAGCATAGCGTTCCTTAAACTCAGGTTGAGTATAAATTTGTACATGATCCGCACCTTTAAACAGAATTGGATAGACGTGCATCATTCCTTCAATTTCTGCTTCCAAAATTTCTGAAGGCGTAGTGGCATCGCCATTTCCATAAAGCACCAGTGTGGGCACTTTATTATTGGAGAGCAGGTATGAAAATTTCATATTATCACCCCATCCGTCAATCACTTTTTCGAAGCCTTTCCATGATTCATTAAAAATGAAGTTTGGGATACCCATATCGGCACCAGCTACTCTAGCCGTCTCTTTGATATTACTTAAAGGACTCGCAAGGATCAACTTAGTGACCTTAAGCCCTTCCTTTTGCTGGAGTTCGACCAAATCCGGTCTGTTGATTGCTGTAGCACTGGCCATGGCGCCCATTGAAAAGCCCCAAAGCACAAACTCTTCTTGCTGATAAGACCCTTTCAGCATGCTCATTGCTGCAGTGATATCTTCAGCAAATTCATAACCCATCCCCGTCTTAGCTTCGTCAGAGTTTCCTGAGTTTCTTAAATCTGGAATGAAAACATTGTAAAGGGAGTCAAGGCCTTTGTCTTTTACAATTTCTAAGTACTTCATTGCCTTCAACCTATTGGAGGTTCTGCCGTGGCTGATGATCAATGTTTTTGAAACCTCTGGTTTCGAAGAGGGGATATACCAACCATTTAGATTTAGATCGTCATAAATGGTTTTAAAATCAATCTCTTCAAATTCTGGAAAGCCATAGTCTGCTGGACTACGTTTTTCACCGATTGCATAGCTGGCCAATCTTGTGGAATCAGTTGTTACCGATTCAAAAGTATGCCGATCATAGTCGGTAATCATACTGACCGTTTTTGGAACTACTAAGAAATAGAAAGCCAATACAATCAGCACAATGATGACTGCAAAGATTTTAAGAAATTTTTTCATGTCTTTTTATTTAGATACTGAGGCCAATAGGTATAAAACAGCCATTCTCACAGCCACACCGTTTTCCACTTGATCTAGAATGATGGCATTATCTGCGTCTGCCACATCACTACTAAGTTCTACTCCCCTATTTATCGGGCCTGGGTGCATCACTACTATTTCTTTATCTAAAGAGTCTAATAGGGCTTTATTAATTCCGTAGTAAAGGGAATATTCTCGCAGTGAAGGGAAGTATTTTATATGCTGTCTTTCGAGTTGAATTCTAAGGACATTGGCAACATCACACCACAGGAGTGCCTTCCTAATGTCAAGTTCAACTTTTACTCCTAGTGAACCGATGAACTTAGGTAGCAGCGTGTTAGGCCCGCATACCATTACCTCAGCGCCTAGTTTTTGTAAGGCAAAAATATTGCTGAGTGCTACCCTAGAGTGTAAGATGTCTCCAATAATAGCAACCTTCTTACCTGCAACCTCACCTAGCCGTTCTCTTATTGAATAAGTGTCCAGCAAAGCTTGCGTGGGGTGCTCATGGGTTCCGTCACCAGCATTAATAATATTAGCATTGATATGCTTGGATAAAAAATGAGGTGCTCCTGGGCTTGAGTGTCTCATCACAATCATGTCCACTTTCATGGACAGAATATTATTGACTGTATCGAGCAATGTTTCTCCTTTTTTGACAGAGCTACTGCTACTCGAAAAGTTGATTACATCTGCTGAGAGTCTTTTTTCTGCTAGCTCAAAACTGAGCTTTGTCCGTGTGGAGTTTTCAAAAAAGACATTGGCTATGGTAATATCTCTGAGTGATGGTACTTTCTTTATTGGCCGATTAATAACATCCTTAAATTCATCAGTAGTTCGGAAAGTCAAGTCAATATCCTCAGCAGTGAGGTGCTTTATTCCTAGAAGGTGTTTACTACTCAACTGCTCCATCTACACTTCCTTGTTAATTAACCAAATAGTATCTTCTAATGCTCCATTTTCGCCCTTCCACTCCACCAAGACCCTTTCTGTATCCAAGGTATTCACCTCTTTACCAACATAATCAGGAAAAATAGGGACGTGTTTTGCGTACTTTCTGACAACAAGAGAGAGCAATTCAACTTTCTCTGCCCTTCCAAAAGCGTTCATCGCATCGAGTGCCGCCCGTATCGATCGGCCAGTATAAAACACATCATCAATAAGGATAACTTTCTTGCCTTCGATAAGGAAGTCAATTTTAGTTTCATTGGCACGTACTGGACTATCCCTTCTTCTAAAGTCATCTCTGAAGAAGGTGGCATCCAAATATCCGAGTGCTACATCTGTTGTTATGAATTCTGAAAGTTGGTCTTTGATCTTTTCGGCCAAAAAGATTCCTCTAGGCTGTAGGCCTAAAAGTACGGTATTGTTAAAATTTTGATGGTTTTCTATCAGTTGCTGACAGAGGCGGCCGATGGTGATGGCCAGTTGAGGATGACCTAGTAATAGCCTTTTTTGCATTTCAGGAAACAAATATAAGAAAAGGAAACCGACAGTGAAATCTCAAAGCCGAATTAATCCATTTTTCCTGCTTCAGTTTTCTGCCCCACAGCCACTGAGTTGATAAAAAACACCTTTCTAGTGCCCTCCGATCGATCTGGAGATTTAACATGCTGAATGCCAAAAACGAGGTAACGTTTTCCAAACCACCTAGTAATTCCACGAAATTGATCCTTTTCAAATTTCAATTCCTCCTCCTCATTGAGTAATTCAAGTGCACCGCGATACCCTTCTTTATCCTCCGAGTCGTTTAGGTGCTTCATTACTAACTCTTTATCATGGTAAAAGGCATAATAAGCCGCACCATCTTCCCATTGAAAAGCCCCGAAATCTTCAAGCGCACTTTCTGGATTTTCATTAATGTCAAAACTTCCGTCCCATAATACATCACTACTAAAATCAATAACGAACGCAAAGGCATGGGTAAAGTTAAAATCAGAGCGATCTGACAAATTACTAGGCCCTCCAAAGTTTCTTCCCGACAGTGAGTTAAGCGCTGGATCATTAAAAAAGGTTGGTCCACTAAAGCGGTTGTAATTTCGCCAATTGTTATTACTACTAGTCACTGACCAAGGTTTGAAAAACTCTCCAGCAATCATCAGTTTTCCATCCAATTCAATCATCTCACGGAAAAGCACATCTGTTTTATAGCGCCACTCCTTATTTTCTTTTTTTGCCTCCAAAGCACGCGCCTTCAATTTCGTGAAGCGTCTTTTCCCTGTATGTTCTAGAAAAGTATCAAACTCACCGAAATTCATGTACTTCATAGTTTGCCTTCCTGTTTTATCCACATGATTGATATAGAAACCACTGGGATAAGTACCCGACTTAATACTGTATAGACCTACAACCACTTGTGCTTTTTCTATGATAGAAGATGAAACAGCAGACATCAACTGATGTTCTGAATCGGTTTGCAATTCGTAGCCGCGCATCACATTACCCACGTAGTCATAAGTGTTTATGAGCATTGTCCTATCCTTTTTATCATCCAGCTGTGATGCAATGACATTAAAAGTGACACTATCAGAGTTAATTCTGACCTCCAAGAGATCCGAATTGTTTTGAAATACATTCGGCAATGTCCTTACTTTATCCGCCTCCATGTCATAAACAAACACTGCAGGTCTTCCTTCAATATAGCCGCCTATAATTGCTGATCCTTTGATGGCCTCAAATTCTGAGATTTCTAAATCCACTATCTGCTTAGGCTCAAAAGTGCGTACTTCTTTCTTAAGGACATCCAAAGCAACAATCTTGATAAACCTGTTGTCCGACCTTCCTTGAAATAGTAAGTAAGTAACATTGTTATGGTAGTGATATCCTTTGAGGTATTGGCTTTTCGATGTTTCGAAGAAACCAGTCCACACTTCTTTCAATTCTGTATCTAAGTGACTGTATTCAATTGTCGCATTCTTACCAGCACCTGGTGCTATAGGCTTTACCAACATCACACCACGCTGTTCGTTAGAGACCACCACATAATCAATGTTATCCCAATCATTTTCCACCTCATAACGATTCAGGTAATCCACCTGACCATAGACTGGAATCAAACAAATGGAAAGTAAACAAAGTAGATATGCTTTTCTCATACTGTTTCGGACATGGTAATGATTATATCAAACTCTTCTCTTGTGACGGGTTGAACGGATAATCTAGAATTCTTTACCAATACCATATCGGCTAAACTAGTCACCGCTTTGATCTCTTCAAGTGTGACGGATTTTTTAAGCTTTTGCTTAGGCACAAAATCCACCACTACCCATCGGTCATCGTCAGTCGTTGGATCTGGATAGAATTCCCTTACACATTCTGCAATACCTATAACACATTTTTCATTGACACTATGATAAAAAAAAGCCAGATCTCCCAGTTTCATCGCCTTCAAATTATTTCGAGCCTGATAGTTCCGCACACCATCCCAGTGATCTTTACCAAGCTTCACTAAATCGTCCCACGAATAAGTATTTGGTTCAGATTTAATTAGCCAGTAGTTCATAAAGACTTATTTTTAACTTTGATTCCTTGAATTTAAGAAAACAAGCAGGGTAAAGAAAGCTATCAAATTCACATCTCAAAACAAATCGTCAAAACTTGGACAGCGCTACAATAATTAAACAACTGAAACTGCAGGCTGCACTTATGGAGCTGCACGATGAAAACAGTTTTAAAATCCGCGGCTATCAGAACGCAGTATTCAATTTGGATAAAAGTGACGTTGATTTGATGACGCTCAGTTTGAAAGAACTAGAAGGATTAGATGGTATTGGTAAAGGCATTGCAACCACAATTTTCCAGATCGCTACCAACGGTATTTCTGAAGCAATGCAACAATACCTTGATAGCACTCCAGAGGGCATTATTGAATTGTTGGACATCAAAGGAATTGGTCCAAAGAAAATAAAAGTTCTCTGGAAAGAATTAGGTATCGAAAGTGGTCACGAACTAAAAGAAGCTGCGAATTCCGGCCTTGTTGCTAAGCTCAAGGGTTTTGGAGACAAAACACAACTCGCGATTATACAAGCACTTGAATTCAAAGAAGCTAACGCAAATAAACTCCATTATGCCGAAGCCGAAGTTCTAACTACCGAGATCCTGGAAGTCCTAACTGGAGTTTCAGGGATTCAAGAAATAAGCCCGATTGGCGAACTTAGAAGAAAATTAGAAATCATTGACAAAATTGAGTTATTGATTGCCTGTGACCACTTTGACAAACTTGAAGAGGCGATCAATGACCTTACCGATTTTGAACAAGACTTGAAGAATAGTGGCCCGAAGACTTGGAAAGGCAGCTACAAAGTGCTCCTGATCCCTTGTGAATTTACCTTTACCAAGCCTGACACTTTCGTAAATGACCTCTTCCTTAGAACTGGAAGCTCATTACACCTATCTATTCCTGTAGTGGACAAGGAGACACTCAGAACTTTGGCGAATACTAGAAGCTACACTTCAGAAAAGGAAATCTACTTAGCTGCAGGCATGGATTATATTGAGCCAGAACTGCGCGAAGGCATGTTTGAAATTCAGGCGGCAAAAAACCATAACCTACCGAAATTGGTAGAAATGGAGGACCTGAAAGGCATCCTTCACAATCACTCGACTTATAGTGATGGCAAGCACACGCTAGAGCAAATGGCCACCTACTGTAAAGAGTTGGGCTACGAATACCTAGGCATTTGCGATCATAGTAAATCTGCTTTCTATGCAAACGGATTGGATGAAAATCGTGTCAAAGATCAGCATGAAGAAATCGAAAGGCTAAACGAAAAGCTTGCACCATTTAAAGTTTTTAAAGGAATAGAATCCGACATCCTTTATGACGGTCAGCTTGACTATGCCGATGACGTGCTCGCGAGCTTTGATTTTATCGTAGCTTCCGTTCATTCTGTGCTAAAGATGAACAAGCAAAAAGCAACGCAAAGACTTTTAACTGCCATAGAGAACCCGTTTACAACGATTCTCGGTCACCCAACTGGTCGACTATTGTTGCGCAGAGAAGGTTATCCGATTGATCATAAAGCGGTAATAGATCATTGCGCTAAGCATAATGTGGTGATTGAGATTAATGCCAATCCATGGAGGTTAGATTTAGACTGGCGATGGGTAAACTATGCGATTGAAAAAGGAGTTATGCTTTCAATAAATCCTGATGCACATCAAATGAGTGGCTATCATCATATGAAGTTTGGTTTATTGGTTGGTCGTAAAGGTGGACTCACCAAGGAAATGACATACAATGCCCTTACAATGGAAGAGATCTCAGCACAGTTCGACATCAAAAAGGAACAAGTAAAAGCGAATGCCTAAGAAAATTCTCATCATACGTTTTTCATCCATCGGAGACTTAGTACTCACTACTCCAGTAATTCGGGTGATCAAAACTCAGCTGGAAGATGCCGAAGTACACTTTTGTACTAAGAAACAATATCACAGCATTCTAGAAGCCAACCCTTACATTGACAAGTTCCATTTTCTAACTGATGATCTTAATGAACTGGCAAAAAGCTTAAAAGAAGAGCAGTTTGACTTTGTCGTTGACCTACACAATAACCTTAGAACTCGTTTACTAAAAAGTAAGCTAAAGAAGCCATCAGGCACTTTTCCTAAGTTGAATTGGGAGAAATGGTTAGTGGTAAACCTCAAGGTCAACAAGCTCCCTAATATTCATATAGTAGACCGCTATATGGAAGCAGCTAAATCTTTGGGTGTAAAACCAGATACCCTCGGCTTAGATTATTTCATTCCAGAAAAAGACCAAATTGAAGATGACTGGCTACCAAAAACACATCGAGGAGATTTTGTGGCCTTTGCCATAGGTGGCCAGTACGCAACCAAGAAACTACCGCTAGGTCGCATGATTGAGCTTTGCGATAAAATCAACAAGCCGATCGTAATTTTAGGAGGAAAAGAGGACGCTGAGAATGGGGCGAAAATCGAAGCTTTCTTTGACAGAGAAAATGAATCTTCTGATCAAAAAGAGTCTTTGGATGCATTAGGCAAAAAGGCAGAAATATATAATGCGTGTGGAAAGTTCAGCATCAACCAATCCGCCTCCATCATTAAGAAAGCCTCTTATGTATTTACGCATGATACCGGCATGATGCATATTGCTGCTGCTATGAAGAAGAATATTTTCTCTATCTGGGGGAATACTATTCCAGAGTTCGGCATGTATCCTTATCAAACCAAATTCACTCTGCTGGAAAATAAAAAACTAAGCTGTAGACCTTGCTCTAAGATTGGTTATGACAAGTGCCCGAAAGGCCACTTTAAGTGTATGAATGACATCATCTTTGACTTTTGGCTACCATGAGTAATAAGCGACTACAAATCATTTCATTGATTCTTCTGGTGCTATCAGTACTAACAGAGCTTAGTGATAATCAAGGCTGGATTAACTACAGCAACCCAGAATTAGCCTTTGGGCTTTCCTTAGGCTTTGTACTCTTCTCATTGTCTTTTAGTGTGAAAATTATTCGTCAAATGGGTATCCCAAAAAAGGAAAAGAAACAAAGTCAACTGCTGACTTTAATCACTGCAGTTTATGCCTTTTTGGTATTTGGGATTGAACTGATTTAGTCTTTCTTTTCCTGCATCGACATTCCCTATGTGAAGATATCATCTAGATATAAGGGCTTTAAGCAAGTAGTTCCCCTATGCTCATTTCCCAACTAATGAATTGAAAGCTATTTACAACGGCATCCATTTGATCCTTAATTGCCTTATTGCCAAGGTTTCCAATACTTCCCTCGTGGCTGTGGCTTACTTTTTTAACAGGATCAAAATCACCCTTTTCAATAGCCATTCCTATCTGCTTATATGCATCCCTAAAAGGCACTCCGCTTAATACAAGTTTGTTAGTTTCTTCTACGCTAAATAAGTATTTGTACTTATCCTTTTCTATCAGTTCCTCATTGATGACTACTTTCTTAAGCATGAAATCACACATGAATAGACAGTCTTTCAAATCCTGAATGGCTGGAAAAAGCACCTCTTTAATCAACTGCATTTCACGGTGATAACCAACAGGTAAATTCGCTGTCATCAACGCAATATCATTAGGTAAAGCTTGTATACGATTGCACTTACCACGCATCAGTTCGAAGACATCTGGGTTCTTTTTATGAGGCATAATGCTCGACCCCGTTGTTAGCTCATCTGGAAAGGATATAAAACCAAAATCTTGACCCATATAAAGGCAAACATCCATAGCAAACTTGCTTAAAGTCGCAGCAATCCCTGACATGCCCATGGCCATAGATTTTTCAGCTTTCCCGCGTCCCATCATGGCATAAACGACATTGTAATTCAGGTCTTCAAAGCCAAGTAGCTCGGTAGTCATTTTACGATTTAATGGAAATGATGAGCCAAACCCAGCACCCGAACCAAGTGGGTTCTTATTGACTGTTTTATATGCTGCATGGAGCATATGTAAATCATCAATCAAGCTTTCTGCATAAGCACCAAACCAAAGCCCAAAAGAAGACGGCATGGCCACTTGCATGTGCGTATAGCCTGGCATTAAGACATCTTTATACTGATCGCTTAATTGAATTAGACGATCAAAAAGCACGGAAGTACCTTCGGTAATTTCCTTAATTTCTTGTCGTAGAAAAAGTTTTAAATCGACTAAAACCTGATCGTTACGTGAGCGTCCAGAATGGATCTTCTTTCCTACATCACCCAATCTTTCAGTCAAGAGTAACTCTACTTGAGAATGAATATCTTCAACGCCCTCCTGAATTTGAAACTCCCCTGATAGAATGTCTTTGTAGATGGATTTCAATTCTCTGTGAATCTCAGACTTTTCCTCTTGCGTAAGCAGATCAATGCTCGCCAACATTTCCGTATGCGCAAGCGACCCCAATACATCATATGGAGCCAGCTGAATATCAAATTCCAAATCTCGTCCTACGGTATAGCGTTCGACTATTTCAGATACTTTTGTTTCCTTCTCCCAGAGTTTCATGTTTTATCTTTATGTCATTGCGAGTGCAACGCGGCAATCCCCCAGTTGTGCTGGACGATTCTTTCGGTCATACTTCTCTCGCAAGGACGGTGCTTAATAGTTTAATATACAATCCTATCCCTTCCTCAATCTCGTTAACATAGATAAATTCATCGGCCGTATGCGATCTTGCAGAGTCTCCAGGGCCTATTTTCAAGGTTGGAAAAGGCATAAGCGCTTGGTCCGAAAGTGTTGGTGAGCCATAAGTTTTTCTTCCCAAACTGGAACCCGCTTTCACAATTGGATGATTTATTTCAATACCAGATGGGTTAAGTCTCGTGGATCGAGGCGTAACTTCTGAGCTCACATTTGCTTTGATGATGTCTAAAGTCTCTTGATTCGAATAAGCATCTGTCGTCCGAACGTCAACCACAAATCGGCATTCATCAGGAACTACATTGTGCTGGCTGCCTGCATCAATCATAGTTACACTCATTTTAACTGGGCCCAGCATTTCAGAGACCTTTGGAAACTGATAGTTCTTAAACCATTCGATATCCTTGATCGCTTTATAAATGGCATTATCGCCTTCCTCTCGCGCAGCATGACCGGATTGGCCTTTGGCCAAACAGTCTAGCACCATCAATCCCTTTTCTGCAATGGCCATGTCCATGAGGGTTGGCTCTCCTACTATTCCGAAGTCAATAGCTGGTAGTACTTTCAAAAGACTTTCAATTCCATCTTTACCAGAAATTTCCTCCTCAGCTGTTGCAGCCAAAATTAAATTGTATTGAAGTCCTTCTTGGCTGTGAAAGTGTAGAAAAGTAGTGATCAAGGACACTAAGCAGCCACCTGCATCATTACTCCCGAGCCCATAGAGTATTCTGTCCTTTTCAATGGCTGCAAATGGATCGTTGGTATAGCCCGCATTGGGTTTTACTGTATCGTGATGTGAGTTTAAGAGAATGGTAGGTTTTGAATCATCGAAATGAAGATTCTTTGCCCAGACATTATTACCCATGCGGTGAGTAGCAACTCCGTTTTCATTAAAGAACTTCTCAAGAATGGCAGCTGATGCATCCTCTTCTCTACTCAAAGAAGGTGTTTCAATCAGTTGCTTTAAAAGCGATATGGCTTGA
>Ga0115556_1003020_pt1 | contig 10976 bp, 8 predicted proteins | sample COGITO_mtgs_1104_5_FD_87282 | JGI IMG/M metagenome (GOLD analysis project Ga0115556, IMG submission 87282) | Pelagic marine microbial communities from North Sea - COGITO_mtgs_110414 | ecosystem: Environmental > Aquatic > Marine > Epipelagic | place: Germany:Helgoland, sampling site Kabeltonne... | reverse complement strand
TCTTTCTTTCGATTTTGGGTCATTTAGGGTCTTTTTGGCTCTTTTTTGTGCCATCTGTGGGCTGTTCACTCCGAAGGTCGAAGTGTCAGGCAAGGAAGGGAAAATTCCTCTTTCCTGCTCTGATGAAAAAAAATGAGTTATTTATACAAACAGACCTGTACACCATAATACATTTAAAACGGGAAACCCCCCCCTCATCGCCTCCTCCTCTTTGTCTGGTTGTGTTTCCCTGCTTTCTTGCCCATCTGTACTTTTGCCCTTCTCCCTGCGCCATTCTTCTTTGTTTGCTTATCGTCCCGACCCTTTGCCCTATTCTTTTGGCTGTTCTTAACCATGGCGAAGGTCTTCTTTCTCAATTTTTCGGTGTTGGTGCTTCCTCCCTCGCGTTTTTTCTGCTCGAATTTGGATCTTCCTTCCATGATGCTTTGAAGTCTATCCATCCTGTTGTTCTTTCTCTTGACGGCCTCGGCCATGATGTTCTCGGGCTGGACCATACCTTTGATCCTGACAATTCCTTCGTCCTCGCTTTCGAAGCCTTCGTCTTCACTCATGTCGTCAAAGGCCTTGCCTTCCTTGACTAATTTTCGTCTCTTGGCCATTGCTCGGGGGTCCCTTTTTTCAGCATTTTCTCGAGCAGCAAGTTTCTTCATCCTGGCAAAGTCTTTTGCCGAGAAGATGCGGGTAGAAGACGCCTCTGCCCTCATTTTCTCCTTCTCCTCCTTGCTCAATACAACCTTCTTTCCGCCCTCCTTTTGCTCGTCGTCGCTGACGTCGATCCAAGAGTCACTGTCGCTGTCACTATTGTCATCGCTATTTGAGTCCGTATCCGAATCAGTCTCAAGCTCATCCCAGTTCAATTCTTCATCATCATCTTTGTTGCTATCACTTCCGTTGTCATCATCGTGGTCATCGCTAACATCATTCCAACCCCCGCTGTCATCATCGCTATCCATCTCCATCTCCTCCTCACTCTCTGAATTGTTGCTGTCATCATCCTCCTCGTCGTCGTCGTCATCATTGTCATTATCACCACCCTCCTCCGCCTCCCGCTTACGCTTTTTGCGCCTTTTCTCCTTCTCGTGTTTCTTCTCAAGCTTAGCCTGCTCCCGTTCCTCCCTCTTCCGCTTCTTGTTCTCTTCGTATGCCAAAAGAAGTTCAGCGCCCTCGACTCCAACGGCGGCTTTGGTCTCTCCGTATTTGACAGGTTTCTCTCCGTTCTTGAGCATCCCCGCCCCCAAAAGTCCCCTGTCCTTCGCTTGAAGCAAGGCCGGATGGGTTTCACGGACAAAATTGAGCCAAGCCTTGGAAGCGACCTGTACACTCTTGTCTCTGTGCCTGCTAAAGCCGGCAATGTCGCGGGCGAATGCCTCCATGTCCATGCCGCTCGCTCCATCCCCATCATCGTCGCCCAACAAAGATGGAACACGGGTGCAGATAGCCCGAGCCGCGTTGATCCCAACAGCCATCTGCTCCTCGCTGCACCGCTCAGTGATGAAATTGTGGGCGATGGTCTTCAGAATTCCCTTGAGATCATCCGGGGGGACGTATTGATGTGTGGCCTGGACGGTGTAGGCCAGGAGCATCGTCACGTCTTTCTGGTGACCGCCTAGATAGCGCTGCAAAAATGGATAGAGGGGAAGAATGAGGAGCTGTGATGGTGTCGGGTTAGTGTTGGTGTCGGTGTCGGCGTCGGCGTCGGCGGTGGTTAATGGATATGTGATGTTTATGAATGTTATATTTACTCATTGGGCACGCTGATTGGTCATTACCACTCACTCACTCACTCACTCACTCACCTCGTGGCAGCCTATAAGCCTCGTGACGAAGTTGATCATGACGAGTTTCGTTTCAAATTTGTAGTTGCTGCTAGCGCCCCTCAGTCGCTTGAAAATTCCCTCGGCCAAACCCTGAGGATCATTTAGAATTTCGATAGCAGGGTATAGGGGAGTGGTTCCGTCGTCGAGATCGTCTGCTAATTCTCTCTTCTGCTGTGCCTTCTTTCGATTTTTCACCTGCTTCATAACGTGCTTCTCACGCGCCTTTGTTTTCCTCGAGTGCTGGTGACTTTCGATTACCTGAACTCCTGCCCAGATATCCTACAAATAAAAAAGCGAAGTAAGGTAAGGATGAATGACCACAAACACAAAAGGATGACCACAAACACAAAGGTGACCACAAAAAAATGTTAGAAGAAAAGAACACCCCAACACAAGATTCAATGAATCTTGTGTCAATGAATCTTGTGTCACACACACCACCCCGATAAAATTAAACTTACCTCTTCTTCTGATTTCTTGTCGGTGTCCATGATGTCCTCGATCCCGAGGAAGAATTTGATGGCCCGCACAGAAATGTTGCTGAGGGGAGACTGAGTAGCACTGGCCAAGATGGCCACGCAGCGTTCGTCTGTCCAGATTTTGCGGCGATATAACTCACAAGCAACATCAACACAGCGACGAGCCGCGATGTCCGAAGACGTCGGAGCCGAGTCGCTGCCTTTGCCATTGCTGTTGTTGGCATTTGAGGCAGTAACAATTTTGTGCATGAAGCTCTGCATCTTTCGGTTCACCTTCTCGTTCTTGCCATTCTTATTCATGTTCTTTAAATCGGTAATGATGTGCGTGTATACGGTCTGGCGCAGGACCTTGTCCTGTACGGTCATGAGCTTGAAGAACAGCTCCATGAGCTTCAAGGGCTCTATGACTCCCTTGTTTCGCATGAGAATCAATCCAGACACAATGCTCCGTCGCACCTCCTGAGTGAGCACATTCCCGTGCTGATTCATCATGGAGACGAGGATACCCACGAGGGCCTCGCTGTCCGACCTGTACGACGAAGACACCACTGCCACAATGAATTGCAACAACTCCACAAACCTGGCAGGAGGAGTCGAAGAGGGTGACAACTTCAGGATCTCAATCTCACTCTTGAAGCGGTGCAGCTGGACCAAATAGTCGGACTTGTATCCGTCAGGATCGCGCTTACAAAGATTCTGGAGCTGAGATAGCTTCATTGTCAAGTCTGGTTTGGCTCCGGCGGTGCTCATATTCAGGGGCAGTCGTTTCAATGTATCCCACTATTTTTCGGAAGAATATTTAATTTCGAATCGGACTATGCTGATATATTGTCGGGTTCTGATAGTTTTCGAGGTCCAAGCGTCCAAATAGAGTGCAAAAGTTTTCGAAGAATATTCGATTGATTGGCCACCAACCAAAAACAAAACTACCCCCCTAATCTCAGCTAATATTCTCCAATTTTCTTCGCTAAAATTTCTCCAACTGCTCTTTTAAGGAAAATAGACTGAAACGAGAGAAGACAACGCGTGAAATCCTCTAGCATCCCTTCTGTGGTCAGGAAGAACAAATGAGTTCTCTCACGTGGGGAGGGTCTCTTGTGGGAAGCTTAAACCCAGACGGTACAGGATACGATGTGGCAAAACGTAGAAAGCTAAATGAATCGCAGGATCCATCCGATAGCGGCTTGCCATCGTCGGTTGTGGTAAAGTTTCGGCCCGTGAAGACCTCAGGTGACGAGGACTCCGATGAGAGCAAGTGGCCTCAGCTCGACCTGCCGATCGGGACCACCGTGAGCGAGCTGGAAGCGCTCGTACACAACTTGCTGGAAAAGGAAGAGAACGAGACGTGCCCGTATGCCTTCTACGTTTCTAACACCAACGAGGGCGAAGGGGGAGAGGAGGAGAAAAAAACTACACTTTCCGAAGATATTGAGATAGTCAAGTCACTCTTTGACACCATAAAGTCGAACAACCTGTCTACCGAGAACGTCCTATCACTGACTTACATGCCCCTTTCCCTGTTCAGAGTCAAGCCAGTGACAAGATGTACCGATACGATGCCTGGGCACACTGAGGCTATTCTACACGTTAGTTACTCGCCTTGCGGTCGCTTCCTCGCATCTGGCGGCGGGGACACGACGGTGCGCTTCTGGGACGTGAATACCTGCCTCCCGAAGAGAACTTGCCAGGGTCACCGGAATCACGTGCTCGTGACGGGTTGGAGCCCGGACGGGAAACGATTCGGATCGGCTGACAAGAACGGCTTTGTAATTGTCTGGGACCCGACTACTGGCGAAAGTAAGAAGAGCTTCAAGGCACACAGTAAGTGGGTCACGGCGATGGCCTGGGAGCCGATGCACAGAAACGTTAACTGTGAACGCCTTTGCACCAGCAGCAAGGACTGCTTGGTGAAAATTTGGAACGTTCGCACGGGCAGCTGTCAGGCTACTCTGAGCGGACACACCGACAGCGTGGAGTGCGTCAGGTGGGGCGGCGAGGGGCTGATTTACACCTGCAGTAGAGACAGGACCATAAAGGTCTGGGGAGCTGAGCCGGACACCAACGCGAAATCGACCAACAAGGATGTAGGAAAGCTGGTTCGCACTCTGACTGGCCACGGTCACCGAGTAAATACAATCGCGCTCAACTGCGATTATGCTTGCCGCACTGGGCCTTTCGATCATAATGGGTACAAACAATTCAGCAACGACGGAGAAGCGCTAAAATCAGCAACTGACCGGTATAATGAAATAAAGAAGGTCATCGGAGAGGAGGTCCTTGTCAGTGGGAGCGACGATTTTACCCTGTTTTTCTGGCAGCCGACATCTTCGAAGCACCCCATTAAGCGACTTACAGGCCACCAACAGGCCGTAAACGATATTAAGTTTAGCCCAGACGGGCGTTACTTCGCAAGCGCGAGTTTCGACAAGAAAGTCAAAATTTGGGATGGGAGAAATGGGAATTTCTTCAACACCCTCACTGGCCACGTAGGCGCTGTTTATAGCGTCGCGTGGGCCAGCGACTCTCGATATCTCGTGAGCGCCTCGAAAGATTCTACCCTGAAATTGTGGGAAGTTGCTAGCCCTAAGAGAGCAAAGGAAACCCTCAGTGGTCACCAGGACGAAATATACGCGCTTGACTGGAGCCCTAACGGTGTCTCGCTTGCCAGTGGCAGTAAAGACCGAACCATTAAGGTCTGGAAGCACTGATCGATAAGTCGGACTGGATCAGGGAAATAAGTGATGTCTAGTAATTGTGAAAGTGATTGTATTTTTTACCGCTAGAAAGAAAAACGGTTATCGCATGTAAACACAACGTATTAAATCATTTATCAATACAATCTATTCGCAGTCCCCTCCTAATCGTTGGTAGGCCATCAGACCCATTTCGTTCCTACCCCCCTTCGAAGCCCCTTTCTTGATAAGATAATCCGCTATCTTTTTCTCCCCCATCTCGACAGCGATGTGAAGCCCGCTATTCTTGTACTTATTCACCGCGTCTAAATCCCACTTTCTTTTGATGAAGAACTTGACTCCGGTCTTCCATCCCCTGAAAATCGCGTGGGAGAGCAGCGTATTTCCGTAGTCATCGACCGACATTAGGTGCTTTACAAGCTGGTCACGCGAACCCAACGCTCTTTCTAAACTACTGATATCTCTTCCCTCCACACACCTGAACAAGTGTTTCACCTCCGGATCCTCGACATCTTCGCAACTGAACTGGCTGAGGAACCAGGTATGATACGTGTCTTGCTTGTTCTTCTTGTTACAATTTTTCCCGACCTCGCAAACATTCCTTCCTGCACTCCCACTGCCACCCTTTTTCGCAACGCACACCCTCGTCCGGCGAAAACCGCCCCTGCCGCCATTACCACCAGGTGCGGCAGCTACTTTAGTGGGTGTCTTTGGAGCAAGCTTCTTTCCGTCAGGTGGCAAGTTCTCCTTATCCTGGTTGACAGGCGGTTTAAAATTTGGCTTGTTGTCATCCTTTTGGTTCTCGTTTTGGTCATTCCCTGAAGGTCCGTACAGAATGTCCGCAGCTGTGGGGGCTTTTTTCTTCTTCTTTGGATTCTTCTCATCTACCGCGATGGCAGGTGAATCTACGTAGTCCTCCTCCCATACCACGGGCAGATTGATATTCCATGCGACGAATCTGTGCCTGTGTCTTCGCCTGCGACGCTTGACCTTTCCCCGTGAATCAAGGGGTACAGTGTAAGTAACTTCAAAGGAGTCTAAATCGTTCCACGGTCCATACATTTCGATATCACCCGCGAGCAGTGGCTGTGGTGTGTCATGATCATGTCGACAGTGGTCGTTGCCATTGTCGTTGTCGTTGTCGTTGTCGTTGTCGTTGTCGTTGTCGTTGTCGTTGTCGTTGTCTTTATCGTTGTCGCCATCATCATCACCGTCGTCATCATCTTGTGCGTCCTTAAACATTTCTATCAAACTTTTCATCTCTCCGCTCCCGACCCTGCTTCCCATGTTTACATTGTAAGAGTCGACTTCGTCATCCATTAAGAGAAGATCCTCATCATTCCCTTCTAATATCCCCTTTATCGGCGAAACTTCCGCCCCGCTGACCTTGAACCCCTCGATGCACTCTACGACGTCGTCAACGACATCATCTTCACACTCATCGATTTGGGTATCAGCGACGGAGTCGCAAATGGCGTCGCTAATTTCTTCCTCAACGACATCGTCTTCGCCCTCGTACTCCTCTTCGTATTCTTCCTCCGAGGAAGAAACCTCGTCATCCATGTTTAGCTTTTCCCCGCAAGAAAACCCCTCAGGGCGGTGATTAACCTCATTGGCTTCTTCATCATCTGTAGTGTGACAGTCACTGCTTTGGCAGTCGCTGCTGTAACCCCCTTCTCCATATCCGTAGGTGTTCCTCTCTTCACCCCCTTCCTCTTCACTGTCTCCACCTTCCTCTTGACAGCCCAATAGGTCTTTCAACTCTGAGGGGGTCACCTTCTTACTCATCATCAAGCTCACTGGGGTCTTTCTCCCCACGGAAGAGGACGAGAACTCGCGACTGGGCCTCTTTTTCGTGGGGCTTAAAAGCACCGCCACTGTCTCGTCGATGTCTATTTGCGACATTACGGGGTCCTCCTCTCGATTCTCCACGGAGGCTGTGCCGCTCACCTCCTCTTCCAAAAACTGGAGAAGCTCCTCTCGCGTCACCTGACGATTCATCATATTTTTGTCTCTCCTTCCGCTGGAGGAACGCCCCTCGGAGGACCTCCTACCGCCTCCAGAACGCCGGGCGCCCCCCTTCCTCTTTTTCCTGTGGCTGCTGGGTGTTACACAGCTCGCTTCGCTTATCATCATTTCAGAAGCACCTTGCTCGTGGCCGCGACGCCGACCTGATTTCGAGAGGGACACGAGCTTAAATAATGGAGAAGAGGAAGTCAACGTCGTCATTGCCGATGAGGAAGATGCATTAGTATGTTTAGTTACCCTTTTTGGTGTCTGTTTTGGAGGAATTGAGATAGGTTTGATAGTACCTCCGCGGTGATTGTTGGGGGGAGGGTTCGATTTGTTCTCATCCACCAAGGGGTTAGGAAAACCGCCCTCTTCGAACAAATTGCGGGCAGTCGAACGGAATAACTTTTCGCCTTTCTGAATCGTTGCCTTGTCGTGGCTGCTGGACTTGCGCAAGGAACTGTTGCTGCTGCTGCTGTGCTGATTTTGTGGGAGGGGTAGGGAGGAGTGGGACTTGCTGTTGCTGTGGCTGTCACAATTATGAAGGGAGAAGCTCTCCTTCTTCACCTTACTTCCGACTATTCTTCCATTTCTCACCACTCTAGATGGCATGGACAAAGGTAGAACAACATTTCCCGGTCCATGGTGTTGTAAACGGTGTCCCTGGAGTTTCGTCCTTCTCTCGATGCTGCCCACATGGTTGACGTTGTCGTGGAAACGGGATGTAGAGGCAGAAGAAGGACCAGGAAGAGACTTAACCTCCGGTGTTACCAGAACTGTCAACGATCTTTTTGAGAAAGGTGGAGAGGAGGGAGGTGGAGCCGGATGTTGAATCATGATTTGATTTTTTGATTGAGACAGCGCGGATATTACCGATAAATCGGATACGAAAAGTCTCTGACACGTGACTTCCGCCAAGCAAGAAGAGCGTGACAAACAATAATTAAAGTATTCTCAATGAACGACAGGAAAAAAACTCAAATTTAGACAAAAATGAAACCGACTTTTTTGGCAGAAGTTAAAACTCCAATTGTGTTTGTCAAGGAGTTAACTGCAAAAAAAACCTGGACTCATTGGCCGCAATGCGATGATCATTTAACTCACATTGACGAATAGTATCCGCTGGCAAGACTTCACAGTAAGCCCAGATCGAATTCAAATTGTTCTATTGTTCTTCCCTTCCTTACGGATGGATGAAGCGAAAAAGAGCAGGCTGTGATTGTATTAATCATTACTTCGGGATATTAGGACATCAGGAGATGCAAGTTCACCTCAATTTTTTGTTTTTGCCTCGAATTGACCCTCATTTCTTGCCTGCGGGGCGAGGGAGGCCATTCATAACAAGAAAACGAGAAAGGATCTGCTGGTGCCGACGCAAAATCTCAGTCTTCCACACCAGAGCCAGCCTTCGACTTGCCTTAACCGCTGCCGTTGGAGAGGGTCAGCCCAATAAGCAAAAAATTAAATATTATCACCCCAAAGGGTAAACAAAAAGGTCATTTCTAAAGGTCATTCTAGTCTTCTTGAAATTGAATACACATTAGACTAACACTGCCCTAAAAAAACAGTGGTCCCAAAAACATTGGAGCCACTGCGAGAGGGCTATCATGCCAGTTCTGGCTTGATTTCTTTTCAACACTAAGCTGGAATTCCTCTGGTCCGTCCATAGGAACAGTCGCAGACACACTTCGACCATCCGCAAGCTTCACGTTGAATCTTTCGGAAGGCAGGAGACCAGGGGGGACCTTAATTGTCACTAGCTCATACTTCTTTTTCTTATTTTGTGGGGCTGCTTGCTTCTCTGGAATTGCCATCTTGAAAGAGTCTCCTGGAGCGCATTCGAGAGGTATCACGACACGTACTTTTTGTCCATCAGGACAAGCAACGATCAGCTCTTCGCCACCGTGGGAGTTTTGTGGCACAGTCACCAGCAGCATTCTTAATCTGTGATAACGATCCTTCTTTTTAAAGATCTGAAAAAAAGAAATTTATTATTCAAGATTAAAACCATAAAAACTCAATAGGCGAACGCGTTGTCAGGAGAAGAACAAGAGCGTAGAGAAAGTGGTTAAAATCCCGAAAACCTTGCCTGTCTTCCAAAAAAATGGGCGTTCTCGTTTCCTCCCTTTTATTCCAACCACCCCCGCCTACGTATCTCTGTCCGTCGCGCTACTTCTACCTTATTTCAAAATCCTCCCCTCCCGAGAAACCTGACAGCCGAATGATTCCAGCCTTTTATATTGACTGTGGTGCAGCGATCACAGTGCTATTCAGTCATGGTAATGCTGAGGATCTTGGGATGATCTATGACTGGTTTGTCTCCCTGGCTCATTCCCTTAAAGTGAATGTCCTTGCCTATGATTATTCTGGTTACGGGAAGTCGAAGTCTTCTTCTGACGAGCGGAATACTGTGTTGACAAGTGAGGAAAAGTGCTACGATGACATCCTGGCTGCTTACACTTACCTCACTGAAACTCTGGAGACGCCTCCTGAAAAAATAGTGCTGTACGGGCGCTCACTTGGTAGCGGCCCATCTATTTGGCTAGCTGCAAAAACGGCTGTTGCTGGCCGATCTGTCGCTGGTGTGATTCTCCAGGTAAGCTTCACTTGTTTTGTGAAAAAGTCTGCTTCTTCCCCCTTTTTTATTACTCGCGAAACACTGACTAACCACTCACTAATAATACTCGACGTAGTCACCACTTTTGTCCGCCTTCCGCGTTGCATTCAATTTCCGCTACACACTTCCAGGCGACAAGTTCAACAATATCGACAGGGTGCATCTTGTGCGGTGCCCTGTTTTTCTGATTCACGGAGGTTGTGATGAAGTTGTGCCATTCTGGCATGGCCAAGAGTTGTGGTGGGGTGTCGAGAGCGTGTGGCGAGCGAAGCCTTTTTGGATCAAGACGGTAAGTTGTCCTTGGCAGTGTAACTTAAGCTGAGAACCTCGCTAACCAACTGACTCAACTGTCCATCATCACTGTCATTTTCGTAGGCGGGGCACAATAACATCGAGTCTACGCTTCATGATTCCGGTTTGTTTGTGAAGAAGATATTGGAATTCTTGGACGTGCACATCCCTGCGCGTTGGGGACTCCAGTCTCCTCCCCTCACAGTGCCGAAATGCGTAGAGCGGCTGTCGAAAATGTAGCGAACTCTGAGTGACGGCGAGACAACAAAACGTGGAAAATACCAATTAACGTAGTACGGTAGTAAGAAAGAAGTGACGGCGAGACAACAAAACGTGGAAATTACCAATTAACGTAGTACGGTAGTAAGAAAGAGAAGAAACGAATTGAACCCCCTTGCAAACTGTCCTACACCGTTATCAATCATCCAAGTCGTTTCATTAACTCGTCTACTTCTATCCCGAGCTGGGATAATCGTCTGTCTGCTTCCGCAGCCTCCCGATATGTATCCACCCCTATCTTAACTATTTCCCTCTGTTTCTCTTTCTTATTTTCTTCAAGCGAGAAGAGGAGTACACGCAGCTCTTCGACCTCCAATTGAGCCTTGTCGTGTTTCTCCTTTAGTGCGCTGTGATGAGGCCACCAAGAAAAAATTGTTAAGAGATGACGGCGGACGGTCAGAAATTCCAGGTTATTAATAGAGCAGGCTTTAACACCGCACCGCAGACATATGTTGTCATAACTTCGAATCCGCTAGCCCCTTACCTCTCTTTCGCCTTTAATGCGCGAAGCTGCCCTCTAAGAGCGGTCGTTATCCTTCCCTCAGATCTCTTGCTCGGTGACGCGCTCTTTTTCCCCTCCAACTCTCTCTCCCTCTCAGCATATCCGTCCCTTAAGTCGCGTATTACGTTCTCGTAGAACTTCCGCGATTTTGAGAGCTCATTAGTTAGCAGTTCGACGTATTCGGCGGCCATCCCTTCCAGCTTGACATGGATTGCCCTGTTGTCCTCAAAATCACTCGCAACTCTGACAAATGAACAGCGAATGGGGGGGGGGGGGGAAGGGGAAGGT
>Ga0115556_1003018_pt1 | contig 10977 bp, 9 predicted proteins | sample COGITO_mtgs_1104_5_FD_87282 | JGI IMG/M metagenome (GOLD analysis project Ga0115556, IMG submission 87282) | Pelagic marine microbial communities from North Sea - COGITO_mtgs_110414 | ecosystem: Environmental > Aquatic > Marine > Epipelagic | place: Germany:Helgoland, sampling site Kabeltonne... | reverse complement strand
GCTCGTCAGGGAAGAGCACCCGTCAAATTCATAATCGCCCAGCTTCGTGAGCCCGTCCGGGAGTGCCACGCTCGTCAGGGAGGAGCACTCCTGAAACACATAATCGCCCAGCTGTGTGAGCCCGTCCGGGAGTGCCACGCTGACTAAACCTCCTTTTTTTTGGACACAGGAAGGTTTAGGCAGAATGATTGGTACCTTTTTCTTTCTTTTCCAAAGATGCATTTGTTTTACTACTTTAATTGACCCCAGCCGCTCGCTCGAGGTTCTGCACTTGCTTGTTGAGCTTTCTAATTTTGCTTTCTTGCGCTTGCGTTGCGCTTTCGAAGGCTCTGTCCTTTTCTTGCATCGTTCCCTCAGTGACAAATAGCGTCGACTCTGTAAAACTCAGCTTTAGCCAGAAAAATATTACAACGAACCAGACAATCATTGGATTGACAAAGAACTGGTATATGAAGTAAACTAATGCATTGAAGTTCTCGACGTCAGATTCCACCATTTCGTACACACTCCCTTCGTGCTGGAACGGTCCACACGCCTTCTTGCACTCAAACAAGGGGTAGCTATTCAATTGATTGACATTAGCCAAGTAATCTTTATAAGGCGATGCGTCGGAGACATCACAGCCCGTTGTACCGTTGACACCAGTTATATTCGAGACTCCGCCGGTGCCGCCAATTCCGTCTGTCCATCCTCCTGTCGTCCCAAAAGCTGTTGAGTTTTCGCATATCATCAAGTAGTCGTCCTGCATATTGCAATTTTTGGCGAGAGTATTATTGCTCAGGAAAAAGTAACAGCTTGTGAGGGCTATGGCAACGATGGTAATCAAATAGAATTTGATGAAAAAACTTCCGGCGTCCTGGGCTTTCCACTCTTTTTTCGGCTTCGTCCCAAATTTGAAGAGCATATACTTTTCAAATTTGAACGTGCAGAAATGAAAAATCAGGATGACCACGGTAAACAGGGGTGCATAAGGCAAAGCTGCGAATACTAGGCCTTGCATGTACAGGATGTTTACCATTTTTTTTGCCACCGTAAATTCGTCTTTCTTGAAGTCTTTCTTTGTGATACGTGCCTTGAGTTTGTTCACGTACGGCAGCGTGATCATAATAATCTTGCTGACGACGAAGTCGACAGTGAGGAGCTGAACCAATCCCGCTGTATTGCGTCCAAAGCAGGAAAGAAAATATACAAAGGTCCAAATAGTTTTTTTAAATGGATGAAGGAGGGTGAGACGGTGGTCGTTGGCTCTGGCACTGGTTATTTCGCGATGTCCATTCCTTCGGCTCTCCATAGCTCCATAACTCCATCACTTTATCACTCACCTCCGACCTGATCGATCCTGCAGTTATATGAATCTGGCTTGAATGGAACTTCAACGTTGCCACGGATCTGAAAGAATTTGAGCCCGACAAACGGAACTTCGGCGTCCGTCGTGAACAGGAAAGGATCCGCGAGCAGCGAGTAGGAGACAGCTTGGATCACGACATTCAATATTTTAGCCAAGTACATCCGCCCGAGCAGTTGCTGAATAACCATCTTCTCGCTATCCCACTTTTCGAGATTTACAATCTTCTCAATCAGAATGGGAAGTGCAGAATTGATGACAGTCACGCACCCAGGAACGACAGAGTCCGACACTAAATACACCCAGTCTGCTTGCACCGTCTCGATGAGCTTCTCGCCCACCTGCTGACTCGCGGTTGTGAGGTAAATGATGCCTGCCCATCCACTGGCCAACAGACACAAGTACAAGATGGTCCCCACAAACCGCCTGAGACGCAGGATCATCCGCTCCTTGAATGTGCGACTCTGCGTGTTATCCCGCTCTTTCTCGAAAGAAAGCATAGCGACCATCTCCGCCCCGATCGTGCACTGCATGTCTTCGACGTCGGTTGAGCGCACGAGGCTATTATCCCAGCAGCACAGAAATTGACGAGCGTACTTTACGTTCTCTTGCTCCGCCTCGATGCTGCTCATCTCCTTGCTGATGTTGTCCTCCTTGATCCATTTTCTCAGTGCGTCGAAGAACGAGGCGCAAGCGATTAGCAGGATAAGGCCCAAATACTCGTATTTCTCGTTTTCGTTGTAGCTGCTAAAAGTCATGAACATGGGAAGCAAACCGTTCATTCGCTGAAATTCTTGAGGGTCAATTCTGTACCAGAGGAGGAATATGTGTCTTATCAAGAAAAAGACACACAGGATTGAAGAATAAATGTAGGTCGTGATGATCCACCTGTAAAAGATGAAGAAAGATGCGACAGAGGCCCCAAAGTGACCGCGCACAGTTCGCACGTCCCCGGCCAGAGGCAGCTTTTTGTTGATCCACTGCTCCGCTCGCAATAAGAATGTCTTAAACCATGCCTGGTCTTCGGCCGTATGAATCTCTCCAAATTCATCGTCGTCCCCGCCACTTGTAAAAAGGGCCTTTCGAGCCTCCTCGCGCTGTTTTCTTCGCTGCTCCTCCAGGGCTGCCGCGCTGCTCCCCCCCCCGCCACCCCCGCCACCCCCTACTACTTGGTTCCTGCTCATAACCATCATCGCCTCGTCCAAGGCCTCGTAATCTTTCTCCATTTCCTTGATGGTCTCCTTGCTTTTTTCAAGCTCCAGTTCGGTCGTTTTCGACTTCTTCTTCAGCTCCTTGTACTCTGCCTTGTGTTTTTTCATCTTTTCCACGAGCGCAAAGAGGCGTGATTGCATCGCCGTAAACTTCTCCAAGGCTGCATGACACGCATGCAGTGCAGGCATGAAGAAAAAGGGTGGGGCATGAAAAGGGTGAGCATTAAATAAAATAAAATAAATAAACACCCGTACGTTACTGTCAGATCGCCCTTGTTCAACTCGCTTAGCTGTCATACTTACGGACACCATCATCGCCGACATCGTCACCCCCGCCAAAGTCAGACAGCGACTCATCAGTTTCGTTCCCGTTGTCTGCACCATCACCCTCTTGATCACTTCCATTATCGTCATTGTTGCCGTCGACGACTTGATTTCTCCCCTTCAACTGCTCATTCTTTACTATATGTCCTCCTTCGCCGATGACAATGTCTAAATCCAGGTCGTCAGACTGCAATAATTCGAATAATTCACTGTTGTCATTGTCATTGTCAATGTCATTTCTGAATTTTTGTGACTTGGTAGGACTAGAGTGCTTGTTATCAACGCCCAATCCAACGCCAAATTCAATTCCTTCCTCGTCCGCATCTATGCCGTGGATGTTGTGACTAGGTTTACTCGTGATTTTCGTGAGATTTCTCAAAAACTTGACACTTGAAAGTTGATCGTAGACAACCTCGCCGAGGTTGTCATCATCGTCGTCAGAAGATGAAGAATCAATAGCTGAGACAGGAATTTTCGCTTTGCTGTTCGCACTAGTATGTTGACGCTTATTGGTGTCAATGCGTGTACTGTCGTTCGGAGCAACACGGCGGTGCATGACGACAGAAGGATTCAGGCAGGAGGGTTTCAATTTTTTGAATAGGTTTTGAGGTAGGGTATTGAACAGCGTTTGAATTTATATTCTTTCTTCGACAGCTATTCACAGTTGAATATATGCGCGCATTTTACTTTCTTTTTTATTTAATTGCAATTTTTGGAGTCCTTCTTCTTAATTATTCTCCGAAAACAGGCAACAACAGTACCGAACGCCGACCGAAAAATTTATTTGTAAGCCCTCAGTGGCTCGTCATGACTTCGTTGCCTGTCTTGTCGCCGCGAGAACCGCAATCTAGGCAACCGGAATTAATAATAGCCCAAGATGAGTCCTCTTCTTCCGCTCAGCCAACTCCCCCACTTCCGACCCTCTCCAAAAACGGGTCGGTTGCCTCAACAGAAGCACCCACTGCACCCTTACCGGCGACGACAGCAACAACAACAACAACGACGACGACGACGATGACGACATCGACAATATCGACAACAGCATCGACAACAACGACAACATCAACAACAACGACAACAAACCTTAAACGGCACGGGAGCATTCAGGAGATTGCAAAGACCCACAAACTGCAGCGAATGGGGAGTGGCGTACTTACGTCCCCTCTTCTTGTTCTTAATACCGGCGGAAGTGAAGTTGCGAGTGACCTAAACAGATTGTCACCTGTCACCCGAGTTGGAGATGGAGGTGGTGGAGGTATTGCCGATTTCATGGGTCTGAGCGTGAATGTAAATAATAAACTCGAACCCCTCGAGGAAACTGACGAAAGTCTCATGACTCCCATCGCCTCTCATCAGCAGCAGCAGCACAGCGACAACCTCCTCGAGCAGCAGCGACAACCTCCTCATAAAAAAGAGAAAGAGGAGATTAAGCTGGTGCTTCCCCCCACTTTGTTCTTGAATAATTCGACGGTCAGCGACACGAAACAAGAAAACGCCGCCACAGATTTTCCTGATACAACTCGATCGAAACCAAGGGTATTGAATAAATCTCACAGCATCAAGGACGACCCCGATTGGATTCAAGTTGACGAGGATTCCGACGAGGAACAACTCCAAAACGGTCTCCCTACCCTCTCCCCTCGTTTCCAGCGCCCTCGTCTTCCCCGCGTAATCGCCTCGGGCGACAGCTTCGCAAGCGGAAACGACAAGACCTGGATGGAAGAGTCCTACCGGTTCACGAGAAGCGGAACGATTTGGGTGGACGGATTTGGCAACGGAATAAAAACGACGGGGACAGTCGGCGCCCCCGCGGGCGCCTCCTCTTCTTCCGCCTCGTCGCAGCCTTTTACAATACCTATGAGGGATAGGCTAGTTTTTTTGCAAAAACTCGGACAGGGTGCCAGCGGCATTGTATATAAGGCGCTCGATCTTGTCACGCTCACGATTGTGGCGGTGAAAACGATTCCTGTTTTTGACAAGACGAAGAGGAGGCAGATGGTTCACGAGCTAGGGGCAATGTACGAGGGTCTTGTCGCGCGAAACTCGTCGGAGGCGAGCGAAGGGGAGGTACAGCCCAGTGGCATCGTCTCTTTCTACGACGCTTTCAGCAACGTCGAAGATTGTACCGTCGGTCTGATTGTTGAGTATATGGATGGCGGATCGCTGGAGGATATCGTCACAAGCGGGGGCATCACAAACGAGAGCATCCTGGCGAATATTGCTAAGCAGACTCTCGTCGGTTTGCAGTCCTTGCACGACCGAAATCAAATCCACCGCGATTTGAAGCCTGCGAACATTCTGATCAACAATGAAGGGGAGGTGAAGATATCCGATTTCGGCATCGCGAGGAATCTGGACAAGGAGAAGGACAAGAATAAGACGGACGGTAGCGCGGGGGAGCTTCAGGCGAAGACCTTTGTGGGGACGCTCACCTATATGTCCCCGGAGCGTATCGGGGGAGGGGATTATGGGATGAAGAGCGACGTGTGGTCTCTCGGTCTCTCTCTTCTCACCACCTCAATCGGCAAGATTCCCATTAACACAAAGGGCGGTTACTGGGGCGTGATGGCGTGTATACGTGACGAAGATCCTCCCTCGCTCCCTGCCAATGACGATAACACCACCTGGAGTGACGATTTCAGGGACTTTATCGGTAGGATGCTCAGGAAGGACGACAAGGAGAGGCCCAGCTGTCGGGAGATGTTAACCCATCCATTTTTGAAGAAGGCCGACGTCGAAGCTAGCCGGCGATTGAGCGAGCCGGGGATGGAGGGCGGGGCAGGACGGTCGGGTAGCGGCGACGGTCCCGAAGGGGAAGGAGGGTCGGTGGACGCGCAGATTGCAGAGCTGGACGCGATTTTGAAAGCGGTACGCGTGCATGCGAAGGCGATGGTGGACCGGGGCGTCGCCTTCGGACGCGATCCAAAGACCGGAATAGTGTCTAACGAGTTCGCGGACGTGTTCGACTCCGCGACGGGGATGCTCCGGGCGTTGGTATTGAGTCCACCGGCGAAGGTTGATAACTTGGCGAAGCAGATGGGTGTCGGTGAAGAGGTCGTCGTGGGGAGAATTTTGGAGATTATTAGGAAGGAGATGAATATGGAGTATCTTGGAGACTCAGATTGATTTTTTAAGACAGAACAGAATAAGTGCAGACAAGCGAAGGTTTTTTATGTTAACAACCGTTCTTCTTCCCCTTATTGTTGTTCAACCTTCCCTTTAGCTTTCTTTAGTATTATTCTTCGGACATACCATACCATACCTACTTCGACCAACTACAAACAAACACACTTTCATCATTCATCAGTTCATCCCACCCGTCCCCAAACGAAGACCGTCTCCCTACTCGTCTCCCCCCTCCCCACCCACACCTCTCCTCCTGCCGAGGTAACATCCAACACATTAATACTCCTCACACTCTTCCAATGATCCGCTTTCGTCGTCGTTCCCATATACTCCACCGTATCCGGATCGCAGACGAAGGTTAATCGATTGAGTCCCGTTAGCATTGATTTGGATTTCTTTAGGCCCCAGGATCCTTTCACGTACGCGATAATTTCACGGTCGAAGACAGTCCCTATCGTCTCAGTATATATCAAAGAAGAATCGTACGCGCTGTGCGTGAGCGTCTGTCTCAGTGACTTAAACGTCCCCTGAGGAAACGTATTCGAGAGTCCTGTCAATCCGTTATGGAACGCGAAGAGGGAGGAGGTGGTGTATAGTAGCTCCCATGTACCCTTCATACCCTCCTGGGTAATACTATCCGGGGAATACCCAGGATGGTCTTCGACATTTTTGATGAGGGAAGCAACATCGGAGTGAAATTGAGGGGAGCTGTTGGAGCAAGTGGGATCGAGTGTGGTTGATGAGGTACGGAGGAAGGAGAGGAGGGTGGTGGAGGGGTCGTCTGAGTTGGAGAGTGGTGCAACATTCGTGTCATCTGACGTTTCATAGATACTGTCGACTTCCTTCGCCATCTTCTCTACCTCATCTCCATCCTGCTGCTGCTCCTGCTGCTGCTGCTGCTGCTGCTGCTGCTGCTGCTGCTGCTGCTGCCTACTTTTGCCCTCGACAACCCTGTCTTCAATGATCTGATCAATCTTGGCATTAAAATCCCTAAACCCATCAAGATCGATTCCCCCTCCTCCTTCAACAAAGTCAGTGCCTGCGGGAACAGTTCTTCTGACAGACGTGAATATTTCACCCACTTCGGGAGCAGTCACCAACTCGAGTTTAATTAGCTCGACAATCTCGTCCCAATCCAAGACATTTTCAAGCCGTAGCGATTCTGAGGTGGAAAGGAGGGAACGGTATATCTCTCCCAATGCGTCAGGCGGCTGTTTTCCTTGTTGTGGGGGGGGGTTGACGAATTGTCCGTCGTTCGACGAGGATCTTAATCGAACGCCACGAGTCGAGGGTCGGGTTCTCTTCGACAGAGGCAAGAAGGATTTCAAGCATGCAATCGGAAGTGCACCGCGGTGGTTTGTGGTGGAGTAGGAAGGTATTAGGAAGGTGAAGCTCGTGCAGAGAGAGGAAATGAGGACGAGGAGGAGGAGATAGGTGAATAAAGTCATTGCGGGCTGGCCGGGAGGCGTTCTTTAAAAGGGGGGGGCAGGGGGGAAGAGAGAGGCGGAGGGAGGAGGTTTCGTATCGTTGTTGTCAGTGGTTTTTTGTGTGAGCCCGGTGTCTGAGATAAATTGATTTTAGGTCGACTCGCGTTTTCGAAAGAAAGTCGATGATATCGCACTTCTCGTGTTAAATTTTAAGGACGATTTGTTTCCATTTAATGGGGAGTTCAAGACGAAAAAGAAGAAAAAAATCTATCTCCCTAAATTCAAGCCGAAAAATAGGTTTTACACCGTATAACCGTTCATTCAACTTCCCAAAACCTCAACTTCACTCGGTCGAGAAAAAACTATCGAAGAAATTGTCTTGATAAGTGTTCCAATAACCTGTGTGCAAGAGCGCAGAGCGGGTTGTTTTGTCATTTGGTTTGTAAGTGCGCGTCACTATAAAACTCTCGTACACACCGTCCACAAACGATCGAGTTCTTCGAAACAATAAATAGCGCATCCCTTATTACGAGTACCCAAACGGATGACATCCACCTTCCTCTATGCCTCCCTCTCCTCCCACTACACCCGATCCACCTCAATCTACCTTCTCCCCTCCCTCCCTTCCTCCGTCACCCCCAGCCCCACACCTCCAGTGCTACTACCGCACCATCCTTCGTACATAAAAACCGCCACAAACTCATACTACTGTTCCTCGTGTCTTCGCATCTACGACGAGACTACCGCCGGCGCAAATGGAGGATGCTGCGAAACTTGCGTCCTCTGCCCTGGAGGTTGTGGAGGGGTGCTTGACGCGAAGGTGTGGCGAGGGGGGAGAGTTGGGTGGGAATGCAGGGGTTGTAAATGGGACTCTTTGCCCGGTGAGGATGATGATACCGTCGGAAACGACGGGGTTGCATTTCAGAGTAGGCCAGAGGACGATATATCACAATTCCCCTCGAGGCTTCGAAAGATATTAGAGGATATTAGAGTCAAGAGAGAAGCGCAGGGTGGGGGAGGGTTGTTGCGGGGCGTTATGGATGGGGGGGGTATTTTGGGTTCCAGGGTGGGTGGTGGGTTGGAGGATGGGGATGTGGATGGGGATGTGGATGGGGATGGAGATTGCAATGGAGAGGTGTGGAATATTGAGAAGCTTGAGGAGGCTATATTGAAGAAAAGTAACCAACGATACCTACCATCAGAACGAGACGAAGACGAAGACGACACGCCCGTCCCTCCATACTCACGCCTGCACCCTCCCTTTCCCCCACACCCACGCCTTCCCGTGAGCACTCGCACGCTCCCTCCTCTCCCTTCACCATTGCCATTAATCCCTTCCCTTCTGCACCGCTCCATCCCGCATCAATCCGCCAACCAGCCGTCGTTATTACTATCGCCTCACGTCGAGCCGTTGAGGGGTGACAGTATGCTAGGTGATAATGGGGGACGGTGGGAAGTTTTTTGTCGTCGATATGGTTGTATCACCAGCGGTGATAATGGGGGAGGGGCGATGGGTCCAGAAGGGGACCTTGTCGCGGAGGGACCGTGGGAAACCGCAGGTGGAAGAAATGGGAGGAGGAAGTTCGTCGTCGTTAGGATACGTAATCGTATGGGGAAGAGTGGAGGTGTCTTTGTTCGTATCCGTCCCTCGACCTCTAATAGCAATAACGAGGAGGTGGAGGAGGAAGGAGGGGAGTGGAGTGATAGGATCCTAGACGGCAGCAACGAGGGGGGGGACTGGAGAGAAGGGGAAATTGACATTTCTGACGGCGACGGAGGGGATGAGAGCGAGGAGTGGATATTAATAAAAACGCACGAGGACGCCCTCCTCGACGGGGACACTGCTTCTTCCTCTGCCTCCTCCTCGTCTTCCATAAGACATTTGTGTAGAGACCAGGACGGTGGAGTGGAGGAGTTTCTGAGATTGTACCGGGCGAGAATTATAGATGATGGGAAGGGAGGGAGAGGGCCGGGGTTTCTAGGCGCAGCAGGTGATGAAGCTTATTGGGGAATGTTTGTGTCTCACTCGTTCCCTGAGGAGGAGGAGGAGGGGGTGAATATATTCGCTCGAATATCAATGGATATCAGAGGGCTATCAGGATGGACGAGGCTGGTTGATGGGAAGGTTGAGAATTGTGATGGTGAGTCGTCGGAAGAAGGGAGGAGGGTAATGAGTATTGACTGTATGGTCGTATTAGATCGTCCTGATTACACTCGATGGCAGGACGGGGAGGAAGGGGGGGGAGGAAGTAGAAGGGGGGGGGGGCATTGGTGGAAGGATGCGGATGATGTGGTAGAGAAGGAGGAAGAGGAGAGTGACGAAGAAATTTCGTTTAAATGAAGTTTGTTGAGAAGATTTCATTGGCAAAAATCAATACCTTCGGTTTACAAACCCTCAAGAAACATATACAGACGCACGTTCTTATCTTAAATCGATACCTTTCATCAAACCGACCCTCTAAACTCTCTCTCTCCTCATACTTACTTACACGCACATAAAGTCGCCATCACGGCATCACGGTATCGCCGAGGTGAATTTCTTCCCTTCCCCCCCCCCGCTTATTTCATCCCCTGTAAATTCACCAGAATACACCGCTAGAACATCCGTCCAATATCTGTTTTTGTGTGCGCAAGCGTCGTGAATATGCGTTAGATCGAAGACGATACATACGCTAAGATAGAAACCATCCATCGCAAATACACCGCCTCGGCCTTTTGCACTCACCCCATGCCATACCCCTGTCCATCAATCTCAACATCCCTGTCCTCCTGTCCCATGTTTGAGAAGTATTTACAATTGTCGTTAAAGGATAGGGGACGGAAGAACTTCGACTTCCATTTTGCCTTTCTTTCTTTCGGTGCTTTCGGGTGTGCGAGGACAGAAAGGTCAAATACTTCATATCCGAAATCCTTTAGCTTCTCGAGTATTTGGACGCCTTCGCACGAACCAAACGGCACCCCTGCGGCCTCGTCCATGGCGTCGACCCAGTATTCGAACAATATGTAGCGGACGAGTCCTTTCGATACCGATCTCCAAAACCCGGAGAATACTTCCATTTCGTGTCCCTGAGTGTCGATTTTAACCATGTATATACTCTTATTCGGAACATCGTTCTCAATAACATGATCAAGCGTAATCGTAGGAACTTCCACGATCCCGTCCTCACCGGCCTTGACATATTTCTCATTCCCAGCATCAATCGTCTCCCCGCCTACATGATCCCCTGTCCCCCCTATTGAGCTGAATTTCACCGTAGTGCCCACGGTGGAACTCACTGCGTTTTGGTACAATCTTATACGGGATTTAACGCTCGCATCGCTGATTTTATCGTGGGCCTTTTCCATCTCCGCAAAGTTCCGAGGGCTTGCATCAAAAGCAAATGTCTCAAACCCCAACGTTGCCGATTGGAGGGTTTGCGCCAACCTATGTGCGCCGACCTCGAAGACGACAGCAGTTGATGGCGTTGGATGGTTGGTCAAGAGTGTGGTGTAAAGTTGTTCGGGGGAGAGGGAGAGGTGGCGGAGGAGAGGGGAGATGGTTTGT
>Ga0115556_1003009_pt1 | contig 10994 bp, 10 predicted proteins | sample COGITO_mtgs_1104_5_FD_87282 | JGI IMG/M metagenome (GOLD analysis project Ga0115556, IMG submission 87282) | Pelagic marine microbial communities from North Sea - COGITO_mtgs_110414 | ecosystem: Environmental > Aquatic > Marine > Epipelagic | place: Germany:Helgoland, sampling site Kabeltonne... | reverse complement strand
GGTGTGGGGGGGGTGGTGGGGGTCCTTTGGGGGGGGGTGTTGGGGGGCGGGGGGGTGGTGGGGGGAATGAGAATGAGAATGAGAATGGGAATGGGTCGTGGGGGGGACGTGGGGGAGGACGTTGTGGTGGATCCCGCCGGTCGGGAGCTGGGAGAGGGGGTGCTGGGGGTGGGAGAGTTGGGCGGTGTGGTGGTGGGAGTGGGAGTGGGAGGGGGAGGGGGAGGGGGGGTGGGAGTTGGGCTGGTGGGAGGGTTGGGAAACACCACCACCACCACCACCACCACCACCACCAGGCTCCAGGGAGTTCAAAGGCTGGAAATAGATGCCGTCGCCGAGGCCCAGGGAGGTGGAGAGGGAGTTCACGTAGCTAGTGGGTAGTTTGTGTGCCGTTTGTGTTAGTGGTGTGCGTGTATTGTTGTGTTTCCTGTCCGTTTCGTACAGACCAATAGACCAACAACAGAACAACAGACCAACAACAGAACAACAGAACAAGCAAAGCATTGCGGGTCGAATCGCCAAGCCGTCACGTCAGTAAAAAATGTAAACTCACCTGGAGATGCTGTTGCTGGGACTGGCTGCTCCCTCCCTCAAATGTGCCCCCCCCATCTCCCTAGAACTGCTGTCCGCGCTCTCCTTGCGCTCCCTCCCTCCCCCCCTCCCCCCTCTCCTGTTCCCCTTCCCCTTCAATTCCCTCCCCGTGCCCGTGCCCGCGCCCGTGCCGCCCGTGCCGCCGCCGCCGCCGCCGGCCCCCTGCTCCCTCTTGGTGTGCTCGGCGAGGCTGTGGGCGTTGAGGACGGACGCCACGTCCAGGCCGGCGAGGTCGGTGTTGCTGTCGAAGAGACCCGTGTACTGGATGTCGTCGGGGGGACTCGGGGGGGTTTGGATGCCGTCTGGGGAGCGAGGGGGGGGTTAGCGAATGGGAGAACGGAAAAAGACACTGAAATATGGGGGAGCAGAGCGGATTCAACCGATGGGGGAAGGGGACTTACCTGATGGTGGCGAGGTCAGAGTATCAATCCCAGACTGTGTCGTACGGGGCATTTTTGAATGGGATGGATATGGCTACTGGTAAAGGGAGGAGAAGGTTAGATTTTGCTTTATCAGCAGGTGGAACCGTTGGCTATTTTTTATTTTTTTTCGTTTGAATTTGTCAAAATGGCCCAAGATGGTTATTGAAAGGCCTGATGACGCGTTATTCACGCAATAGGTGAGTGTGAAAGTCGGTGGAGACCCAAAACTATCACTGGGTTTGACGGGTTTTCACGAAGAACTCTTGCAAATATTGCCCTTTCATATTTCGGACGGACAGGACTAACATTGTCACAGTTCCTCTTTTCAGATACTCAGAACATCTGACGGGGTTTTTTTCCAACATTTAAACTGCTTAATTCCCTCTCTGGTCCCCCTCCCCCCTCTCCTTGAGCAGTTTCAATTTCTTGGTGCCAAAGACGTGTTTGTTTGTCCGTCCGCTTCCCCCCCTTGAGGTTGAGCTCTCAAAATCATGAACCCGACTCCGCCCACCGGTCGGCCGCCCTACTCCCGTCACCCGAGGTCATCACTGGACAAGAACCCTCTGCACAGCCTAACACAGCAGCTTGAAGAATCAAAACTGCTGGGATCTACCGGTGGCAACGGGCTCTCGGAGGGTCAGGGAAGAGAGGAAGGGGGGGGGAACGGGGCGAAAAGAAATAAGGATGCTAAAGTGAATCAGCTGTTGAATGTACTGAGCCAGGATCTCAATGCAATGAGCGGTGTGATTTCTCAGCTACACTGGAGCCAGTCTGTTGAAGACAGTGCCCCCGGCGCCGGCGCACCCCCCAGCAAGAGCGCCGCCAGGGACTCGTCTCGCCGCGCGCACAAAATTCACCAGCAATCGAATTTCTTCAACTCTGCGAGTAGCTCCCTCCCCAGCAATCCCAACGGTGCGCAGCAGCTTTCGTCCGGGGGCGGCTTTGGCGAGGGGAAGACAGTGGCGGAGGTTCACAACCTCGGTCAGGACGCGATATATTGCGATAAGCTTGTGCTGGCGATCGAGCGTCGCAGGCAGCTTGCCAGCCAAATTAGTGCAGATAGCCTGAAAGGTTTTGCGAGAGGGGGGTATGGGCCTGTTAAGACAATCTTTGATGAGGAGGACAACGATCACGACAACGATCAAGACAACGATCACGACAACGATCAAGACAACGATCAAGACAACGATCAAGACAACGATCAAGAGGACTCCTGTTCGATGTCTTCCGCTGCATCCGCATCCTCTACCCTTCTCTCTCGCATCGAGAAGGCAAAGGATAAGAAAAGAAAGCGCCAAAAGCAAAAGTATTCCACCGCTGAATGCTCCGCTGAAGTGAAAAATCTGATTCAGCTTTTGACTTCGTTCAATTATCTCTGCAAGGGCGTGTATTGCACTCGGGGGCGTCGAGAGGGCCTGATGGGATCGAGCGCGGCCGAGAAATTGAAGGCCGCCCACAAGGAAAAGGAGAAGCGGGTAGCTTGGTCGAAGGATCGCCTGGAAACGGTGAAGGAGGCGTTTGTGAAGGTGCTGCAAGAGGATGACCGGGAGACACCCTTGCTCCATCACCGACAGTTAGACAATCGTGTTTATCTTCTAGCAAGTAGATACGATCGATGTGAGAGTTTGCGCGACATTCTAGTGGAGACAATGGCCAGGAAAGGCCTACTGGGGGACGACGTTGCACTGCTAAACAGCTCTCTACAGGAGACGCACGTTTTCTTCTCTTCGGAGCTCAAGAGCTTAAGACCGAAAATTCAGGAGGCTGGGGCAATCTCTAAACTTGTAGATGAAACTGTGAAGACGGTGCGTGAGTCCACCGAACAACTCACAAAACTCTTTAAGCAGAAGGGGAAAGAGCTCGCCTCTCTCCAAAAGAAGAAATCCTCCAATGACGACATCGCGGCGCAGATGGAAATGGAAAAGAAACATTGGGAGGGGAAAATGACCGCACTTGAAAAGAAAATGCAACGGGGGACAAGAATGGCTAAAATCGGGGCCCAAGCATGCTTCACAACGCGGGCCGAAAACGAGGTCTTGATTAAGGATATTGAGAAAAGTCTCAAAATGATAAAGGAACAGGAGGCGGGAATCGATAAAGAACAGAGGGCCGTAGAGGCGCTCTACGATAAACTCGATGATTTGAACCAATTCCTGGCGGAGGCGGGGGAAAATGGCGCAGAGAGTGAGAATTTTAACATGCGCCTGAATCAGCAGATTTTGATGAAGAAGAGGGAGCATGACGAGCTCATGACTCGGCTCGAAAACAATGGCTATAACTCTTACAATTTGCAAGCCGTTGAAAAAGATATCAAACGGATGGGCAAGAAAATGAAAGAGGAGCAGAAGAAAGAAATGGAGATGGAAGAAGAATTGGCGGGGATCGAACAGAGGATATTCGAGCTTGAGCTACAGGAGACGGAGCGCAACATCATGTTGGGCATTAACCCAGACGGGGATGCTAGCAGTGGGAGCGGGAGCGGGAGCGGGAGCGAGGACGATTATGAGAAAGGGGATGCGGGTGACAGCGAAAGTGATAGTGATAGTGACAGTGGGAGTGAGGATGAGGATGAAAGTGTCAATGTCTTAGATTTCAGCGATGATGATGCCGAACAGAACAACTGGAGCAATGACGACACTCTTTGACAAGTGGAACAGATTTGATTATGTTTGCTGTCAGAGGAAAGTAGATTTAGAGTAGTTTTGAAGACTAGGAAATTATTTGAGCGTTGTTGGTATTGAAGATAGTAGCAACAACAAGAGCGAGTAAGCAAATAAAAACAGTTTTTGCAGGTTGTAAGAGAATTCATCGCCTTCCTTCCATTACCCCTTTTACCTGAGGAGTGCTTCTTGACTTCGGCGAGGAACCAGAACCTCCAAAAAAGCTCGCTCTACTCAGGCCTGCTCACAGCAGCTCTCGCCATTAAATATAAATATATTTGTAAAAACCTCAACGAGCGCTTTCATTTCTTCGGAGGAACTGCCACTGCCAATTGTAACTCAAAATATTGAGGCATTCACTCAAACGGACCCTCTCCTGATTATTTTCCCTCAATATTTTGAAAGTAACTCGACCTTCCTGTCCTCAAATCGCACTGCCAGCTCCTTATCGCTTAGCAGTGCCTTACATCACTCATTCGTTTGGACCATAGGATAAATTGGGATTGATTTTTGGAAATTGGAAGCATGATGGGGTTAAAACGACTGGTATGTGTCTTGTTCTTCAGTGATGAGCAGCACCTTATAAGCGCTTTCCTGTCTCCTTCCTCTTCTATTTTGGTGCCATCAATAGAACCCCTAAGAACAAAATCGATGACAGGTTTTCGGTCTCCTCACTCGACAGGATCGATGACAATGGAAAAAAGATCACCTACAAAACTTTGTGCTGTTGGCATGGAAACAATGAATTCGGATGTTGTTGTGTTTGCTGTCGGTTTGGTTCCATTTGTGTGGGCAGGCATTGAGTTTCAGCGTCGAGTGCTTAGCGGAGAATCTTTTGGCACAGGGAAGACGGGGAGGGTGAAATTCAAGAGAGGTATTGACAGAGAGGAGACGGCTGATGGGGGAGCGCGCGTGCTCGGCGATGGGGCGCTTGCTCTGGCCTACATATTGTTTGCCATAGCGATTGGAGTTGTGACAATTAGTTTGGCGTCGGTGATGAGTGAGTTTACTGGTCCTGGTTAACGCTTCGCTAGGATCGTTTCGGAAAAAAGTAGATATGGGAGTTTTGTCATCAAAACGCTAACCTGTAGATAAAGCTACTTTTTAGATGAAATGTTGCTACTGGCAGTGGAAATAACTCTCTCCACTAAGTTCTCCCTCACTATTCCGAGACCTCTCTCAACGCTGGAAGCGACGCGCTTTAGGTTCTCGTCTTTTGTTCTCTCGCCTCCAACTTTTGCGTTGGCTGCTGCCTTCTCGAGCACTCGGGAAGCAAGTTTCGCGCCCAAGAGACCTGCCCTAGGCGCATAATCGTTGAACGCCTGAGCGGCGTTCTCAGATGTAGCCATTTTGGTGAAATCAAATTTGGAGAGGTCAAGGTTACTCTCATCACCTTGACTACGGATTAATTTATCAGTCAGCTTTTTGGCCTTCTCCTCCCTTTTGTTGAGCTCCAAAAACTCTTTCTGCGAGTCCACGATAAAAATTGGTGCGCTCTGCCGAATCTGTTCCTTGATCGCCGCCGAGATGCTGTCGGAGGATACGTCAAGTAAGATGTCCTGGAGCAGGTTTCCGGAAGAGCTGTCGTCTAAAATGATGTCAGTGATCTCCTTTGGAATCTTGGGCAAGATCTCTGATAGCTCTGTGCCTTCTCCGTTTTGCTCTGCCACCTTTGTTGACGCTGAAAAGCTCGAGAAGCCGTCAAAAATATCGCCAATTTGATCTAAATTGATATCGTTCGTTTCAGCGTCAAGATGGTCTGCTTCTGGGGAAGAGTAAATTAACCCTTCGAGAGCTTCTTTCGCGCGCGGATCGCTGTCAGAAAGCAAGCGCTTGGCCACGTAAGGCCAGCACTGGTTGATGATCGAGTAATCCTCGTCCGCCGACAAACAAATACCTTCGAGAGTCAAAAAGGCACGCGAGGTGTAAAGGAACCAGTCAGGAATGACGAAGCTGTCCTGGTTGAACTTCTGTAACTCCTCAACGCGCCTTGTGAGGCCCCCAACGACCACTTCCTTCTTTTTGTATTCCTTCGAATACTCGTTTATTGCCTGCCTGACCTTCGGCAGCAGTTCTTCGTCAGACAACCCAGGGTTCTCCTTCCTGAAATCGTCCAAGAATCTCTCCCTTACAGCATTCGCGCCACCGCCCTGGCTCGCATTCTCGAGAAATATTGTTAGGGGTTCCAAAATTCCGCAAGCGACGACAGACTCGAGCGCCTCCGCCTTAAGAAAGCCAATTTCTACAAAGTCGTCCGGAAGGGAGGAGTACTTCTTCGATGTGAGGTGACTAACGAAATTGAGCAGTTTGTATTGCAGATCCGAGTCGACCTCCAGCACCATGCCGAAGTCCAAAATGGCCAACTTCCCCTCGGGAGTTCTAAGAAGGTTTCCGGGGTGAGGGTCGCAGTGCAGTACGCCCGTGTCCAGTAACATCACAAGGTAAGCACTCAGGGCAGTCGAGCAGAGCTCGGGAACGTCAGGGGTGTTTGCACGGTCGAGCCTTACACCATCCACCCATTTCGTCGTCAGAATTTTTTTCGTAGAGAGCGAGTCGACGACTTCCGGAGCCGTGATCTTGTCAAGGCCTCTCTTATGCATGTCGTTTAAAAACCTCTTCGTGTTCACAGCCTCCTGCTCGTAGCGAAGCTCATAAACGAAACCACGACCCCATTCGTCCACCAGCGAAACGAGGTCAGTCGCGGTTCCTGTTAGGCGCGCGTAGACGGGCGCGATTGTCCTCACGATATAGAGGTCTAATGCTATTTCGGAGAGGACGTTAGGACGTTGCACTTTCACTGCAATCTCCTCACCCTCCCACTCTCCTTTGTAAACTTGCCCAATACTAGCACTGGCCACCGGCTCGGAGCTCAATTTCAGTTCGCCCAATACCGCGTTGCCCAGCTCCTTTCCAATGATCTCTTTTGCCTCCAAGGAAGAGAAGGGTGGAACTTTGTCTTGCAGAGTGGAAAGCCGCTCTGAGTACTCAGCAGGAATCAGGTCTGGCCTTACCGAGAGTGCTTGGCCAATCTTGATAAAGGTGGCTCCTCCTTTCTCGCAAAATTCAAGGATTTCCTGGCCCCGGACGGCCCTCATCTTCTCCTCCCTCTTCAACACATAACGGTCGATTAGAATGTTAGCGGTGAGGAGGTTGGACTTACTCAGTAATTGGCAGAGGCGGCGAGCAAAGAGGAGAGGCTTTGATTTGTAGAAGGCGGCTGCAACCTTGGGGTCATAAAGTTCGTAGGGATCCTGGTTGGAGCGATAGTCGGACGGTGGATTCGCGAGAATTTGGAATAAAGTCGAGAGAATCACAATGGGCGTGATTATGGGGGGGAGGTTTGCGACACTGTTCGTGATTTGAGGTAGAAGTGACGATGCGTCGAGCGAAGTCACGTCGAGGTTTGCGACACTGTTCGTGATTTGAGATAGAAGTGACGATGCGTCGAGCGAAGTCACATCGAAATTACTAATCTTTGACGTTATATCCCCAACTTTCGATGTTAAAACGTCCATTGCAGTTGCATCGAACTGAGGTGTTGAAATTTCACCCACTTTAGACTTGACCATTTCATCGACATCACCAATCTTTTTCAATACTGACTCAACGTCAACGCCAAAATCAGGAACCGCCGTGAGAGGACGAAAAGTACGACTAGGATTGTTCCAGAGTAGAAAAGCATTGACATTGCCAAACGTCGCAGTAAAGAGTAGCGAACAAATCATGCGATGTGTATTTGTCATGATAAGAACTGCTCCAAATATTGCTGACTAATCAGTTTGTGCGGCTGCTGAGGCTATTTTTAAATGTTTGTTTTTGCCTGCCAACCACCTTTAGAGTTCAGTAAGTCGATTGGGAATGATCTTGGAAGAAATCGCCAAACTTTTATTTTCTTCAATTTAGTTTTCATATGTTCAATGTTCACAAGCAAGCAAGGTCCTAATAACACTCATTGTGCTTTCTTTTCAAGAAAAAAGTTAGTGCGTGACCTAAAACTATCTGGGACCGTATCATCATCAAAAATAAAGAGGAATTCCTACATTTAACCCCAAACGTTTACAAATTTGGTGTGTATTGACAAATTTGATTCCTAGCTATAACAAGCCAGGGAGCTCGTCGAAGTGGATGTTTCGCTCCAAGAAGCACTGTAAATCCCACCTACAGATCGAGTGGACTATATTTAAGTATCACTTTCCGTCGATTTTTGTGCTAGCGATTGCTCAGTGGTGGCATTCTGTGGCGACAAACATTGTGTATTTCCTTTCGTCAAAGTATATGTCGTCCGCACAGCGTCAGAGCCTCTTCGATTTTTCGTTCTACCTGCTCCCGAGGCTGAAGGGATTTCTGTGGGCTCTGAGTGACTGGATCGTTTATGCCATGATCTTCCATGTGGCGTTGCTGGCCTTGGGTCGCATCTTCTGGGAGCACGGCGGCCGGCGCGGTGGCTCCCCCTATTCGAGTATGAACGGCCTCTACGCGACCCTCATCATACGCCGCTACTTTTTGACGATTACCGTCTGCCAACAGCTCCGCATCATTTCTTTCCTGACCACTCTCCTGCCATCCCCCAGGTGAGGGGATGTATATTTTTGGTGCTAGAAACCCACCCTGCTCACTCCTCGTTCGCCTCCCCTCCCCTCCCCTCCCCAGCTGGCAGTGCTCGTACACGATTCCCCCAACATTGAATACCACGAGTGTTGTTAACTCTGTGGCCCCGGTGGAAGGAAACGGTAAGGGTTGGTCCCCTCCGTCATCCATCTCTGATATTGTTTGGCATTTCGACTCTTCCACTGGCTGTGGCGACCTCATGTTCTCCTCTCACACCATCTTCGCCGTGGCGACAACATGCATAATCTACCACTACTTCGGTTACCGTAAATTACACAAGTTAATTGCAACAGTGTCTCTCTGTTTCCTCCTCCCGTTGACACTTATGTCGAGGAAGCACTACACTATTGACGTCTTCACCGCGCTTTATGTCGTCCCCGGTATTTTCTTTATCCTCAGAACGCGCTTTCCGGATAGGAGTGATGCTGCGGGCCTCTCTAATGTATACGGAATTACGTTTGAGACAGACCCGCAGACTAACATGTCGTTTGTGCTCACTCCAAGCGGTCGGTATGAGGTCCTTTTCAGCTCCATTCCTCACGAGCTCAGAAGGCGAAAGATGACGCTGGAGGTAGATTGCGCTGCTGGTAAGGGGAGAGTAGGCTTCGACGAGAGTGACGGTGGCAGCGACTTTGGGTACGATGATTTTGGGGACGTCGAGATGGCGCATTTAGTTGTGAAGGAATGAAACAAATCTTAGATTTTTCTTTTAGCAAAACTGGCCCTGCATTCTCATTCCATTATATTCCTAGATTGCCTTCGCCGTTGCTCTGCAAGCAAGCGGAAAGGCAAAGTATGACCACTTCTGTCCTGTCGTGAGTACTCTTCTGTCGTTGTCGCAAGGACGCGCATATCTCGGCTATTCTCAAAGATCAAGTTTTTCATTCTTCTCTTGAGCTTTCTTCTCCTCGTACAGCTTGTCTATGTCACGGTTGTAGAGCATTACGGGAGAGACGAGAATCATGAAAAAACCAAGAACAATGCTCATGACCCCGAAGCCGTGGTGTTCCATAATGATTGATCCAATCACAGGTCCAAAGATGAAGCCGATTTGCACCGCCATGGTGTTCAGAGTGTACACAATTCCAGTGCTTTCATGAGAGATTTCGCTCACTTGTCCGAGCATTGCCGGGGCGCAACCGTCGACTAAACCCATCCCCAGTCCTAGGCCCAGCAGAGAAATAACCTCAATCGGGAAGTTATCTTTCGGTCCGAGAGCAAAAAATGATCCTTGCATGATCATGCCTCCCATGATGACAATCCAGCGCCCATGTTTATTTCCAAGGCCCCCAGCCAACTTACTCCCGATGACGCTCGGCACGGCACCAATAATGTACAAAATTCCAACCTCGCTGACGCTGAATCCGAATTCATCCTGCATGTACATGCCGAACGTCGACTCGAGGCAGGCAATGGCAGCATTAGCACAAAATAGAGCAACTAGAACGCAGACGACATGCTGTGTGTGTGTTGTGATGGGATATTTGTTAGTCGGAGTGGGGAGCGCATCGCGCGAAATCGTAAACTATGCGTCGTGCGTGCGCAATCGGCTATAAACGCCTCCTCACCTTGTCCCCAAACAGATTTTTAATTCGAGCCATGACAACCTTGCCGTCCTCGATTTCCTTCTTTACAACCGCCCCCTTTCCTTTTGTCGTTTGGACAGTCCCACAAAGTCCAAAGCCGCCAAATTTCTGCTTCTGCAGCTTCAAAGTAAGGGCAGCAGAACATGAAATCAGCACAATAAGGGAAATGAACGGAAGCCTCTTGTCCACCCCGTAGAGAATCCCACCCAAGGGGGGTCCCATAGTAACTCCACTGATGATGCCAGTCGCGACGATGCTCATCGCGTGTCCCAACCGCTCGTTATCCCCCACAAATACTCGTTGGATGTGAAGGAAACCGCTCGAAATGACAGCACTCGAGCTAATGCCACTGATGGCACGTGCAACGCACCACCATCCATAATCCTCTGTCATGGCAAATACGACACAACTCAAGGCTTCGATCGTCAAACCGACAACCACAGGCTCAAGATCAAAGCTGTCAACATAACGCGCCACGAAAGGGCTCGAAGTGACTTGCAACATTGCCTTCATTGAGAAGAGCAATCCAGTCTGACTCTCACTTACACCCAGCTGAGGGAAAATGGGAACCGCCATCGTCAAAAGAATATAGTCGCAGAACAGAGCCGCCCACACAACTAGTACGCTGAAATACGCCTCCCGAGGTATCATCACTTTTTTCGTCGGGTCAGAAGACGGGGAGTTGCCCATCTCACCATTCACTTTCAAAGCCTCATCAGATGTTGGAACTTCCGCTGGTGGACCATCACTTTCACTCAGAGGAACTGCATCAAACTCTTGCTCAGTCATCACAAAATGACTAGGGTTTTCAACCGAAAAAGAGTCCAAAAAGGAGCTAGTTATAAACTTCGTCCGAACTTCTTCGGATGCAACATCAAATTGCAGAAAATTTACCATTCAAAAATTAGCGATGCTCAAATTTACGGGGAGGGGAGGTTAGAAGTATGCAGCTCCCCTGAAGCCTTTCGGATTTCTGAAAAATTACGAAAGGGAGGGGAGGCAGCGGGGAAAAGACGGATGTCGTGATTTGCCGACGTCAGTATTCGAGCCCTTTTTCATTAATCGGTCGAAAGGGGAATCGTATGCTGTTGTTGTCGTCGTCGGCGATTGATGTTTTGAGTTTTCTCGTG
>Ga0115556_1003008_pt1 | contig 10996 bp, 14 predicted proteins | sample COGITO_mtgs_1104_5_FD_87282 | JGI IMG/M metagenome (GOLD analysis project Ga0115556, IMG submission 87282) | Pelagic marine microbial communities from North Sea - COGITO_mtgs_110414 | ecosystem: Environmental > Aquatic > Marine > Epipelagic | place: Germany:Helgoland, sampling site Kabeltonne... | reverse complement strand
CCTAGCCTCGCTTTTAATCCCAAGAACGCAGTGTGGAGTTCACACAGGACACCCACTGGTCATCCACTATTTCGCGAACGTGGATAGAGAGGGCTGAGGGTCATCTTGTGGCGAACAAATCGATATATAAAGGCGGTTACAGTTACTCTACTTGATAATCTCTGCACTCGACGTGTTTTTATGACAAAAAAACAATCCCTGCCCCTCAAACGCATCACCCAAAAGTCACCACCACTTCACCCAACTAATCCAATCCCCTCTCTTCTTCCCATTAGATAAATACCCAATAATTCCCTAATTTCCAGCTAAATAAGATGGTGAAGCACAACAACGTCGTCCCCAATGCCCACTTTCACAAGAAGTGGGCCAACAGCTCCCGTGGCCCTTTGAAGGTCAAGGTGAACCTCAACCAGGCCTCCAAGAAGAAGAGCCGACGGTTGAAACGCGCCGCAAAGGCCGCCGCCGTTGCCCCCCGCCCTACCCAACTCCTCCGCCCCGTCGTGCACTGCCAGACCCAGCGATACAACAGCAAGACCCGCCTCGGACGCGGCTTCACCCTTGAGGAGCTCAAGGCCGTCGGCTTTACCGCCCAGTATGCCAGGACCGTTGGAATTGCCGTGGACCCCCGACGCACCAACAGGTGCGAGGAGAGCCTCAGCGCCAACGTCGCCAGGTTAGAGGAGTACAAGAAGAACCTCATCGTGTTCCCCAGGAGGGCTGGCAAGCCCAAGAAGGGAGACAGCAGTGCCAGTGACTGCGCTGGAGCCACACAGGTAACGGGAGTTGTGCAGCCCTATGTCGCGGAGAAGGCCAGTGTCGTCATGGAGGATGTCAGCGTCGGAAAGGTTACCGCCTACACTACCATGAGAAACGCCAGGTTCGAGGGCAAGCTCATTGGCTTGAGGCAGGCTGTCATCGACAGGAAGAAAAAGGAGTAAGATAGTAAATGCAGCTAATAGTGTGTTTGCGCACCGACACACAGTTTTTGGGTGTTTTTTGTTAAGTGTGTGTTGATTGTGCAGTTTTTGTTTTGTTGTTTAATATGCGATGATTTTGCAATGGGGGAAAAATAAAAATAAATTCAACTTTTCCAGGTAAAAACGATGGGGGAAAAACTCACTTCCTCCCCCCCCCCCTTTAATTTAACTTACAAAATTCAAAAGCTTGCAACGGCAGCGGTTGCCGTTGCAAAGACAAATAGTAATCCCCATCCTAGAACCGGCTTCGTAGCAGGGGCGTCGATTTCGGTGATGACAAAATTTTGGTGGTACTTGAGGACACTCTTGCTTAGCTTGTGGCAATCACATGTCGCATCGTATGCCTCCTGCCCCCCAAAGATGAAGATGTCGTCGGTATCGTCCTTTCCGACAGCGACAAAGCGGAAGGTCTCCTCGGGGATCTCGGTCGCAACCACCCATTTGTCCTGACGAGAGATGTACACTTCCACGTCGTGAACGGCGGTTGTCTCGCAATTTACTTTGGTCTCACCACCAATGGCAAAGATATGATCATTTACCCTTACAAGAGCCTTGTCTCCTCGTCCCACATTAGTGGGGGCTACATAGGACCAGGGATTTGCTGTACAGATTTTAATTTAATGTGTCAACATTTGGTGTCTAATAAATTGAGCAGACACACAAAAATAATATGATTACACTCACCTGTAAAATCCCATTTCTCCACCGTGCTCAAGGCTTCACACCAATCCTCGTGTGAGAACCCTCCTGTGACAAAGACAGATCCGTCTCCCGCTAAAACTGCAAAGATGTCACCTCTGCCCTCGAGAAGGTCTCCAACGTACACAGGCGTCCACTGTCCCGAAACAGTTGTGTCAATCTTCCATACACGGGAGCTTGCAGTATAATCTGCCAGGTAGCCCCCAATGATGTAGAGGTCAGTCCCAACAGCGACGGCAGCGGCGTCAGAGGTAGCGTTCTTCCAGTTGGAGAGTTTAGTAGTCCACGTGTTTGACTCGATGTCGAGACTGACAATGTCCTTCATGAGAGAATCCTCCACGCTCCTCCCTCCTGCAACAACAATAGAATTACCCCCTACAAGTGTAGCCGTGTGGCGGTAGTTAGCCGTAGGAAGGGATGTGCAGTCTGAATAGCTGTTAGTGGCTATATTGTATTTCTGGCAGGAATCAACCACCGTGGGGCAAATGAACATATCACTGCGTTTTTGTGGGGTGATCAGTGGTAAGACAATGAGGGAATGATGGGAAGGTGTGTGAGTCGTTTTTTGTTGAGTCCTCTTTTCGCGATCATTGGTTGTAGTCGTCGCGCTTTACTCACTTGTCCCAGGGAGCCCTTGTCTGATCAGCACCGCAGCCGCCCAACATCCATACATCTTTGCCATTCACCAGGGTGGCCGTGAAATCACTCCTGGCTTGAGGGAGGTCCTTCATTTCCTCCCAATTGATTTCGTACTCGCCGCTTTTCCCGTCTACCTCCTCTTCATAGCTCAGCGACCGCCCCGACCTCAGAAAATTTCTGGGACCATCCAAAAGAGAGGTTGACTCAGACGAGGCAGGGAGAGAATCTGAGGACTTCTTTGCCATGGCTATTTTTGTCACCATAAATGCACTTACGGTCAACACGGAGAACTTCATGCTTCTATGGCTGGAATGAAAGGTTATTTCTAATAAATGAAGAAATTGAGTGAGTATGTTGAGAAAATTGTATGTGGTCACAATTGTGGCTGTGAGTGATGAGAGAATGAATGGTTTTTGCATGTGCTGTGTCTGAGCATCATATCCGAGGATCCGAGGCATCCGAGGCCCAAATTCCAAAACTTCGTCAGAAACTTCTGATATCAATAGACACTTGCTGCACGAGTTGGCGGCAAAATACTTCCTGCCTTCATTCGGTGACCACCCCAATCATAAAACACCGGCAAGGTATTTACTTCTAAGGTGAAAGAGATGAAATCGTTGACATTGCTTGCAACTTTTCCAAGTCTGGTGTTATCGACTTTGCTTGCTAATTATGAGTCAACCTATGACATTCACACCCTGTCTCTCTTCGACACCCTCTCATTGGATGTCATAAATTCTGAGATGAAGGAGGACAATTATGGAGCTGCACTCGCCGCATATCGAACAGGTCGAAGCACTGGTCTTGAATCTTTAGAAGATATGGCAAAGTACACAGCCAATGCCATATCCGCCCCAGATACGTTCCTTGCCTTTTCAACTTACTATGGTAACGACGATTTTTTCGGGCACAACGGTACAGTGTCCGCCATCAATGGCGTGGGTGATTTTGATGGGTGGGAGGCTGACGCTCGTCGCGAAGGTGCGACAAAAATTGGAGCATACCAAGTTGTTCTTCATCGATCCTTGCAATACCTTCATGAGGGGATTGTTAGCTGCGATAACAACGACAAGGATACCGGCGTTCTCCTGTGGGACAAGGCTTGGGCTCTTTTCGCCGGAAGTATGGAAGGTACCGATGGGAGTGGAGGGGGGAGGAGCTTTTACGCTCTGAGTGACAAGAGGTGTCCACAATTCAAGACCTGTCAGACGACCAGTGGCCTTGCCATGACCAACGTAAAAATCCTTTCCGCATGGAACGCTGGAGTTGCCGCGATCAAGAGCGGGAAATGCTTCGATGCGATGCTTGAGCGTGATAAAATTGTTTCGCAGGTTACCGTGCCTCTCATTCAGGGGACACTGAGGGAGGCTTTTGAGACGGATGTGGATGGCGGTTGGGTTATTGCAGATGGCTTGGTGGAGAGGGCCGAGGGATGGGGATTTGCGAGCAGCCTACTTCCTTGGGTCGCCATTTGCGATGAGTCGAAGGCTAAACTGATACACGACAACCTTTACATTAACGAGGAGCCCTACGTCAAGGACGGTGAGTGAGATATCGGGTAGCAGTGTCTTCCACGCTCTTTACTAACACTTTTGGTTCTGGAGTCCAGGTTTCCGGGCAGTGAAAAATGCCCTTGAAACGACTTATAAGTGTTTGGGAATAAGCTGTGATGACGTTGGTGAGATGACGACTTGTGGGGGTGGGAAAAACGAGGTCTGCAATGGGATGAATCGTTGTGTTGATGTGCCCGGAGAAGATGAAGATGGTGTCGACGGTGATGAACCAAATGACGGAGATGAGAGTCACTCTGCCTTGTTATACACCGGATGGCTTTTGTTCGCTTCAACTTCCATCTTGGCAGGATATTTTGCGATTCGGGGGAAAACTCCTCAAGGTGGCAGAAAGAGTTTAGGCGGGAAAGAAGCTAATGCTAATAATGAAGCCCTGTAAAAAATAAATAATTTAAAAAGGGCTCACTCACACTCTCATTTTTAGCTTTATCGCTTTTATACTATAATTGCAAGTTTTCAATCAGAGTGGCATTTGCGGTCCCTCCTCCTTCACAAATAGCCAGCACTCCGTATTTCTTCTTCTGCCTGCCAAGTTCGTACGTGAGGGCAGTCATCAGTTTGCCTCCAGTGGCGCCGAGGGGGTGACCCAGCGCAATGGCACCTCCGTTCACATTGAGCTTGTCGGGGTCCGATCCCACCGTCTTCTCCCACGCGAGCGGAACGCACGCGAACGCCTCGTTCACCTCGAACAGATCGACGTCGTCGACGGACAGCCCCTCGCGGTCGAGGAGCATACGCGTGGCCGGGGCGGGAGCGGAGAGCATCAAGACCGGATCGTTGGCGGCCACGGCATTGGACCTGATGACGGCCATGGGCACGACGTCGTTGCCCATCTTCTTGAGGCCCTCCTCGCTGCAGACAAGCAGCGCGCTGGCACCGTCCGACATCTGCGACGCGTTTCCGGCCGTGATAACACCGCCAGGATCGCATCCCGCGGGCGCAGAGCAGACTCCCATCTCCACCAGAGTCTGCAGTCCCGCCAGACCCTCGGCAGTCGTGTCCCCCCTGACGCCATCGTCCACCTCGAAGAGTGCGCTTTTGCCCCCCTCACCGGACTCCACTCGGACGGGCGTGATCTCGTCGCGGAATCTGCGCGTCTCCAGGGACGCTGCGGCAAGGCGGTGGGACCTTTGTGCGAAGGCGTCGCACTCCTCCCGGGTGATTTCGAACGTTTTGCACATGAGCTCCGCCGCCGTGAACTGCGAGAAGTACGGCTCGCCGGGCGTGTTGAACTTCTTCTGGAGGGAGGGGGTGAGGGGGGCGCCGAATTTTGAGGAGGCAAAGTTGGAGAACATCGGGACCACGGACATGCTCTCCACGCCACCGGCGATTACGATGTCGCACTGTCCGCTACCGACCGCCATAGAGGCGATTCTGTTAGGTTAGGTTGGGTTAGGTTAGGTTAGGTTAGGTTAGGTTAGGTTAGGGTGAAATTATACAGAGGGTTAGAATTAAAAATATATTCAATTGTCATTACAATTGTGTCATTACAATTGTCACAAGCAGCTGCTTGAAACGAAACACTAAGCCTACCTGATGGCCTCCTGACCACTGCCACACTGTCGGTCTACCGTACTCCCCGGTACACTCATCGGAAGGTTCGACGCGAGCACACAATGACGCCCAAGGTTCCCCGCATTGGGACCGACCTGCGAAACGCAGCCCATCACAACATCGTCCACATCGGCAGGGTCGAGGGAGGGGACCTTCGAAACCAAACCGTCGAGGATTAAACCGCCCAGGGTGACGGGGGAGGTGGTGGAGAGGACGCCGCCTTTTTTTGTCGTGCGTGCCACGGCAGTACGGGTCGCGGCGACTATGTATGCAGTCTTTTGCATCGATGGCGGAATGGGGCAGTAATCTTAGGGAAATTTATTAAGAAATCGAGACGAGATGGGGGGAGAAAATTAGGCTACAGGAAAATAATCAAATAAAAAAAAATCTCTGCTTTTCTCTCCTCTTCTTCCTTCTCTCTCTCCCCAGACTTCAACGCAGAAAAATTCCATTTTTCTAGGTCAAAAACACGTCGACTATGAATTCTGATCAGCACTACGCGGAATATAAGGAAGATGGAGAGGAAGGAAAGGTACAGTTAGTCGTAGGAAGGCGTAGTGAATCTATAAAAATGAGGGAGAATCCACGTGAGAATGGATTGTGTTGTGTGCCTTGGTTGTAATTGTATGCACGTTTTGCTTTGGGATTCCCTCGATGTCGATATTAGGAGAGGCCGTCGCTTGCCCTGTTGTCCAGTACAGTACAGGGCATCCTGCGTTCTCTTCTTGCACCGGCAAACAAGACCAAAATTTCCTTCTCCATTCTCCACCTAACAATGTGGCCTCCTAGTCAAGGTCAGGTCACGGTTTATCATCTAACCCTTGATATATGCTCGTGTTGTAACTTATATCACAGATTCCCGCCCGCCCAAGGAAGAAAAAATCGTCAAACTCCTCGAACTCCCCCGCGCCTGCTCTCTCTCTGGAAGACGAGAAGCTTGCGTTGGAAATGCAATTCCAGGAGTTGCAAATGGGGACCGAAGGGGTAACCACCGCCGTTCACAGGAGCGAGAGGAGCGGTGCGCAGACGCAGTACCAAAAATCGAAGACAACCCGAAGTAATTTGGGCTCGAGTTCCGTCGACGGCGTAGATTTCCATGGCGCTTCTGTCGGTAAGCCTTCCTACATTCCCCCCACTTCTGCTTCCGCTTCCGGCGGAGGGGGTTCGAGCTACGAGATGACCGCGCCTCATACGCCGGCGACGCTCCAGGATCAGACGGACCGCGCCTTGGCTCTCAAGCTCCAGGCTCAGGAGAATGTTGTCGCGGAAGTCGCCGCCAGCGTGGAGAGAATTAGGATCGAGAGGGAGAGGGAGAAGCAGGCCATGGGGCGACGGACGATGAGGAGCGGGGCGATGCCGAGGGTTGTCAAGAAGGCTTGAGTTCAGTGCTTGGTGCGTGTTTTTGTTTCATTTTTTGTCAATCGATTTTGTGTGGCAGACATTAATCTGTTTTGATTATCTGTTTGATTGATGGCGTGAATTCAAGTGGATGCATGCATTCGGTAAAAATCAGTGCGGAGGCAAAGGTCCTTTATTTAGCTTAGCTATTTTCTTCAGATAATTTCAATTAAATTACAGTTACTTCTCCGCAACTTCTTTCTTTTCCTCTTCTTTTTCCTCGTTGCTGTCCTCATTGCCGTCCTCGTTGCCGCCCTCATTGCCGTCCTCCAAGTCACCGAACAACACTTTTCCTACTTTACTGTCACCTCCGCCTATCTGAACTCTTCCCACCACACTTCCCCCAGGCTCAATCTCAAGCCCCTCACATTCCACTCCCCCAAAGACCATCCCCCCGCTCATAACAATGACCTCAGAGACATCCGAAATATCCCCAACGACCACCCCCGAGACGATCAAACTAAAAACCCCACGGACATCACCCGTGAGCCTTCCAGAAGGGAGAATTGTGATGGACGCCGACTTTGTCGGTTTGACCTTTTTCTCAGGTTTCTCGGCACCAGGAGGTGGGGGGAGGGGGTCAGACGATAAGGCGTTGATCTCACCTTCGAATAATCCTTCGATTCTCAGGTCTCGGGTGAATGTAATTGAACCGTGCAGAGACATTCTCGGTGAGATACAGATCTCGGGTGTCCCCTCCGTAGATGACGATGAAGAGGAGGAAGAAGAGGAAGAAGAGAAAGAGGAGCCGGTTGACGACGATGACGAAATTGAGGAGGATGATCCGGAGCTTGCGACACTGGCATCGTCGTCAAGGTTTCCCTCGTTGTTGTCGCCGTCGTTGTCGCCGTCGCCGAAATCATAACTACTGTCGTCGTCGTCAGGGTCGATCAATTCATTGTTATTCAACGGGCTCGGTACAAATACTAACGACTGAGGTGAAGAACGGCCCACATCGAAATCCTCTTTCTTCTCGTCCTGTTGACTGTCGGGATCCTCCTCCCCTTCCCTCTTTTCGTCGTCTCCATCTCCTGCCTTGCCATCATCCTCGGTTGTTGTTGTCCTTTCTCCCATTAGATCTCCTATGAAATTCCCAACATGCTCGTCGAGATCATCCGCATCCATGAGCTCCATCCCTTGGGGCAAGTCAGGGTTCGGGGGAATAGGCTTAGGCTTGGGTTTGTCGCGCTTTCGGGGGATTTCGGGACTCCTTTTGGGAAGGGGGCGCTCCGGGCGGGGGGGGGGGGGGGGGCTCCGCTTCTTTTTCTTCTTCTTCTTTTTCTTCTTCTCTGGCTTCTCTGGATCGTTGTGGTGCCTATGGTGATGATGATGGCCATGGTGATGATGGCCGTCGTGGTGGTGGTGGTGATGGTGGTCGCCATGGCCATCGCCATGGTCATGGTGATGGTGGTGGTGGTGGTGGCCCTCGCCATCACCGTCGTCGCCGACTTCTTTCCTCCTTTTCGTCTCCATCATCTTGCGCTTCTCCTCAAGCCTTGCCATGAGCTTGGAAGCCGCCCTGTCCCCCCTACCAATCATACTCCCCCTCCTCCTCTCGATCCCTCCAATGTGCATTGCTTTGATGTTTTCTAGCTCACTCTCAAGCGCTCTTTTCGTTTTCTCCCTTTTCTTCAGTGGCATCGCCGGGGCAGCGTGCTCCCCTTCTCCCGTTGCTGCCTTCTCCGCCACTTCCTTGAGATGTCCGATTACATGGTGCTTCTCCAGCCCCATGGTTTTCTTCTTCAGTCGCTCGGATAGCTTGGCCTTCGCCATGTCACTCCTGCGCATTACTGAACCGCGACGACGGTGCATCGCGCCATGGTGCTGGGCCTTGATCCTCTCCAGCTCCTCCTTCGTTGACTCCCTGGCACGGGCCTGTTTGAAGGAGTGGTGAGTTGATGTCGTGGAGGGAGGGGCGGGGGAATGGGATGAACCATCTCCCGACGAAGCTGCTGCATCTGGAGAGGGTGCGAGAATCGGAGGTGGGGTTGCCTCCATCGATGTAATCTATGCTGAAACTGGGGTATGTTTCTCAGTTGTTCTTTCAGTTCATCAGTTTTCTCGTGTTATCGTACATATTAGGAGAAAATATTTGTGTTGGCCGTAATTTATGGTGTATCGATGCAGCGTGAACGTTGTTTCGCTTGTAAAACCTCAAAGATGTTCGAGAAGTTGAGAGCGGTTTCAGTGAAAAAATTCGGGTGGGGTCGTCATCACAGAAGTTGACAGTTTGATGTTTTTGCTTGTAGCCGAGTTAAGTTAAGTAGTTTTTTAATCTCCGAGTCAAGCATATGGTTCTTCATGATGACCTCCGTAAACTTGCCGAACAAGCAAAGACCCATGAATCACGACTATCCACTGAAGTGGAGAAAGAACTTCATCGCTTATTAAGGACAGCCTCTGAGGAAATGACAGAGGCACGCGTAAGGCTTGAGAGCGTCGGAGAATCCGTTGGATTGAGCTTCAAGTTTTTCTCTCGCGAGTATGCGATCCGGATGGGGTTTGTGCTGTTCCTCTTTGCTGTCTTCTCCTTTACGAACTGCTTCTTTAGTTGTCTTGCAGGCTATAGGAACCCAAACATTGACATTCTTGGGCCGCAGTGGGCTACGGGTACAACAACACTACCTGACATAGGACACGATATCATCGGTTGGTTCTGCAGCAGGTACACATCAAAGGACTACATTGACTGGTTTGAACTACCAGACATCTTTGTCCAGATCTTGGGGATATCCATGGGAACACACATCTTCCTCCATCCAAGGCGGTTCCTGATCTTGCGCCGTTTCCTGTTCCTGTTTAGTTGCCTCCTGTTTTTGCGATCATTCACCGTTATTATCACCTCGCTCCCTGATGCAAGCCCGGAGTGTGCCAAACAATTCCTTGTGAACGGCAGCTACAAGGATCATCCTGAGGATGCTGTGGTGAAGAGCTTCTGGCGGGCGCTAAATATGATGCAAAGGCCTCAAGATTACATCACTTGTGGTGATATGGTTTTCAGCGGCCACACATCGTTCTTGTCGCTTTGCATGCTCGTGTTCAACCAGTATTGCCGACATTTTCGATTCTCATTCGTCTTCCGACATACAATTTATGTTTTATATGGGTGCAGTCTTGTGGCGATCATTGGCACAAAATTGCATTACACACTCGATGTTGCTTTGGCTATCCTTATCACCGTCACACTTTGGCGAGTCTATCATACGGCAATAAGATCCAACAAGATTAAGAACCAATACAGGATCCTGCAGTGGTTGGAGGCAGAGGTGGTGTTAGAGGTGGATCGAGAAGCCTTGGATCGGTGGTATGAAAAAAAGAGAAAGCGCAAACGGCTTGCGCAGGCACAGAAAAATAAGTAGAAGGGACAAACAACACAAAGAAGGTATTTTTTCGCTGACAGAACTTTGATGAATGAACACAAAATGAGTCCAGCTATATCACAACAACAACACATTTTCCTAGCAAAAAGCAATTTGTTATCGTACTAGTAAACAATTTACTTCTTAGCCTTGTCCTGAAGCATCTTCTTCACGATCTTCTGCTCCTCAACAAGGAAAGCCCGCACAATTCTCTGCCTCACACACCCGGCACACCTGCTCCCACCGTAGGCCCTAGACACAGTGCGCTCGCGCTTCTTGGTCCTGCGGACATCAGTTGATTTGAAGTGCTTAATTCCGGGGAGGGGCTGCTTGCAGTCTCCGCAGATGGCTCCCTTATTCTTCTTGGTGATGATGTGGGCAGTAAGGCGGCCTCCAGGTGTCTTGGCCTTCACAACCAAGTTGGAGCGGGTGGCATAAGAATGCCGTGTGTTCTTGGTGACGCGCTTATCAGGCATTTTGTATTATTTGATGAGATATGTAGAATGGGAAAAGGTTTATTTTATCTGCAGGAGAGAAGAGAGGGGATTGGATTAGTTGGGTGAAGTGGTGGTGACTTTTGGGTGATGCGTTTGAGGGGCAGGGATTGTTTCTTTGTCATAAAAACACGCCGAGTGCAGAGATTATCAAGCAGAGTAACTGTAACCGCCTTTATATTTCGATTTGTTCGCCACAAGATGACCCTCAGCCCTCTCTATCCACGTTCGCGAAATAGTGGATGACCAGTGGGTGTCCTGTGTGAACTCCACACTGCGTTCTTGGGATTAAAAGCGAGGCTAGG
>Ga0115556_1003006_pt1 | contig 10998 bp, 5 predicted proteins | sample COGITO_mtgs_1104_5_FD_87282 | JGI IMG/M metagenome (GOLD analysis project Ga0115556, IMG submission 87282) | Pelagic marine microbial communities from North Sea - COGITO_mtgs_110414 | ecosystem: Environmental > Aquatic > Marine > Epipelagic | place: Germany:Helgoland, sampling site Kabeltonne... | reverse complement strand
GTATTACGAACATATGGGTGATTGACTGGAAAATGGTTTGGGGGGTTTTTTAATTGGTAAAAGACTTTTCGGAGGAATGTGAGTGAGGGAGGATTTGGGGGGGGGGGGGACAGATGTTTGGAGTACTTACTGACGAAGTTAAGCTACAACAACGACACTAAAAGATGCTATTATTTAAAATAACTTTCGTTCCTCGTCAAACTGCAAGCTGCGTTCCCTTTTATTATTATTTTACTCGGCGTTCATCATGGTGTCCGTGTAGCAACAAAGCAACTCGCTGATCGGTCCAGGGGGCATACTTCCACTCATACCGTAGATGGCGGCGTTTCCGGTCAACGCACCGTCGTTCCCCTCGTCAAGAACCTCATCAACACATTCTTCCAAGTCGTCCATGAACTTCTCCATGTGCTCGACCGTCTTCAGAGTCACGCAAAGATGTATGCAAGGGGGGTTCTGAAGGGTATTGAGGGACCAGCCTTTGTTGTGGCTCATCTTATCCCCGACGCGATAAATATTGAACTCGCTGCTGCCAAAGCAGACGATCATGCTCCGAGGGTCCCCCATCAACTCCAGCCCATCCATACCCCTGATAAAGTCGGCAATAATCTGGGTGGCATCCATGATCGCCTTGGTCCTCTCTAAGTAGCCGTCTTCGCCCATGCTGATCATGCTCGCCCAGCACGCAGCGCTGAGCGCCCCCGGCCTGCTCCCCGCAATGGTGGGGGTGCAGTAAAGCCCACCTGTCCACTTGGGGTAGGTGAAGTACTGCGCCCTCCTGAGCTCTTTGTTTCGGTAGAGGACGACGCTAGTGCCTTTCGAGGCGTACCCGTACTTGTGCGTGTCAACTGACATGCTGGTGACTCCCTCGAGCGAAAAATCGAATTCGTCAACGGGGTATCCTAACTTCTTGGCGAAGGGGAGAACGAAACCGCCCAGGCAGCAATCGACGTGGAGGCCGATGCCGTGCTTCAGTGCCAGGGCAGAGCAAGAGGCCACGTCGTCCACAACACCCTGGGCGAATTGGGGGGCAGAGGCGTAAAGCATAATCGTGTCGGACGTGATCGCTTTCCTCATGGCGTTGACATCGAGCTTGTGAGTCTTTGGATCGGTGGGAATCTTCACGTTGCGGATATTCAGGATTTCGCAAGCCTTGTCGATGGCAGCGTGGGCGCTCACGCAGCTGATGATCTCGGGGTGCTTGACACCTCGGCGTCGGCCGAAGAACTCACGGTGGGCCTTGGCCGCCAGCACGATCGACTCCGTCCCACCGGACGATATGCAGCCAACAACCGATTCAGTCCCGCCGTTCAACAGGGACCCTGTCATAGCGCAGATCTCAGATTCAAACTGGTTTACCGATGGCCATATGTCCGGGTGCAGAGGGTTGGCAAGACTGAAGGCAGAGTACACTTCACAGAGCATTTTAGTGTGCTCCTCTTCCCCGCAATAGACAGCCCCACTGACCAACCCATCCTGCCACTTCTCGTTTTCCTTCTTGGCCCTCTTGACAATGTCTGCAAGCACGGTCCTCGGAGCCTTCCCCCTTTTTGGCAACTTTTTGGTGATTTTCCTGTTTGCATCCTTCAGGCTTTTGTTCAGGTCAGCCACCATCTTGTCCTCCTCCTTCTGAAGCTCCTTTTTAACCATGGGCAGCATCTTGAGCGTGTCAAAAGTTTCCCTGACCATGTCATCCTTCAATTCGGTCGGGGATGTGCGGCGAGCGGACTGCAGGAGAGAAAAGAGAAAGCGGGCGAAGATGATCCCTGACACGTCCAGAATCAATCCAGTAAGGGAAGACCGGATTCTATCGTTGCCAATCTTGGCTAAAAGATGATCCTTAAACAGTTGCCAGAGAAGTACTACGTAGGAAAGGACGATCCCCAAAAAGCTTTCCCCGCCCTTGAGGTTCTGCCCAATAAAGCCACACGCAGTATCACTGCAAACACTTCCTGTAATCGATCTCAACACTGCAGCCACGAGGAGAAGAGGAAAGATGACACCCCGGATACGGCGGATTGCCGCAGGGACGGAAAAAAAGAACGAAAGGGGGAGAAACACAACTGCAGGAAGGATGACATACTGTATAGAACCGCTGACGAAAGGGAGAGGAACGCAGATTACTGCCATTTTCTGCTTGACGTCTTTATTGATGACTAAAACGGGTATGAAGTTTTTCTTTGTTTTGAGAATTTCTTGTGGCGGTTCGCAGGGATCCCTTATTATTTAAATACTGGCGGAGATACCGTTTTGACAAAACAAATTGTATTTGCTGAGAGAACCAAGAACGAAGGCAACCCAGACAGAGAAGGTGGCGCACAAGAAAATGTACAGCCCCTTGTATCGTAAATGAGATAAAACTTATTTTCGCCTTTTCGAACGTTCCTGTTGTCTCACATAAAATAAATTTAGCCGTACTTCGTTTACCGCCTAGTGTAATACAGACCTGTTGCCCCTTCCCCGCCGCCAACATTGCATCCCCCTTACAGCGATGAAAACCGAAAACGAAAACGCAACGGACAGCAGTGAACCGAGTGTTATTACTGTAACGAATTTCGATGCCTCTTCTGTCGAATATGAATCGAAACCATTCCCCCCCCCACCTGTCCCCTACCTCCAAATGCCGCCACAAAGTCAAAGTAGGTCCAATACTTTAACGCCAACGGCGGCGCAGCGCGAACGAGAGCGTGAGAGAGAGCGAGAAGAACAAGCTCGCTTGAACAAGATTAAAGGGATGCTTAAGAAGGGACTGGAAGACCAGCATCTTGAGGATGTCAAGCGGATAATAAGGAGCTTGATGAGGCTGGATGTGTATGCTTACTTTTGTGACTGCTCAGAAGGTGTGCTCGAGGGCGCTATGCAGCCAGTAACTCCTTGGGCTTCGCAGAAAAACGACGTGGGAGAAAAAAAGAGGGCAAAGAAACCGAAAATAAAACTAGCACCAACAATAGGAGGACAGCAGGTTATGATGGCAGCACCCACAAGCACAACAACGACAGCAGCACCAGCAACATCAACGACTGCGACGAAAGCGCCGAATAGCAACTCATCTCCAATGAATCTTAGTGCATTGCTGGAGAACATCAACAATTTCCTCATTCCCCGGTCACGAACAATTCCTCCACACTGTGTTGCATCGAAATGCTGCGGCTGCTGGGAGTGTGACGGCTTGAAGCACTCCACAACAAAGTGCGTCGTAGACTGGGATTCGTTTCTATCGAACTGCAACGAATTATTCAGCGCTGGTATGCTCTCTGATCCAACGACCATAGACATTGTCCCAGTTGATGGGAGAAAACGGAAGGGCGGAAATCTCGGCTACGAATCAAGGAAATTGTTGACTGAGCTCCAGACAGTAGCGGAAAAAGCTATTGCGTTACAGTCGTCGCAGTTACAGGAAGCGGACCGCATTTGCTGGGTTTCAGCCCAAAAGGATAAGAAAAACGCGGAGGCAGCTTTCCAAAAGGAGTGGAGAAAGACAGCCTATCCTGAGCGCCCTTACCAGAATTTGAACGACTATGTGGTATGCGACGGGCTTGACAAGGACGACATGGAGGGAGCGCTCTTTGAGATGACGACGGAAGTGGAGGAAGGCTTTGGGGCTTGTCCGTTTTCGAGAGACAGCAATATTAGCGAGGGTTGGATGAAGAAGAGCAAGGTCCACGAGAAGAATATCGAGACAGAGAGGAATAAAATGCAGAATTTATCGCGCAACCGATCTTCCCACTCGACTCGAAGTCAAGCTGTATCCCTCAACGCTCCAACGCAGTCATCAGACGAGAAGAAGATATCAGATGACATTGACAAGGACGGGGAGACCGTGAAAGCTCAGGTCTTCCAGACGATGGAGACACTCATTGTAGCTACCGTCGAGAATATCATGAACCAAAGGAAGATCATATCGAAGCCCGAGCTTCTCACGAATCGCATGGCGAAGGACAACCCCGAGCTGGTCACCAAAGATCGTTTCATTCAAATCTCTGAGCAGCCTGTGTGGGGGATAGACTGTTACACTCGTAAGAACGTTGAGAATGTCCTTTCTTCGGCCTACCCTACTGAAGTGGTCAAATCTTTCATCGAAGAGTACTTGCTGCCGGCCATCAACTCACTTCCGACTGACGACTCGCACAACATGCTATACGCATTTAACTTGCTCAACGGGACGCCAGTACAACCGTGCCATCACAGCGTAGAGTTCTACACCAAGAAAATCTGCGCGGCAGACACGCCTTCATACGTTTCTCGTGCAGCGGGCGATTTGATCGTTTCGTGGGACATTATCGGCGCAGAGGGTTTCCGAGTGCACCCGAAGGGCTTCGGCGCCGTCGTCGTGGACCCGAAGGGGATACCTGTCGAGACGCTTGTGACCTACTACCGTGGTGAAGTGTATCCATCGTGGCGTTGGTCTGAAAAACAGGAGGCCGTCGAGAAAACACAGCAATTTTTTGGGATGCAACCTGAGCTTCCCGAGTTTTACAACATGGCATTAGAACGTCCCAAGACAGATCCGCGAGGATACGGGTTGTTGTTCGTTGACGCCAGTAGGAAGTCGTCAATGGGAAGTCAGCTATCGCACAGCTGTAACCCTACGTGCGAGGTCAAGGCTGTTAGCGTAGACGGTCACCTGAGACTTTCCATGACAACCGTCCGCCCCGTCGCCTTTGGGGAGGAGCTCACCTTCGATTACTGTGCCATAACTGAGTCCATCACCGAGTACATGAGTGCATGCTGCTTGTGTGGCCATTGCGATTGCAGGGGGAGTTTCTTGCATTTTGCAACAGCAGATTGTCTTCAACAGGTTATGAACAGGACCAACGCCATCGCCAGTCGATTTGCCGCATTGCTTCAGTCGTGCGTATTCGCCTCGCGGGGGATGTCAGAAGAAGAGGAGTCGATGCTGCAGAAACACAAAATCAACTGTGCCGCGTTCGGTGCAGTTTCTTACATCAGCAGGGAAGAAACAAATACGATGGAAGCAGTCCCTCTTTGGCTGCGGAAGTTCGTCTTTGAATGCCTCAAGTTCGCTGAATACGAGCGCAAGGCACTTCCTATTTCTCTCATTTGTGACCACCGAGACAAAATAAAACTGCAGGCCGAGAGGAAAGTTTATGTCGAGATGGAGATCGAGAGATTGCAGAGAGAAATCGGAGTTGCGGAAGCGAAGGAAGCGAAGGCGAAGGCCAAGGCTAAGGGGGGCAAGGGGGGGGCAAAGGGCAAGGGGAAGGGGGTAAAGGGGGCAAAAGGCAGAGGGGGAAAGACGACACCGCCCCCTGTGGGTGCACCGGCACCGCCGACGGCTGCATCCAAAAAGAGGAAGAAGGGAGCCGCAGAGGACACTGCTGTCGCTGTCGCTGTCACGGTCACTGCCACTGATATTCTGGAACAAAAGTACAAAGAGCTCAATACCCACCAAAATGAACTTCGAGAAATCCACGATGAGGAGGCCAAGGCGCAAAAGTTACCTCCAATGACAATGCAAGCGGCAGACGGCGAGGGACGAAGCACTTTTGAGAACAGAATATTGATGCTGACGCAGTCACTTAGCTTGGTAGGTCGCGTGCTTTCTCGTCACAGGAACTCGCTTCCTAATAAGACCAATAAGGAGAAGGAGGTCATTCACGCGCCCGTAGATAGGCTCGACAACAGGGACATTGTGCTCAAACTTGCAGTTAACGAGGATAGCGTGGTGAAAAGTATGATCTACGGGATGCAGGCGATTAGCACTCCTCAGATCGTCGTCGACTCTCTTTGGAAGGAATACGACAATTTCGATACACTGGCAGTCGCTAACATGGGCAAGTTAGTGGACGCCATCGTCGCTGGCCAGGCGAAACGTGACGCGAAGACATTGATGATCAATCTGAGGACGTTGATGTTGAAGTGGGTACCGGAGCTTGGAGTGAAATTACAGCCTCGTTTTGCAGCCGCTGCGGACTTACTAGCGCTGTACGCCAACACTGACACGTTCGTGAAGCTCCGAGGTTACAATAAATTCAAATCGTCTCCGGTCGATGTCTACGCGCGAGAACTAGCCAACACTGTTCCGCACCAGCTGATTCCGCCTGCGACTTGTACGGCAAGCACCGGTGACTATAGAATCGCAATGAAAGGGGACAAGATCAATTTCTACGATCCAGAAGATGCCGTCGCAAGCGTGTCTATCAAATACGACCACGATTACGTTTTGACCCAGCTCTTGCACTGGTTCAACGGGGGGGTCAAGACCCCGAAGGGACCCCTGAAGATGACTGGTTGTCTTATCTTGCCGAAAATGCAACACTGCATCCTCAGCGGCAGCAAAGAATACATGTACGGCAAAGAGCAGAAGCTACTCATTCTTAACTGGGGTCACGATAAGGTGAGGCGGTGCGAGCAGTGGGACGCCGAGCTGATGACCACTTTCGGGTCTGGCAACACAAGTGTAGACTTCGTCGGCAGCCCAGTTCTTGACCTACTCTTGACGGGTGACGACACAAATTTGAACCAAGCCTTGTTTTGCATCAAGGGCGGGCTTACTCGTAAAGACCTCGCGGGAAGCCGCTTTAAAAGGTCGAACGACGAAAAGGAGGGCATGCTTGCAAGCGCTTTGGCCGACGAGGGGGGGGGCGCCGCCGAAAAGAAGCAGGAGAACTGGGTTCAGTGCGAGAACCCTGCGTGCATGAAGTGGAGGAAGCTGCCCTGGTTCGTCCAGACGGAGGAGATCCCGGAGACGTTCTGGTGCAAAGACAATGTGTGGCAGCCTGAGAGGGCGAGCTGCGATGTCCCGGAGGACGATTGGAATACTGTTACGCACGCAGAGTCAACTTATAGCGCCGAGAGCGTCGACGAGAAGGAGGTCGTGAGGGGCGCCTTGTTTGACGCATATTGCAATGCAAAGGGTATATTCAAGCAGGTAAAGGTGCTCGACTATGACCCGGCGAAGAAGATGGCATTTGTTACGTACATCAACACTATCAAGGTACCAGACGAGTGGATCAGCATCGAGGGGAACCACTTCTGTCCCCACCACAGCAGGACTCGGATCACTATGGCAGAGAAAAAAGGAATGGGGAAAGTGAACGGCAACGCCAACAGCAACGGCAACGGCAACAGTATCATGGGATTGGATGCGCTCAAGGCATTCAAGGAGGAGAACCTGCCAGGGGAGAGGCTTAACGCCAAAAACAAGAAGAGAAAAATCGAAATTGACGATGTTGGAGTTGGAGTTGGAGTTGGAGTTGGAGTTGGAGTTGGAGTTGATGTTGGAGTTGATGTTGGTGTTAGTGTTGGTGCTGGTGCTGGTGCTGGTGCTGGTGCTGGTGCCGCCGGTAGTGTCAGCGATGATGTTGTTGTTTCTAGCGATGTACTTGGCAGTAATGTCATTGCTGTCGGCGGTGTTGCTGGTGATTGTAGTACTGCCACCATCTGTGGCAACGCTACTGGTCTCGTCGAAGGTGCATAAGGGAGGACTGCATAATGCATAATTTAACCATGTAGAATTATTTCTGTTGCTAACAACTCAGTTTTGCTGTAACCATATTGTTACTATTCCCACCGAAAAGCTACACTGTTACGCGATGAACGGCACGACCCCGTCAAACCAAGCCTCCCCCTCTTCCGTCCATCTCACTCGGAAAGCGTCCACGCCAACCCCGCTCTCCTTCGCCTTTTTCATTTCCCTCGCGAACACTTCATCCTGCTCATGGCATGCCCTCATAACCTCGCAGTCACCCCTATTCACAACGAAGAGTACCGAAGCCCTATGACCACCACCAGATTTCGAACACAGCTTCGAAAGGTTCCTCACATGCTTGATGGCACGTTCGCTCACGACCTTCTCGCCTTTGAACTCCTGTCCGAGACGACCCCAGGGGAAAATACCCGCTCGCTTGTACTCCTCGGCGGGCAAGTCAACGCTGACTACACAGTGGTTCTTGCCCTTTTTCTCCGGGGCCGTCGCTGCGCGGTAATCGGCACAGACGACATTCTTCACTTCGATGATGTGCTCCTGTCCGCCATCGGCCTCACCTAAAACGAAGTCTACACGACTGTCATTCATGGTGACCTGTTCCCTGATAGATTCCGTACCATACCCGAGAAGATTCTGCTCAATCGCCTTCTTCGCAATCTTCTCCCCTAACCTCGGATTGGCCCCCACCAATTCTTCACCGCTAACACCGCACTCGGGACCTGTGCAATACACAAGCTCGATCGTATACTGCGTCTTTCCCCCCGGTGGGCGTTCGCTAAGGAGAACCTTACTATCGACTGAAGCTAGACCACCGACGTCAAGAGCGGGAGAATGGGCTAAGATAACAGAACCGTCAGGCAAAACCACGTCGGCAACATAGGGCGATCGGATTATTGAGGATGGACGGCGGAGGATTGTACCTGGCGTCAGGGGTCCGATGTTCAATAATGGGGAAGAAAGTGGGGAGGAAGAAATGGTTGCGGCAGATGGTACGGGTAATGCATTCACACCAGAGGACTTTGATGAGGAAGCAGAAAGAAGAGCAGCAGCCACTGCAGTACTCATTTTACGTTTCTTTCCTGTCGGTCTTGCTTTAGTGACAACCGGCGAGTCCGTGGTGACACTTGACAATGCCAATGCACGGCGCATCGAACGGGTCTTCACTGACATCCTTGAAAGGAGGTGACACTTCGAGGGAATCGCTGACAGTGTGTTTATCCAAGTATTAAACCGAAATAAACAGCACAATTTATGGTGGAAAAGCGATAAATTATTGAACTCGTACGAAAAGGACCTATTTGGCGTAGTAAAATGTAACGTTTCAGGAGTAGTAACACATTTTGGAAATTTGACTCATCGTCGTCTTTACAACGGGGTCATATATCCACTTCATAAACAGCATTTTCTTTATATTTTCATCTCCCTTGCTTGATGTTCCCTTCTAAATGACCCCATCACATCAACATCAACATTTTACTAGAATCCTGCCAATCATGTCCCCCTTTCTCCTCTGCCTTTTCCACTTAATATCAGTACCAGTGACGGCTTTTCTTCCCCCTTCCCCCTTCCCAAATCGTCTCAGCTATCTGCGTTCTACTCCAACCACTCCATCACTGCCCGAAAACACAAAGACACTGCTGCACTTCCCTTCGAAAGAGGACCATTCACTCCCACCTGTTTACAAAGACCATGGCTACACCATTTACACAAACGATAATGACGTATTAACCTTATCAGACTACTCCCCCTCTTCCTCTTCCTCTGCCTCCTCTGACTCTGTAGATTGTCTTGACAGCACAATCCCGAAAACATTCACATCAATACACTTCTCCCCCGAGTATCATTTGGACCTCACTGAGGATGTGCTTGAAACGTTATCTAACATAGTGGAAGAGGGGGGAAGTGTTTCGATTTGCACTGTGACCGTGACAGATACAGACACAGACAATGGTGAAAATGAAAACAATAGTGTTGATAGCAGCTCTAGAGCGAACACACTACCACAACCCGACAAACTCCGGGAAATCATCCGATTCCAACCGTTCACATTGTCATCCCTCCAATCAACTGCACAAACGACGACCCTAACGCTGACGAAAACGCCCTACAACACCCTCCGCCGACCCATGTTCCTCCGATCGAACGTCGCGCACGGGTTCGGGAGGGGGGGGAGTAAGTTGGGGTTTCCCACCGCGAATTATCAGAGAGGGGAGTTTTCTGAGTTTTTGGATGGGGTGGATACCGGTGTGTATTTCGGGTGGGCTTGCGTCGAGAGGAGTCAAGGGGGCGTTTTTGTTGGAAAGGATGGTGGGGGAGATGGCGATGGCGATGGCGATGGCGATGGCGATGGCGAAAGGGGGGATGGGGTCAAGAACACGCAAGTAATGGCCGTTGTTAACGTCGGATATTGCCCGACATTTGAGGATGAGGACGGCGGCAGCCCCAAAGAAAAAATAATCGAAGCCCATCTAATCTTCTCCCACCCCCAACCCCCCGCCGAATTCTACGGCAGCACCATGCGCCTACTCCTCCTCGGGCACCTGAGACCGGAAGTTAAGTTCGGGTCACTGCAGGAGCTGAAGGATCAGATTGGGAGGGATCGGGAGAATGCGATTCGCGCTCTGCAGGAGGGGGAGTTCGGGGTGTGGAAGGGACATAGGTTCTTCACGGAGGTTTGTAGACGGTGGGGGGAGAAGGGAGGGGAGGGGAATGTTGTGGGGGAGGAGTATGGGATGCCATATGCGGAGAAGAGGGAGTTTATTGAGGCTGTCAGGGAGACACCGTTGGGGAGGTTTCTTTGATGTCCAGGTTTTAAAGTGAAAAAACAGCAACTAGGTTTATACTACTGCAGAATTGCTGCAGACAGTTTGCAGTGTGTGAAATATTGATTATTATTGATGTTGTCGTAAGGAGAAGCTGCTACCTTACTGTTACTCTCAGGCATGGTTGCTGAGGGGTGTTTTGAGGGATGTTGATTTTTCAACAACAAAAAGTATACTTTTGGTTCTTGTTTCACATACACTCGAAGAAATTCATACAATTAATTTATAACTCAAGTCGCTCCTAACGTTTCAAACAAATTTCAATATGTATCCTACCAGACCCTGAACTCCATTACCCCCGGAAGTACTCATCGCTTTCAGAAATAGACCAACGTCTAGCGAACTAGAGTTGTCTGTAGGGAAGCAAGCGAGAGCAACTGCATGCTTTTCATCCTCCGTTCCATTAGCTTCATTCACTGCTTGATTATATTTTCTTAAAAGTCGCAGGAATAATTTACGCAAAGTGACGTATTTGTAGCGGTTTCGAAGATAGGGGACAACATCAGAAAATCCAGCAGAATTTGCCGCGCTCGTCAGGGAGGAGCACTGGAAAAACACAGTATGGCCCAGCTGCGTGACCCCGTCCGGGAGCGTCACGCTCGTCAGGGAGGAGCAAGAGGCAAACGCCCAAGTGCCCAGCTGTATGAGCCCGTCCGGGAGCGCCACGCTCGTCAGGGAGGAGCACTCCCTAAACACATAATCGCCCAGCTGCGTGAGCCCGTCCGGGAG
>Ga0115556_1003005_pt1 | contig 10999 bp, 5 predicted proteins | sample COGITO_mtgs_1104_5_FD_87282 | JGI IMG/M metagenome (GOLD analysis project Ga0115556, IMG submission 87282) | Pelagic marine microbial communities from North Sea - COGITO_mtgs_110414 | ecosystem: Environmental > Aquatic > Marine > Epipelagic | place: Germany:Helgoland, sampling site Kabeltonne... | reverse complement strand
GGGGGGGGGGGTGGGGGGGGGGGGGGGGGGGGGGGGGGGGGGGGGGGGGGGGGGGGGGGGGGGGGGGGGGGGGGGGGGGGGGGGGGGGGGGGGGGGGGGGGGGGGGGGGAAGAGGGACGGACGCACATGAAGGTGACAGTGACAGTGACAGTGACAGTGACAGTGACAGTGACAGTGACAGTGACAGTGACAGTGACAGTGACAGGGAAAGGGACAGGGACGGCGAATTACGAGCACAACAACGACGTAGCCAAACGACAAACAAAAAATGCAGGAAGTTTATTTTGGAATTTTTGGACCTTTTTTCCTATGACATGACATGACATGCATTTTTTATGTGATGTAATAACTTGAAACTAATGATGAGAGAAACACACCACCACCACCACCACCACCACCCCCCCTAACAACAGTTTTACACACAATAAAAAAAAAGGCAACAGCATTTCAGACACACATACACCCATACACCCTATCCATAGCAACAACAGCTACTGCTGCTCTCAACCTAACCAACCTCAGACATTTTGCTACAATGTCATTCTTCTCGACTGCACCCGGACGTGTCTCTCCATGGGTTCAGTGCACAGCTTGATGATGCGATTACTGCTGACAGTTTTCTTGCCCCTTTTGTCCATCTTTCTGAACACAGTGATCATCTCTTGCTTATTCAAGTGGATATGACAGGCTTTAAAACACTCCCTAACATCATCGATGTCAAGGTGATGGTGATTAGCCTGGTTTTTGTGGACAAAATATCCAGCGACAGCGGCCTTCTTCTTCTGCAGTCTGGGGTAGATCAACTTAAAACTGCTGTTAGGAAAGTCATACTCGTCGTTCTCCATAAGTCTGTAGGTGAAGTCGTCGGCATCCAAAAGCGCAAATTTGTGGCAAGCAATCTCGATAACGTTGCCCACAAACATATCCCGGGACTGGAATTTTCTATTGTCGGGGTGTTTCATGGGCTGGCGCCGCAGAAAGTTGCCTCCGATGATACCAGAGTTCCGGATAGGGGGTTCGCGGATCGCAATGGTGTCGTCTTCCATAAAAAATTGCACCACGAACCTTCTCCCCTTGTCCTCGTTCCTCTTGCTCAATAATTTTGCGTTGAAGCGCATGACAAGTCCTCTCTTGTCCCAGTTAAACTCCTTGGTGACGCTCTGCTTGAAGCTACTGCTAACCCCGCAGCTTCGAAGTGAGTCCTCCTCGCTGCCAAAGCCATTATAAGGCGGCACCTCCCTCTTAAAATCCACGGCATCGTCCGTCTGTAGGATTAGATCCTCTCCCAAAGGCAAGGACTTTTCGACGTAAAAGTCTCGAGTGAAGGCGTCAGCTTTGGTGATAATCATCTTCCTGCTGTAAATGTTGATGGTGTTACCAATCTTCAGATCCCTCCAAGTGTAATAATTAGTTGTGGGATTGTTGGGCTGCAGCGGGACCTTGGTTCTCTTCAGCAACTTTGGAAACTGGTCCCTGCCGTCGTTTTTGTAGTGAATAGGAACGATTTCTATGGTATCATCCGCTAAGAAGTAGTACAGCTTGAAGAAGTTCACGTCGCCATACAACCTATTCGTGTCGTCCCATATGATCTCAAATCCCAACGTCTTGTTACCGCTCTTCAAGAAACTACCCAGATCACTCAAAGACGTCGGCTTTCCCAGTTGCGCCTCCATAAACTCTTTCATTTCGTGCATCTTTCTGTTTCTGTTCACCCCAATACCGTAGCCGGTCTCTCTGATCATCTTAGCGTGGTTCATGATTTCGAATCTGTTTTTTAGTAGAAAAGAGGGCGTGAGGGGTGTGGTGGGGAAGGTGGGTGTGTGGTGGGGAAGGTGGGTGTGTGGTGGGGAAGGTGGGTGTGTGGTGGGGAAGGTGGGTTAGCTCTGGCTCCGGCTATCAATATCAATCTATGCGATCAACGATCAACAAACAGCGACACGACACGACACGAAAGAAGCAAAAAAGACGAAGCAAAAAGGCGATGATGGTCATGATAGCAGGTCGCAATGACGGCTAGAATTGTCTGTTTGTCATAGGCGGCGCCATGGACAATTGAAGTCGCACCTGTCTTCAGGGTAGGTCCCCCTCCTGAGATCCTCCTCTCCCCATCCCTCCACTTCCTTGCAATATTCCTTGGTGCGCTGGTCACAGTCAACAATATGAAACTCCCTGCTGTAGACAATGACCGAACCCCCGAGCTTGAAGTCTCCGAGCTTCAAAAAGTCTTCTGCAATGTTGTTGCTGCTGTAAGCCGGTTGCTTTGGGACCTTCTGGCGGCTAATGAATGTTCCCTGAGGCATACCGCTGTTCATCTGCTTTGCATCGACAATCTCGATGGTGCTGTCCTCAATGTAGAAGAATATCTTACACCTGTGCACCCTCGATTTCTCGTCGTTGCTCTCGGTGACCTACAAAACGATCGAGAGTGGTTAGTCGGGAAAGCTAAACTTAGACAAACGCACCAAAAGTTCGACTTCTTCGCCCCGCACCACACACAAACCACACCCTGGCGTCCCCTGGCGTCCCTCCCCTGCCCCCTTACCTCTTCCTCGAAATAAGCGCTGAAGCTCATCACTTTCCCCCTGTCTGTCAAGAATTTTGGGAGTTTTGCTTCCTTGCTGAAGGGAAGGCGATGTTTCTTGTTAATTCTGTCCTGCCTCTGTCTTGCCAGCGAGTATCTTCCAGTGGTGTCACTTGGGTCCGTGGTGTCTGGTTGTGAGAGGGAAGCGATTATTGTCTGTGAAGTTGTTGCGGGTCGAGAAGTTGTTTGCGCGTCGAATGGATTCATGTTAGGGTTGCCGCTACTTGGTGTAGTTGCTGGGTTATTAATCATCATTATTCCATTGATGTAGGAGAGAGACTGTGAGTGGTGTGGTGTTAGTACTGTTCAATTTGAAGACAACAATATGTTGTATTTCCCCGTGGTCGCGGTAGCTTAACCCACCTGTCTCTTCGTTTCCCCACCATCCACACTCAAACCACCCCTGCTAGAGACACTCCTGCCCCCCTGGACGCCAGGCTTTCTAAAGCCTGGAAGGAAGGGGAACTGGGCAGAGGATGCCACTGAATACGCCGTAGACGGTCTGTTCATGACTGTCACCCAGTCGAGATAAATGTTTGCCCCTTTTTCGGTATTTTATCAAGCAGAGATGTTCTATGCCTCAACTCCATCCCGTTTCGTCACATTTGTCTGATGGAGTACCAAAGGTAATTTTTTATGATGTAAAATTGGTAATGTGCGTTGAGTTATGTATATTCAGTCAGTGGATAGATGTTTAAACCCCACTTTACTCACGCTGATGCCCTTACGCCCTTCTGGTGACGATGCCTCCCTAGTGCTTCTTCGCCCCCTCCATCGCTACAGAGGTGTCATCCAAATGATTCTTAGGGAAGTCAGTGTGCTGATGAGAGTAGAGAAAAAGTGTGGTTGCTTCGTTATTTCTCAAATTCTTTCATGTTACATATATTATTCCTTTAATATCCCATTCCACCGTTCATCGCGCCATTCATCATTCCCATCCCCCCTTGCTGCTGCTGCTGAGGCATCCCCATGCCACCGTTCATCTGTGGCATCCCCATACCTTGTTGTGGCATGCCACCCATTCCATAGCTTGGATCCATTCCACCAGAATAGCCCCCGTTAGTAATCATCATGGTGTCATTCATCATCATTGAAGCAGCTGCAACTGCCTCGTTGGTGAGCTCTTCCTCCTTCTTCGGCGCTGTACGCTCGTCAATCTCCTTGAGCTTTGTGTCGACATTCTTGATGTATTGTACGAGGTACGGCATCGCATAGTCGACGTAACCGTTCCTCCAGGCCAGCTCGATTGCAACGTCCGGGCTGACGAGGTTGTTGCAAGTGTACAGCATGGCACAGAAGCACTCTTTGTCTTGGACTCCCACAAAGAAACGCATAAGCTCCTCGACGAGGGCAGGGTCATTGGAGCTATTTGCCGTATCGATGGCATCCTGGTACATTTTGTCTTGCTTGCTGAGGTTCATCGACTGACTCCAGCGGGTGTTCTTCTTGTAGACATAGGCAGCAATACGTCGGAATTCAAGGAGCTCGTGCTTTTCGAGTTTCTGCGCCAAGGCAATCTGGTCGAAGTTGTCGTATTCGTCGAGGCTGGTCCTCAAAGCATCAAAATCCTCATCTTCGATACAGATCTCATTGACCGCTTCATTCACAGCTGTCAAGTTCTCCTTCTGAACGGACTTGAGGTAAGGGAAGACGAGAGTGAGCGACTCAGTCTTGCGCGCCATATGAACGACACGAGCGTGGTCGAGAGACGGAGTCAACACTTGCAAGAGACGGACAAGCAACAGCGGATGCTGTTCGTTGTAGAAGGAAATGCTCTTGTAGTGCACCTCCTGGTTCCTCGCCTTCTGAACACAGTCCAAAAATAGGTCGTGCTTGAAAGCGGAGGCGTGCTCGATCATTATCTTTACAGCACTATCGTGTTGCCCATCTTCTTTGTATAGGTAGACGGTCTCGTCCCACAACAAAGCCGCCTCGCAGGCCTTCAAAAGCTTGGGGACATTCATTCGGCTCCAGAAGATCTTAATGTGCTCCATGAGCTTGTCAGGATTGTATTTGCTGTACAGTACGCCAAGCTCCGTGAAGATTCCAGCGTGGGCACCTTCCAAACCTAGCCCCTGTTCCATGACCGTGATGAGCTCCATGGGCTGACCTACGTCCTCATAGGTGTGGATGAGCTCCTCGAGATGATCAGGATGGACAATGATGTGCAACCCACACATAGCGGCCAACCTAAACTCGCCATCCTTGACGCAGGCCACGTTGACTTCCTTCCAGGTGCTGATAGCGTTCGCCTTGGTAGCTGCGTCGACAGCCTCGCGGTAGGCTCCAAGGTTCACGTAACACAACGCGAGCTTAGCATTGTTGTTGATGGATTCGAATAACAACTTAGCAGCATCAAACAAGCCCTCGACAAAGAGCCTCTCTCCGATTTCCATGATGTTCGCGACATTAGGTGAGCTCACCAATTGTTCAAGGTCGCTGGTTCGGTTGCACTTGGCGTATGCATAGATAAGGGCAGTGTCAAGCTCGTTCTCCTTGATGTCCTTCCTGGCCATGACAAGGTAAGTGACAAGGTCCTCGTAGTTGTTCTCGGCCTCAGCAGCCGCAATCACCGGCGTGTAATTGGTGGCATCCTCTGCTTTGCAATAACTCACGATACAATCGTGAACCAGAGAGTCGGAGAGCTGTGCACCAGCAAGCTTGCTCCAGACCTGCTTCACATTGACCCTCTCAGCAAACTCCCTGGCCCGCTCCAAATCCTTCATCTTGTCGACCAGCACCTCGATTGCGCTGACATACAAGGTGTCTCGCTCGTCGTCCGACTCCGACATCTTAGCGAATTTGTTGTAGATGACGTATGCCTCTTCGTAAAGTTCATACTGCTCGCTGCTGGCAATTTTGGCAATCTCGGGTCCCTCAAAGTTGTCCAAACGGTTAATGTACTCCATGACCTTGTCCTGGTCGCACTTTACCGCAGTGATGATCAAAAGGTTTTGGAGGTTCTTGTTGTTGGAGAAATCGCTGCCCTGCAAAATAATGCGGTCCAATAGCTCAATGAGCTCCAACGACAGGTTTGCCGCCATGAAGGCCTTGACAGTAGTGGACACCTCGTCCGGGTTCTTGGTCTCGGGGAGGGCAGTCTGCACTACCTGGTCAATAAGGCTGCGCTTGTTGCCGCTCTCCTCCTCCGCTTCACCCAGGACCTTCGACCAGAGCTCGAGGTCCTGCTTCTCAACAAGGTAACGAGCTTGGTCCTTGAACAAACCGTTCTCGGTGGTGACGCGAATTAGGTCCTCGTCACAAGCACCGCCGGCCTTTTTGTATGCGAGGAATGCAAGCGAGGGGTCGAGCTTCTCACAGTACTGTCCTAGCACAGCCGGTTCGTAAAACTGGTTGTTGGAGAGGAATTGGACTGGATCACGGTTCAAGGTGATGTAGATCTTTCCGATAGCATTGTGTGTGCTGGGTTCTGTGTTGCCGGTGGCAACGCGAGCCTCCAGCCACGGCTGTAGGAGGCGTAAACGGTTGCGCCTCTCGACCTGCTCTACCAACTCATCCACGGGACAGGCCTGGCCAACGCTATTCAACAGCCCCCTCACAAAATCCTCGTTACAATCGAGCTCCAAGAGCTTTCCAACGACCATCGGCGTCTTGCCAGGAGAGACCTTCTGCACATAGACCTCAATGTACTTCTGAAGATTGTTGGAGTACAAGTAAGCAGTCATTTCTTCGATGAAGTCGTTGCGGTCGCAAACGTGGATGAGCGGTCGGGGATCAGCGAGCTTAGCATCCATCAAAAACGACTTGACTTTCTCGGGGTCGTAGACCGTGCTGTCGCGACAGACACGCTCGACTTCCTTGAATTGTCCGAGCTTGCTAGCCGCCTCGATGTACTTGAAATGAACGTCAGCCTCCTGGCTCAGATTCACAATGGCGCCCAAATAATAATACAGCCCTTCATTGCTCTTGAAGTCCTCAAAGACCTTGATACACTTGTCACTGCCAAGCTGGTCATTGTACTTTTGGCAAATCTGCACGACAAGCTGAAGGTTTGAGGGCCCACGTCCGAGCAATTCGCGGAGAAGTTCGATACTGTGCTCACCGCTGAGGTTGCCAAAGAAAGACATGATGAACTCGGGATTCATGTTGTGCGTGTTGGCCATGACACGCTTGATGTCCTGGAGGTCAGTGAAGTGCTCTGCGGCGCGCTGAAACAGACCAGCCTTCTCACACAACTGCGCGATATATTGGCGATCATAGTGGGTGAACATGTTGTTTTGCATGATAGCGTCAGAGACCTGGGGGGATCCGCCAAGCAAGTTCATCTCGAGAAGTTTCGTCTGAAGCATCGCCTGGTCCTTCCGATTCTCCTTCAGTGCCTCGAGGAGGAATGCGGTGCACTCCTGAATGCGATTCATGGAGCAGAAGATATCAGTGGCCTGCTGGACGTCGATGAGAGAACCGCCATCAGCTCCCGCAAGCTTCTTCGCAAACTCCACAGCTCCAGTGGGGTTCTGGTGAAGGAGCTGCTGAAGCATCACGCTGTAGTCGCAGCGGTAGCCGGTCTTAGCCGCGTAAGCGATGAGCTTATCGAATTCGCCGCGCTGTGCAAAGCAATTGATGGCTTTCTCAGGAACATTCGCCCGAAGGTATACACTCAGTGCCATCTCCAGGTCACTCTGAGCAAGAAGATCACCAAGCTGTTCGCTGCACTCCAATTTGTCGTCCTGCAACCACTTGGTGAGAAGGTTCGCGCGGCCCTGCTGCAACACTGGTCTGGCGAGCTCGATACTCTCGGTCGCGTTGAGCTTCCCCTTCTCCAATAACGTGCTGAAGTACTGAAAAACAGGCTGGGGCTGCCCAGGCTGAGCAGGGATCTGCTGGAAGCGCTGAATCGTCTGGGTGTTGCGAAGGATTCCCTGAGGGGCTTTGGCGGCAAGTTTCGCGGCACCGGCAACGTCCTGGCTGGCCATCAAGCGGTCGAATTCAGCAATATAAAGCTGCTCAGCTCCGGGGAGGTTCATGCGGCCAGCGAGGGATATAGCAAGCTGGTTATCCTTCAGAGTGTTCATTACGTAGGGGACGAGCGTCTCCTCGTTCACAGTCACTTGCAGAACCTGTCCCTTGCGAATGGTGATTCCAAGGACACCTCCAGTCGCGGTTTGTGGTGTTGCCGCAAACACTGTGTCGGTGCTAATCCGAGCTCTGTAAAGAGCTCTGGCACTGTGAACATCAAACATAAACAAGAACCCCATCTTGGTGATCATAAAGACGATGTCGTGCTTCGTTGACGCCTGCATTGTCACGGGAAAGTCGTTGGGGGCTTCAGCGGGCATAGGAATTGCTTGGGGTTGGACGCGGAATGGCGCGCCTGGGGCGTCCTTGTCACGGCCAACTTCGAGAACAAACAGCTTATTCTCGGGGCTGCCGTCCTTCTTCTCCTGGAACACAAGCACCTGCGCCGTGTCGCTCCTCCCTTCGACCTCCGGTTTGATAGTCTTGAAGCAACCGGCGTGCCCACTCAAAATCTGGCTGACATTCTTGTCAATACTGTAGAGCTGCATCGTACCAGCAATCCCCCCAGCGCCCTGACTGATCCCGCCGAGGAGGCACCACTTCCCATCTTCGGAGAGTTGATAGTTGATGATTTGAAAATTGGCTCCCAGAGCGGCATTGCGGTCAAAGAGCTTCGTAGGCTGGCTATCGCCTTCGATGCTCCAGTGGTAGACGGAGGTAGCCGTCACAAGAGCAATCACAGAGGGGGAAGCCCAGCGCCAGAACAACACTTGGTCACTCAAAGAGTGAGATTTCATCTTGGCCTTGAGGTCAAGGTTGAAGATCTGGAGAGTAGACCCAGCCCGAAGAGCGATGATCTTGCTCAGCGGGTTCATGATGGCTGCCTCGGCAGCAATGGGCTTCTTAGTCACGGTGTTCCCAGCCTCCATGTCAACGATGGAGATTTGAGATGCTCCTTGGGCATTCTTTTCGCAGACACAGATCACCTTGTCGCTCTCCATTGAGCATGATCCGAACTTGATGCAGTCGCTCTGAATTCCTAGGTTAGGTAACTGGGTTGTTGTTGTTGGTGAAAAAGGGGAGTGGGGTGGGGGTGTGGAAGTCGTGTGGGGGGAAAGACAGGATGAGGATGGGTTAGAGTTATGAGAGCAATGAGGAAAGGGTGCAGAAAGAAGTTTGAAGGAGGTGGGGGGGGGGGCAAGAAATTCACAGTACACGCGGACGCGGTCGCAGGAGAGCGGTGAAGGGTGGGAGGATGCACACCCGGGGGTGGACTCAGTATCCGCCGGGTCATGAAAGAGGAATGGGACTGAGGGGAACACTTACATTCAGAACTTCTGAAAATCGGATGGGAAGGTTTCCGGCCATGTTTATCGCGATGGGTGGCTTTTTAAGCTCAAGGGGGTAATTGAGGAGTAGGAATGAGGGAACGACCAACTTCGCGGATCTGAACCGTGAGACTGAAAATGATTCGAGGATTTTGGGGATTCTATGACAGAAAATTCGTATTATGATGAGTCGGAATCGTCGTGAACGTCAAAAACTTCGCGACTCGCTTGCTGATTTTACTATCTTGTGATTTTGAGGGCTAATAGTTTCATGGTGAGGGTAATTTGGTATTTGTTAACTCAGCCAAAATGTTGGTGTGGCCTTGTTAAAGCCCGCGAGCTTCCAATCGAGGTAGCCTTTGCGGGATTTCGGGAGAATACGAGCTGATCTAGGGGGAAGAGACGATTCCCCCTCCTGACAGCTTCCTTTGATGGGGCAAGTTTGGGAATAAAGGAAGCAGAGTAACCTTTTATCACAGCCACGTCATACACAACTCTTCTCGCACTTAAACTACGCCAGCCATTAGACTACTACTCTTTGTACTTAGTAAACGCTTCGCTATGTCTTGTTCGTCTTTTCTTGACCTGGATAAATCCTCAATGCAACGAAGACCATCTGGCTGGGGTAAGCAAGGCAGCATGACTTCAGCAAAGTTGTCGACCTGTTCCCATCCTCTGGCACTTGCTCCCCCCCAATTCGAGTCGAATTTGACGGCCACTTTTCCCGCCCAATCAACTCAAAAAGTTTGCTCCTCACTTTCCTGAGCATTTTCAAATCCTTCTCGTTTCCCCCTCTTCCGGAAGAGGTGACGAGATAACTTTCTTCCCTCGCCTCGCCCCTGTGTTTGAGCACTTTTCCAATAATCTGCGACCCCTCGGGCAAAACCTTTTGGGCGATCGTCTTCCCTTTGTTTATGAGGTGGTTGATTTCTTTCTGTTTCGGCTCCCCATATTGCTTGATGTCCCATCGACGAAATGTCCTGACAATATCTGCCACTTCTCCGTCGTAAAAGTCGTCACTGGGGGGGGGGCTACAAAAAACATAATCGCACAGATTCTCTCCTCCCACTCCTTCTATTCTCCCCCCCCGGGACTCAACGTAATTCACCACAGCATGGACGATGGCATATAACGCCTTTGCACCCCCCCAGCTCCCACGATCTCCAAGCCACCCCAGCTCCTCTCCGGGGGGGAAGTTCCCAGACCTTTCCGAGAATGTGAATGCGACCACGCCCCCTCCCACCCCCGAAGTATTCAAAACCAAGTTGCAGGCCTCTCGCACCTGCCAAATCCTGCTCGGCAGGGCTCCGGTGTGGTCGAGATAGACGAGCTGACAACGACCGTCGACGGGAGAGCGCAGCAGATCTTCCACCCTGCCGTGGGAGGCACAGACCCCGAGCGATTTCAAAGCCGCCACCGTGTCTTCGTCCAAGTTTGGGGATATAATTCGCTCCATAGGAAAGGATCCAATCCGATGCAAGGCATGTGACGTCCAGCCCTCGGAACCATCCAAGACAAGAGCGTAGGAATCAGAATCGCAACTGTTGCCGGCACTCTCCGTCACGCGCTTTAGACTTCGAGCAATGGCTTCGTTTGTCCACGTTTTCGCACGGGCGTTTTTCGCGCTTGTTTGAGTAGGAGAGTGCAAAGTGTATGTGTCCCTGACGTTCTTCATTCGTGCTCTTGCAAAATGGGAAGGAGTGGGGGATCAACTTTTCTTTTCGAGCAGTAGCATTATATTTGGTGGTCTAAGCACACTCGATAAGCAGCAAACAGTTGCGGTCTCTTAATCAATTAATTCAGGCATTTTTCAGAACGAAAGTTAGATGAAGACGATTTTTCGTTTAAAGCATGCAATAGTAATAAGCATGGGTCGACACTACCGCGCCCGCATACTGCTATTATTATTGCTTGGATTCGGAGGTAAATCGACTTCCTTCGCTCCGCCCCACTTCGATAACAAGAAGGGGGTGGGTCAGAACCAGAATCCGAATCCGAATCCCTTGCCCCATCCGGAGGGTATAACTTTGAAACTTGCGATGGACAGAAACGGCAATATATATTCTCCGAGTTTTACGGGGCGTTTCACTAGCGGGTACAATTTGGACATGGT
>Ga0115556_1002993_pt1 | contig 11024 bp, 5 predicted proteins | sample COGITO_mtgs_1104_5_FD_87282 | JGI IMG/M metagenome (GOLD analysis project Ga0115556, IMG submission 87282) | Pelagic marine microbial communities from North Sea - COGITO_mtgs_110414 | ecosystem: Environmental > Aquatic > Marine > Epipelagic | place: Germany:Helgoland, sampling site Kabeltonne... | reverse complement strand
TGCTGCTGCTGCTGCTGCTGAACAGCCGCCGCATCCACCTGTTGTCTCATCTGCTGCATTTCAGCCTCGTGCTGTTGCTGGGCTGCCGCCTGCTGTCTCTTCATTTCTTCCAGCTCCCGCTCCACACGTTTTTTCTCCAAATTTTGGGCGTCCCCTACTCCTGAACCTACCATAGCTTCCACCATTCTTCCCGCTGGAGCCGATTCAAACACGGGAGACTTCTGGAAGGAGACCGTACTCTTCGCCGCCGCCGTAGTCACCTGCTTCTCGCTGAGGTTGGCGATTTTTTTCTGCAATGACGCTATCTGCTGCTGGTGCTGGACTTCGCTTGCGGCAATGGCGGCCTCCCTACTAGAGTTCGGCAAAGGCTGGCTATTGCTCGTGATCTGCTCAAGCGCAATACTCAATTCTAGACTCGCCTCACCGCCACCCTTGGGAACAATTCTGCTGACAGTACCGGTCTCCTTGGTGATACTCCAGCTCCCGCCGATAACACTTTGTCCGCTAAAATTCACTGAGCTGATCAAGGGCGCGAGAGGAATGCACGCCGATCCCAGGATAGAAGCATTACCGGCCAAATAAAATGCCAAGGGCGGCGAGCTCTTCAAGTATGCCTTCATTTCGTCAAGACTTCCCCTTAGCTTAAAACTGTCCGCAACGTCAGGAAATATTGCCTCGCCCTCTCCCAAACCCCAAAACCTCTCCGTCTGAACGACAACGCCAAGAAAGCTGTAGCTGAACCATGCCCCCTTCTTGTCCAAGATAATATTACTGGGAGCTTTGGGAATGGAATTCAAGCACGAGGAGGAGATGACACGGATGGTAATTGTGAACAGATCCGTCCCGTTCCCAACTTGCAGTGCGTCAACGGGCGGTTTTGGCGCCGCAGCCACGACCGATTTGATTGGAGGGGGGTTGGGAAGGTGCTGGGAATGTTGCATCTGTTAGACGGGGGGGGGCGTACATTTTGCGCTCATCTAGAATAATAAACCTCGCACTCCACTCACCTGTGTTCTGCCTGCAGCAGATATTTCTTTCTTGGGGACAAATTCCACGACCTTGGCAGAAATTTTCAGTTCGCAGTTAGCGTCACTCCCGTCTATCCCTTGCAGCTTGATCCAGGTTTCGGTTAGCTCCTTGCTCTCTACATCACGGAGGTCAATGGAGATCCATCCGAGGGGATCCGCGCCAGTCGGTTGAGGCTGGGGGGTAGTGGTTTTTTTGGCCTTCTTAGTTAGTTTCGATGTCGTCTTCTTCTCAATGTCACTGTCGGTGCTGTCGCTGTCACTATCACTTTCCTCCTCGCTCTCGCTCTCGCTCTCGCTGGAGACTGTCTTTGCTCCCTTCGGAACGACAGCAAAGATATGGAGTTTCATTTTAGGGTTGTATGTTTTCAATCTCTTGAGCTCCTCGATCGATACCTTCCAGCTCAGCAGCGATCCATTGCCATGCGCACCCCATAGCACCTCGTTTCCGTACTTGGAACGCGCTGACGAGTTGGAAGTGGTCGAAGAGAGGGTCTCAGGGGGTATCTCAGTGGCGCTCTTGACCAATGAGGGGTGAAGTCCAGTTTTGTCGCTCAACTTGTTGACCTTCAACTCGCCCTGAACACGGATACGGCCAACACTATCGTATGATGAGCCACCAAAAGCGGCTGATGGGAAATTTGTGGGTATCCGACGGAGGGAAAGCACCTTAACCCGAATATCCATCATAGGCGGGTTCAAGGCAGGAGCCGTCTTAAAATCGGTCACCTTCGCAAAACTGGCGAGTGGCATTATTTCTTTAGCTCGGGGACTGTAGAGGGCTTAATTCAGGGGGTATTTCAGGCGTAGACCACTTTGGCGAAGAAAGCGTTTCGAATGTTGTGTGTTCCAGATGTGTGTCTTTCGTCAAATTTCTGGGTTAAATTTCTGGTTGGGTTGATGAAATAGAGCAATTCCTCTATCGATACCAAATTTCGTAGCGATCAATCAATCGAGTGTCTTTCAATTAGAGCGGTTTTTTTTGGATTCTTCAAAAGGGGTGAAAAAATTAAAGCGGGTTTCACGATCATTTTTTTTACTTATAATTTTGTTCCGCTCCCTTCTCCTGTACTCTCCTCTCTTAAAAGCGAAAATTGTTGACATAGAGCGGAAAATAAGAAAGTACCCATGCGTTCTGTTCTGCTTGGCGTCCTTCTCCTCCTTCTAATCCGTAGTCCCGATACTTGCCACGCTCTATCGACGAAATGGACACCTGAAGATAGTGATGACAAGCCACTTCCCCTTAGTGCCTCCTGGAGGTCTAAACTTTCGCAGCTGAAGACGGCGGTGGACCAAATTAGTGAAGGTCCCGCTCGGGATGCATTTTTGAAAAAGGCTGCAGATGACTTTGGGATTGAGGGTGGGGCTGGGGAAATACGGCGAATGTTTGAACGCTTGGAGGAGGATTCGAATGCTGTTACGAATGGTGGCCCCGGGATTTTTACGATGGCAAAGAAGGTGATCGGTGGTGTACTTGGTGCATTCTTGAAGGTCTTGGCTGGGATACAATTTGTAGTATTTTCGATAATACGGCGATTGACATTCGGAAATAATAACAGAGGGAACAAACGCCGTCAACTTCTCCTCTTCCTTCTCCCATTTGTAGGTATTGCGGGCTCCCTGATGTTTGCACGATCAACTGGTCGGTGCGTAGCCATCGCTGAAAGTTCACCGTACCACTTTACAATCCTAGAACCGAACGCAATGTATATGTCGAAATTTTTGAACTCTGTCCATTCTGGTTTAAGCTTGATCGATGAAAAAGACAATGACCGTGACAATGACAATGACAATGACAATGACAATGACAATGAGGGTTTCCAAGAAGCAAGTGTTAGATTCAAGGAGAGTCCGACGTTGCGGAGCATACAATCAGTTTGCGATAGTCTTAGGTTTGGGGAATACCTCACAGGCACTTACAAATTCTTCGCCCCCTCCAGCCTCTCGTCGCGATACAAATCCCAAGGACCATCAATTGCCTTTGTTTCCTCGCCGCTGAGATTCTACCACAAAATATTGCTATTGCGGCAGTCACTAAAGGAGGTTGATAATGAAGATTCTGACTTTCGCTACTCTTGCGCATTTTCCCCCACATCTCCGACTGCCATGAAGTCGATTGGGCGCCTGGCGATTTCTATCACCCCGACTACAGTCACGACAAAATGTAGGTCCTCGACTCTATCCCGCTCTATCAGTAATTCACTGAGAAAATCCATAGAGGGAGAGGAGTGTCGTCGTCGGGGGGGGGAGGTGTCTGCGACGCTGTGGAAGGGGAAACGCGGTGAGAGGGAAAAGGTCAAGGCAGAAAGAAGGGCCAGGGAATCGGCTGAGGTCCAGCTTCTCGAGGGAATGAGCGATGAGAGGAAGAGGAAGTGGCGTCGAGGTGGTAGGGATGGTGGTGGCGGTCACTATACGCCCAGTGGCGAACGAATGCGCCCGCCGTCAGGAGGGGAGCGCTATCGTTAATGCGCCCGCCGTCAGGAGGGGAGCGCTATCATTAATGCGCCCGTCGTCAGGAGGGGAGCGCTATCATTAATGCGCCCGCCGTCAGGAGGCTATACTCGTTAATGTAGAAAAAGGGGTGCTTTACCGAACAGAAAGATGAAAGGCAGATGTGTTAAGGTGCAAAAAAGTGGGGTCTGCAAATGCAAGATAAAGGTAGTTGTTTCTTTGCCAAAAAAAGCGGGTTCCTGATCCTGACGTTTCATTTCAAATCATTCTTCCTTAACTTAAGGCTCAATTACAGTCCCTTCGTAAACTTTCTCCGCAGGGCCGGTCATGTATACGTGGTTATCACTCTCCCTCCACTCGATGTAGAGATCACCCCCAGGTAATGTGACCCTTGTTCCCTCCTTCCCAGCCCTGGGAATCTTGCCAGCCCTGACTGCCGCGACAGTTAGCGCGCACGCTCCCGTCCCACAGGCCATAGTTGGCCCAGCGCCCCGCTCCCAAACCTTCATTTTCAGGTAATCCGGTGCCATCACCTGAACGAACTCAATGTTAGCCTTGGCTGGGAAGGTAGAGTGGCTCTCAAACTGTGGTCCATACCGCTCCAAGTCGAGTGCCTCGAGGTCGTCAACAAAAATTATTCCGTGAGGGTTACCCATCGATATAGCGTTTATTTTCCAGTTCTTTCCGTCGTCATCTAGGATGTCCGCCTCGACTATCGACTCGCCGTCCGCATTTGGGGCAAGTGTAGAGGGTACATCGGCAGTCTTGAGAACCGGCTCACCCATATCGACAGTCACGCTACCGTCGGGATTCAAGACGGGTACGATAAGGCCAGCGCCAGTGAGAATTCTATAACGCTCAGCGCCGGGGCCGTCGATCTCAGCCAAAAAGCGAGCAAGGCAGCGAATACCATTCCCACACATTTCCGGCTCGGAACCGTCACTGTTGTACATGCGCATCTCAAAATCGTACTCTTCACTAGGCGATTTCAAGGCAAAAATCACACCATCCGCGCCGATACCTAACGTGGCAACGTGGAAAGGTGAACAAATGTGTGTGTTAGGCGAGGCCCATCTAGAGAATAAGTACTACAAAACCAGCAACTCAGCAACTCACCGTAATTTCTGTCACAGAGTCCTCCCCCAAATTTTGGGGGCATCGTCGGTTCCCTCGAGTCTCTCGCGTCGACGAGGACAAAATCGTTACCAATTCCATGGTACTTGGCGAATTTATGGGCTGTAGCGGAGAGGCTGGTTGGAGAGGAGGTGGCAGTGGTGGAAGAGAGAGATTTTTGGTTGGCCAGGAATTGGGAGGGTAGAGAAGTGGCGGGGGGGTTGAAGAAACTAAAGGATGAGACTGACGTCCATAGGAGGGCGAGGAGCGTAAAATTCATTTTTTTTGTCCGAAACCAGACTGCTTAACCTAATTCCCCTGATCACGTCTGATAAAATAGAGGAAAACCGATAAACCCACCAGAGGATCAATTTTCCAACATTCTGTAATAAATATGATTAACGCTATGCGTGCCGCTAGTGCGGTCCGGCGGACGGGTCTTAGTATGGGGCAGAGCTCCCGGATACAACGGTACGAGCTTCAGCGACAAGTGAATGCGAGGATTGTTTTGAGGGGGTATGGTGTATCCCATGCCTCTTGCATACTTAAAATGAAGGTCGATGTATTAACCGTTTGTTTGTTTTTTCCTTTCGAACAACGCCAAACTTTTCCTCCTCCCTAACCCTTCCCCTCCCTCTCCCCCCTCACTGATCCCCCCCTCACCCCAATCCCAAAATCTCAGCCGCAACATGGGAGTGAAAAAGAACGCCTTCGTAGAGGAGTGGAATGGCCGGCGAGAGATGACTGAGAAGGCCTTCTCCCTCGGCCCTAAGAATGTGCCGATCCTCATTGTCACTTGCATCTTTGTCCCTTGCGCCGTGGCATACTGGACAGGTGATGAGTTCAACCAGAACCTGGCGTTCAGAGGTAAAACAATGATTACGAGTCCGAGCAACCCGATCGATAATGAGAAGCTTAAAGGCCGAGTGTGATACATCTGTCGCCTACGTCCATACACACACACAAAACAAAACACATGCGTGAATAGAGAAGTTAACAATGCAGGGCACTTTGAAAACTACTGCTGAAAGAATTCGGCAGCTTCGATGCTACTTTAAACGCATTTGCATTTTTTTCTTTTTATCCTTTATCTCATCATATCATTTTACTCAGGCATAAGCATTCTTTCCAATATCTCCCTTCCCTTCGTTCTCCCCCTGCTGAGAATTTCACTCTGTCGTTGTTCTTTCCCTTTTCCATCCTTCCCAGAATCGCCTTTATCGTCCTCTATCATCGCTCCCTCGTAAATCTGCACGAGCTGCAGGCACCTTCCGAGCTCAAGCGATATTTCCATTTCTCTCTTCTTGAGCATTCCCTCGGCGATTGTGTCGTGGTGGTGGTTTGGGAGAATTTGAGGGGAGGTAAATCTGCCCCCGAAGGAAAGGCGGCTATAAACGGCCTTGGAGTGTGAGACGGCACGGGACGCTGATCTGAGGCAAGAATCGAGGGAAGGGAGGAGGGGGTGTGACAGTGTCGAGTCCGGGGATACGGATTCTCCCCCAGCTTCGGCGAGTTGATCCTTATCCTTGCTACGGGAGAAGAAAAAGCGACCTGCAAAGCTCTTCATGGAAGTATTTTTTCCTCCGCTGATTTCCGCTTCCCCTCCATCCTCTCTGCGGCTGTTGTCGCCCACTTCGACGCCACTTTCCGCCGTCGAAATGCCGTCGTCACCCCTTCCCCCCTCCCCCCCGTCTCTCCCACCTTCGTCATCCTTTGATATTTCTCGGAGGATCGCTCTGCACTTTTCTGCCATGATCACGGCTTCATCGGCGGCTTCTACGGCAATCCGTGCCTTCTCTAAGATTTCCTTCCCGTCATCCTCCTCGTCCCCATCGTTCTCCCCCAAGCCCTTGATTCTCATGCCTATGACCTCCTTGATTCTGCTTACGGCCGTGTCGTGCCTCCAGCCTCCCAACTCGTTATTTCCTTCTTGACCGCCGGCATTGGCGTTCGTCGCGGGACGTCTTCCCACTCCCGCTACGATTCCAACTATGGACTCCATTACCTTCCTGAGATCTCCAGATCCAATGTCCCATGCCCTACCAGTAATCAGTGGTGTCGCCGCTTCGGTTGATGCAGACTTGGAGGTGGCGTCTTTGCCCGCGCCTTCACCAGAAGAGCCGCCGAAAATTAAGTCGCCGAGGGACGATAGTAGATCGGTGCTCGCAGTGAGCAGGACGAGATCGGAAGCGTCATCGGTGGCTGCGTCTTTGTTCCTCTTGCTGTCGGAGGGAATGCCATCGACGGAAGCGGAATCAACAAGAGGAGGGGACGAGTCCGATATAGAGTCGCCCTTCCCACCAGCTGAACTGCCGTCGTTACCATCTTTATTACTGTTACTGTCGTTCTTCTGACTCTTTTTGATGACGTCCGAGATGACCTTGTCGTCTTTCTTAGGCGTTATTGTTATTCCCTTGAGTGCGTTGGCTACATTAATGTCAGCGTCATTCAGCACTCCAGATCCTGTGGTGCCAGAAAGAAGCGCGGACCCAGCTGAGGCACCTAGGACGCGCAAGCAATGTATCCTGACCCTGTCGGCGAGTTCCACGGCCTGGGAGATTTGTGATCCCGTCAACTCCGGGTGTCTGGGGGAGGAAATTTCCCGGACCCGAGAGGTGAGCATATATAGCAGGCACTTCACGACGTTCCGCTCACCAGAAATGCTGTTTAAGGCCCCGCCGTTCACGAGACCACTGGCGAAGCGTATGAGACGCCCGCTCGATAGAGTCGAGAATTGTTCGAGGAGTTGCTCCTCTCGCAGTTGCTCCTCTCGCAGTTGCTCCTCTCGCAGTTGCTCCTCTCGCAGTTGCTCCTCTCGCAGTTGCTCCTCTCGCTGTGCACCCTTCCCCGCCCATCCCCTTTCTCCCCCGCCGCCAATACCTTTCCAAAGATTTAGGCTGACTCCGCCCTTTACATCGTCGAAACGGCCGCCCATACTGCCGACACAATCGCAAACCATGGCTGTCTCAAAGGTGGTGAAAATGTCGGAAATATGCACCGGTCTTTCAAACGCCGTCGCAGCTGGTACCTCTGCCCCAGGATCGGAAGGTGAATCCTCCGCCCCCTGCCCCGGCTGCGCAGAAGTCGAGGGCTGGGGAAGGCTCGCGCCAGAAGGTATATCAGTGACGGTGGAACTCAGGGATGACCGCAGAGTTTCCGTGAAGTGCCGGAGGAGGGGCAGGGGTAGGGAGGACGGTTTTCGGAACTGCTGTCGTTGCGGGGCGGCCGCGGTGGCGGGAGGGGGGGCGTCAGCCGCGGACGGTGATGACAGTGGCGAGGACAGTGAGGGCTGTTGCTTTTGTCGAGAGCTGCTTGCGGGTGCGAGGGAGGACGTTAACTGGTCGTTTTTGGAGTTGTATAAGAGACGGTGTGCGGATATGAGGAGTAGAAGTTGAGAAGGGAGGGGTAGGGTGTCGATTGGAGGTGTCGGGGAGAGGGATTGGGAGTGCGGAGGGGGGGTGAGGACCTGCTTGAGAAAGGGAACCAGCATTCCTGGTCCGACATCCAGCATGCCATCCCTCCCACCGTCCCATGCATCGTCGCCATCATACCAAGGATCAACGTCCGAGGAGTCGTCGATGCCTTTAAAAGAACCAAAACCACGACCGTTTGAGCCACGACGCGTAGCCCCAGAGACAACTATGGATGAGTAAGCGTAGCAAGCTTTAGCCATAATGTTGTTGTCAATTTGGGTTGCGTTTGGCACTCCTGGATGAAGGGGGGAAGGAGAGGAAAGGAAAGTTGAAAGCCGGGAGGTTAGAATCCCCAGGTTCACGTAGACTTTTGGGGTGTTGGGCGAAGGAGGGACGGAAAGAGACAAGGAGTTCGGATCCTCTATGGACGACGGTAGCGGCGGAGTAAGAGAATTGAGCTGGTAGGGGCTATTAACCAAAAGGTGGTAGCCCCAAAGAACCTGCCCGATGCCGTTGAGTACCTTCGCCTCCTCGTCGTTGTCATCAAGGCGGTCGACATGGTCGTCTTGGTCGTCCCAGCGGATGCACGTCATCTTACCGGCGGCGACGAGGGCGTTTCTACCAGCGCTCCTGGCAAGGGTCCGACCAAGGGGTCCGAGGGATGGGAGGTAACGACGGGTCAAGAGGGCGAGATCGTTGACGTAGAGACCGAGGGAGGGGAGGGAACCAAAGGAAAGGTGGGCGGAGGGGGAGGGGGAGATTAGGTGAAGAGAAGTTTGCTGGAGGAGGGAGAGTAGGAGGGTTGAAGGGAGAGAGCTGTTGATGTGGAGGAGGTTATTTTTGTTGGCGTTGCTGCTGTCGCTGTCGCTACTGTGTTTCTTCTTCTTCTTCTTCTTCGTCATCTTCTTCTTGTTGTTGTGCTGGGTCTTTTGGCTTTTATTATTGTTCTTGCCACCGTCGCCCTCCTCATTAGTCTCGCTTTGCGGTGTTAACGGCGGAAGAGTGGTGAGAAAGGACGCGAGATGCGGCAAGTCCTGGGGAGGGAGAGTACCGATGCCATGCTCGGGGGGGAGGGAGAGGAGTTTTTCGAGGGCGAGAAGAGAGGTGGAAAGGGGAGTCGATGGGTTTCGGAAAGAAGAGGACAAGGAATGGAGGGAAAATATCATCGTGGAAAGAGAGAGGGGGGAGAGGGAGGGGTTGGAAGGGGGCGCAGAAGAAGATTCGGGCAGGAAAGGAGTCGATGTAGACGCGATTGTGCTGTCTTCTCCTGTGGAATTGATGTTGGCATCATCGCTATTTGTATTCACACTGATTTTGTTGCTCGTTTTGTCGCTGATGTTGTCAGCGACGTCATCGCCTGCGACCTTGCTGTTGTTTTCGCTCGCGACAGTGCTAATGTTGATTCCCATTTTTTCGTTAATTTCATTCAAAATCACGTCTGTGGCATCCATGAGCCCATCATCATTACCATCTTCGTCATCACCGGTGTCACTCTCCCCATCCATTTGATTTTCTCCCGACGACGACGACGACGACGACGACAAAAGGGGGGGACGAAAGGACGACGAACCAACACGATGCTTTTCTCCCTCCTCCTCCTCCTCCTCCTCCTCCTCCTCCTCTTCGTCATCATCATCCGAGGCATTAGCCGCAAAATCACTGTCCATCCTCATCACATCCCTCAGTCTCTCTTCTACTTCCTTTACAAATTTCTCTACGATCCCCACTCTCCCTGCTCCCCCTTCCCCGCTTCTTTCCAGTCCTATTTCTTCGTTTCCCTCGCCCATCTCAAAACCGAGCCGTCGAAACTCCTCGTCGTCGCAAACTGCCACCGACCACAGAACCGCCACCAAAGATTCTGGCGAGAGGTTGTCCAGCAGCAGCGGCTTCCGCTGCTCCCGCCCGGCGCCGCCGTATCCGGCGCCGTCCCAGGGCTCGGCGGGGAGCAGAAGGAGCCTCATAGCCTTGAGAACCGGGCCGTCCGCGCGGACCCCGAAGACGCGGTAAGAGCAGGCGAACGAATGGATGACATTTTGGAGGTCGGAGCTGTCGATTACGACCCCCTTGTCGCGGGCGAGTTCGGCGGGGGCGTTGGGGCGGTAGTCTCGGGAGGATGAGGAGTCGTGATCCGAGGAGTCGGCGTCTAGAGGAGGACCGGCGGCGACCGCCACCGGGGTGTCGACGTCGACGTTGCTGATGAGGAGGTCCGCGTGTCCCAGGAGCTTCGACACGGCGACAGGAAAATTCAGCCCGGCGATTTGTGGCGGCGGGGGGGAAGAAGAGGATCCAAGGAGGGCCGTTATGCCCCAGTTTGTCTGCGTTATCGTTCGGATGGGGAGGAGTTTCTGGGCGTCGTTGAGAGTGTTGGTGTGGACGTCGTCTTTTGAGAAGTCGTAGGTGGAGTCGTTGTGGGCGTCGTTTTTGTTGCTACTTCTGTCGCTATTGTTGTTGTTATTGTTATTGTTGCTCTTCTTCTTATTCTTGTTGTTCTTCTTGCTGGCAGAAGTGGAGAAAGAAGAAGAATCCTCCTCGCCAGAAGTCTGCGAAGACAATCCCGCCTCTATCACTCCCATCACCTCATCGAAAGTGTTTTCCCCGCCGCGGGAATCCTTCGAATGCCAGTCAGCGCTCCTCCGGTCAAGGAGAATGCGGCAATCGCCCTTCCTCCTGACCTGGCACATCACGCACTCGACTATCTGCTCGAACCTCCTATCGTTGAAAATGTCCCCGCCGCCCCAGCTAACCCTATCATCCCCCTTTTTTTCGGTTCCATCTTGTGCGTCGGGTGAGGTGGCGGTGGCGGTGGCGGCGGCGGCGGCGGCGCCAGCGGCATCAGCAGTGGCGGCAGAGAATCGGCGGGTGGTGGTGGCAGCAGCAGTGGTGGTGCTGGGATGGCGCACTGTAACAGGCGCGGCAGCGAGACTGACGGCGGCAGGCCTGGCGGCGGCAACAGCAGCGGCGGCGGCGGCGGCGACAGCGGCTGCGGTAGCAGCAGTGAAGGCGGCGCGCATGCGGGCAGAGA
>Ga0115556_1002988_pt1 | contig 11031 bp, 10 predicted proteins | sample COGITO_mtgs_1104_5_FD_87282 | JGI IMG/M metagenome (GOLD analysis project Ga0115556, IMG submission 87282) | Pelagic marine microbial communities from North Sea - COGITO_mtgs_110414 | ecosystem: Environmental > Aquatic > Marine > Epipelagic | place: Germany:Helgoland, sampling site Kabeltonne... | reverse complement strand
TTTGGTATGTCCCAGCTTCACCAACTTCGCGGCAGGATCGGTCGCGGATCCAAGCCTGGACTATGCATTCTTGTTCACGGCTTCACGTGGAGCACCGCGCCAACTGAGAGGCTTGGAGCCTTGCGGGATTCACGCGATGGTTTCATGTTGTCACAAATCGACTTAGAAATCCGCGGCGAAGGAGATGTCCTGGGTCAAGATCAATCTGGAGTCCTTAGCTCATTGCGACTCCTCAAAATAATTGACGACCTTGACTTTATTGAAGAAGTGCGACTTGAAGTCGATAAATTATTTGAAGGGGCCCAATGGCATTCAATTATGGAAAAGATAGATAAATTTGAGGTTGAACGAGCTCAAAGTCTTGAGAAAGCCTGATGCGAATTATTTCCGGATCGGCGCGAGGGCGAAAACTGGAAGTTCCAACGACAGGCACCCGCCCGAGCTCGGACCGCATGCGCGAGGCAATGTTTTCCAGTATCGACTCACATCTTGGCCACATCGAATCGAGTTGGGCCGACGTGAATTTTGTCGACCTATTTGCGGGCTCTGGTGCCATTGGGCTTGAAGCCATGAGTCGTGGGGCGCGAGAAGTCACCCTTGTCGAAAATAGTTCGAAGACGAAAGGAGTTATTGAGAAAAACGCGGCAAAGTGTGGGCTAGAGGTCAAGGTCGTTAAAGCTAACGCATACACCTGGATCCCCACTTCGCGAGTCAATATTCTTTTTCTGGATCCTCCTTATGCGGATTCAGACGCCATTTTGCAGGGATATCTTGCAAAACTAGTTCAACTTCATTTACTTGACGGTGCGTTAGTGATTTGTGAACGAGGGGCTCGGGCGCCTTCGCCTTTCGCGTCTATCCCTCCTCTGACATTGCCATTTGAGTGGGAGCGTGGTTACGGAGACTCGAAACTTTGGTACGGTCAGGTTGTTTCATCATCGACTATTTGAGGATTGCGTATGCGAGTAGCTGTATGCCCGGGTTCATTTGATCCGGTGACAATGGGACACCTTGACGTTTTCGAGCGGGCATCTCGCATGTCCGACCGGGTGATCGTAGCCGTTTTGGTCAATAAGAATAAGTCGTCATTATTCACTCTTGATGAACGAATTGAGATGCTCACGGAGGCAACTGCACATCTACCAAACGTCTCAGTGGATTCTTTCTATGGGCTACTTGTTGACTATTGCGGGGCCCATGATGTCAACGCCATTGTTAAGGGTCTTCGCGCGGTCAGCGACTTTGACTACGAACTCCAAATGGCGCAGATGAACTACCGGTTGACTCAAGTGGAGACATGTTTCATCTCGACCAATCCCCTTTATAGCTATTTGTCCTCGAGTTTGGTGAAGGACGTCGCTACACATGGTGGAGACGTCAGTGGGCTAGTACCCGAAGTCGTGTTGAAACGACTAGAAGCCAAGTTAACCAGCACAATATGATCCAGATGGTGAAGTAAACTTCACCAGTAACCAATGGCACCAGTACCCAATGTCAGGAGCAAGCGTGGACGTGCAGGAAAGACTCGATGAACTCACCGTCTTGGTGGAAGATGCGAAAGCGATGCCACTCTCGGCCTCATGCATTTTGAATCGGTCGCAGGTTCTTGACATTATCGAAGAAATCCGTCAACTCATGCCAGAATCGGTATATCGGGCTGACGAACTGTTGGCGGATCGTGAAGCGGTGGTGCAAGACGGTCGACGGGAAGCGGATCGCATTTTGGCGCAGGCGCGCACTTCGGCCGACACTCTTGTATCCGAGCACGAGGTGTATCTAGCAGCGGTCGAAGAAGCACATGCGCTCCGCTCTGAGGTTGCCACCCAGACCCACAACATGAGGGCTGAAACCGACGACTACATCGATGCAAAATTGGCGACTTTCGAGATTACTTTGCAAAAGACACTTCAGACTGTCGATCGAGGTCGTGAGCGTTTGCGGAGCCAGATGTATCAGGAACTGGCCCCCGAGACGTCGCAGGGCTCCGACTTTTTTGATGCCCAAACTGAGCAGTAGACACCGTGGTTTCCCAGGGGAATATCGAGCCAGGGTCATTTGCTGTCTCGCTCACTCATCTGCCTCGAAGACCAGGAAATATGTGGGAGTCCGAGGTGGAGTTCACCGCTCCGGCGGAACTCGAAGTAGGCATGGCGAGGGTGGTCCCTGGCAGTGCCATTCCGGCCAGTATCCGCATTGAGTCGGTGCTTGACGGAGTTCTCGTAAGCCTAGATTTCGACTGTGACATTGAGGCAGAGTGCGCTCGGTGCCTAGAACCGTTCATGTGGACAGATCAAGTGCACGTGCGGGAACTATTTCTCTATGAAGAAACAGATTCGCGCGGTCGAGTAGTTATTCCGGTGCAAGATGAAGCCGATGAGTCCACGATTTTTTATGTCCACGAAGACAGTGTCGATTTACTCGACGCCGTTCGCGATGCAATAGTCCTTGACCTTCCACTTTCTCCACTCTGCAGACCCGATTGCCTGGGTATTTGCCCGGAATGTGGAGAACTCTTGGAGGACATGCCCCATGCCCATGAGAGTTTGGACAATCGGTGGTCCGCCCTGGCTAGTCTGGTCGAGACACCGAAGACGGACCCCTTGGGCTAAGTTTGCAAGCCTTAGTGCGATACTTTGCCGCGCGATCTAGCGCAGCCACTACTTGAAAGAGGACCCAGTGCCAGTTCCCAAGCGGAAAACCTCACGCTCGAACACCCGTCACCGACGGTCGCAGTGGAAAGCCGTTGCCCCAAACTTGGTGATTTGTGTGCGCTGCAAGGAAAAGCGTCTTGCACATACCGCATGCCCAACCTGTGGCACTTATGCAAAGCGCCGAGTACTCGACGTATAACCAGCACGCTTTCGGTACACGCACCCGATAGAAAGACTGTTCGTCATGAACAATGAGCGCGCAGATCTAACAAGTTCGCTACTAGCGGTTCTTGATTGTGAATGCAGCCCCGAACTTCTTGAATTAGCTCTGGTTCATCGTTCATTTTCCTATGAAAATGGTGGGATCCCTACCAACGAGCGACTCGAATTCCTGGGTGACTCAGTACTGGGTGTAGTTGTCACTGATTATTTGTATCGTGAATTTCCCGACCTGCCCGAAGGGTCTCTAGCCCGCATGCGCGCCTCCGTTGTCAACGCTCATGCTTTAGCCGATGTGGGCAGAGCTCTTGGGTTGGGACAGTATTTGCTGTTAGGTCGTGGTGAACTCAGTTCGGGTGGCAATGACAAAACATCGATTCTCGCTGATTCATTAGAAGCTGTGATCGGCGCAATTTATCTTTCCGGTGGAATCACGGCTGCAGGAAATTTTATTCATCGCATTTTTGACCCAATGATTATTGCTGCCTCTGAACTTGGAGCAGGATTGGACTGGAAGACCTCCTTACAGGAATTGTGTGGGGCGCTGGATTTGGGATTACCGGTCTATCACGTGACCGATTCAGGTCCAGACCACGCCAAAAAATTCGTCGCGCATGCCCAAATCGGAGACGAAAATCTGGGATTCGGTGCGGGGACATCAAAAAAGGCGGCCGAGCAAATTGCTGCAGAGCAGGCTTATGGGGAATTAGTAAGTCGGCACCCTGATGCCCGAACTTCCTGAAGTCGAAGTAGTTCGATCAGGACTAGCCAAACGCGTGGCGGGGTCAGTAATCACCGACGTCAAGGTTGTACATCCACGGGCGGTTCGGCGGAATCTCGGGGATTTAGCCAGCCAACTCGAGGCTGCCACGATCATGGGCGTCTCCCGTCGAGGAAAGTACATGTGGCTCGAACTGGATCGGCCTTACGTGCTCATGATTCACCTAGGCATGAGCGGCCAACTGCGTGTTAATGATTCGCCATCGGGGCACCCTCATGTTCGGGTGGAATGGGTCCTCAATCGAGCCAGTGAGGCTCCGCGGTATTTCGAGTTTCTTGACCAACGCACATTCGGTGGCATGCATGTAAGTGACCTCGACCTAGACGAGATACCAACCGTGATCTCCCATATTGCCAGAGATCCATTTGATGCACTTTTTGACGTGAATGCATTTGCGCTTTTACTGTTACAACGAACAACCCAAGTCAAAAGGGCGTTACTGGATCAAAATCTGATTTCAGGTATCGGAAACATTTATGCAGATGAATGTCTGTGGCGCATAGGTCTTGATGGAAGAACACCATGTAATCACCTCACCGCCACACACGCTGCTGACATCGTGCAAGTTGTTACTCAAGTTATGCATGAGGCACTTGTTGCTGGTGGTACAAGCTTTGATGCACTCTATGTAAATGTCAACGGGGAGTCCGGATATTTCTCCCGGTCATTGGCCGTCTACGGACGTGAAGGTAAACCCTGTGATCGTTGTGGGAACCCCATAATTCGCAGTAAATTTATGAACCGATCAAGCTTTCACTGTGTGACATGTCAACCTCCGTGGTTGCTGCCGTAAAACCTCAATCTTCACCGATAGGGTGGTGTAGTTAAGTAAGCCTCGCACCAGCCTTGAGTGATCTTGGCCGGTATCAGATTGACAGGATGAAATACCAGCCGTGCATTTAAAATCCCTCACCCTCAAAGGCTTCAAGTCCTTCGCGTCGGCAACCTCACTTCAGTTTGAGCCGGGTGTTACCTGTGTTGTCGGCCCCAATGGTTCAGGCAAATCCAATGTCGTGGATGCACTCGCCTGGGTCATGGGAGAGCAGGGCGCTAAGTCATTGCGTGGTGGAAAAATGGAAGACGTAATTTTTTCTGGGACATCGGGCCGTGCACCATTAGGTCGGGCCGAAGTCGCCCTCACGATCGACAACTCCGACGGCGCCCTCCCAATTGAATTCGCCGAGGTCACAATCTCTCGAACACTGTTCCGTAATGGTGGTTCCGAGTACGCTATCAACGGTGAACAGTGCCGCTTACTAGACGTTCAAGAATTACTGAGTGACTCTGGAATTGGTCGCGAAATGCACGTCATTGTGGGGCAGGGACAACTGGATACGATCCTGCACGCAACACCTGAAGACCGACGGGGATTCATCGAAGAAGCCGCAGGCGTTCTCAAGCACCGCAAGCGTAAGGAAAAGGCTCTTCGCAAGCTCGACTCCATGCAGGCCAACCTGACAAGGCTCAACGATCTCACTGCAGAGTTACGTCGCGCGCTCAAACCACTCGGCCGACAGGCTGAAGTCGCACGACGCGCAACGGTGATTCAAAGTGACGTACGCGACTCGCGCCTTCGGCTGATGGCTAGTGACCTCACCGAATTGCAGGTAGCTTTACAAGCTGAAGTAGCTGATGAAAGTGCACTCCGGGAGAAGCAAGGGGAAGTCGAATCCAAAATCGCGGTGCTTCGCGAACGTGAGAATCGTGCAGAGGAACTCGAACGGGAGTTAGGACCAGGACTAGCCACTAGCCAGGAGACGTGGTTCGCCTTGAGCCGACTCCGTGAGCGTTACCTTGGCCTTGTCCAACTTGGAGCCGAAAAAGTTCGAAACTTAGCCCCTGAACCGCAGGAGGAGAAATCAGGCAGGGAGCCTGAAGCACTTGAGGCAGAGGCAAGGGCACTTCGGAGTCAAGAATTTGAGCTAACCAGGCAGGTTGAGTCGCTGGGGCAGGCGTTAACCGAGTCAGAACTGGCAGAAAAGGACGCCGTTGCCGCACTGCGTGAAGAAAATGACCGGGTGGCTGGCATTGAAAAGGCACATCAGGCTCACCTACGCAAGACGGACGAGCTAAAAGCCTCCCGCGACAATGTAGAGGCTCGAATTGAGACCCGAGAAGCCGAACTCGAGCGCCTAGAGGGGCAAATCGAAGAAGCCCGGGAACGAAGTCAAGTTGCACAAGCACAATTCCAACAAGTGGAAGTTGCAGTAGTTTCACACGGCGCCGGTGAAGAAGGGCTAGACACCGAGCACGAGATTTCACAGGAACTTCTTGTTGCATCGGATTTACACGTTCGAGAGCTCTTGGCCGAAGAAGCAACACTTGAACGTGAAAGAGCAGCGTTAGTCGCAAGGCGTGACGCCTTAGCACTCGGGCTTGAAAGAAAAGACGGCTCTGCAGCACTTGTGGACTCCGGACTTGACGGCTACATCGGAACATTAAGTTCGCTTATCCATGTTGAGCAAGGCTATGAAGCGGCGGTTGCAAGCGCGCTGGGCAATCTCTCTTCGGCAATTGTTGTCTCCAACGTCGACTCGGCAATGGACGCTCTTGTATTTCTCAAAAGTGAACAAGCCGGTCGTTCCAACGTTTTGGTCGCAGATTTTCCAGCATCCCCCGGGCTGCATGCCCAAGATGCTCCGGTTGGCCGATGGCTTGTGGACTGTGTCCGGGTAGATCCTGTTGTTTCAGCTCAAGTCCATGCTTTGTTGAACCGGTTCGTGGTTGTTGAATCAATCGAAGAACTTCGGGAAAGCGCCAGAGCAAACCTAGGTGTTTCCCTGGTAAGTCGCCAAGGTGATTCAATTGACGCCGGCATAATAGAAGGTGGATCCTCCAACAGTCCGAGCTTGCTCGAAGTGCAGGCCGCATTTGACGAGTCTGAAACTAAGCTCGCACAGCTTGAAACGGAACTCAGCAGGGTAATTTTTGAACTGTCGACCGCCAAGAACAAGCAGGAACTTGCTGTAAAAAGGGTTGAGTCTGCACTTTCGCTTTTACACGAATCTGATGCTGAACTCGCCGCAATCGCGGAAAAACTCGGTGCCTTGGGGCAACTTTCACGCAATGCGCTCGCCGAGGCCGAGCGACTTGAATCGGCATCCCTGAGTTCCGCTGCAGCACACACCAGAGATCGTGAGTTGCTTCAAGGAATCACTGTTGAATTAGAAGCATTACGTGCATTGGACGTGCCGGTAGTTGGCGAGGATCAACGAAATGCACGGGAACAAATCCTCGTTGAAGTTCGAGCCGGAGTCGTTGACGCACGTTTGGCCGTTCGTACGGCGGAAGAACGGGTTCGGGCAATTGGAGAGCGTGCAGCGGCCCTGGAGCGCGACGCTCAAAGTGAAAGAAACGCTCGAATAGCAGCAATGCAGAGGCGTGAGCGACGAGCGGCATCATTAATTATTGCGACAGCGCTGCTCTCAGGTGCTCGAGTCGCCCTTACTTACACCGAAACTTCAGTTGGTCTAGCTCAGCGGGCGCGAACCCAGGCTGAGGGCCTCAAAAAGGAACGCGACGCAGAGTTGGTATTTGTTCGAAGTGAAGTGCGCACGCTGGTGGAGATCTTGGAAAACTTGAAGGACAGCGTTCACCGCGACGAAGTTGCGCGTGCCGAACAGCGTATGCGGATTGAAACCCTCGAGGGCAAAGCACGTGAAGATTTTGGAATCGCGCCACAGGAACTCCTCGATGAGTATGGCCCCGAACAACTTGTACCACCGAGCCCAAGCGCTCCCGGTGACGAAATCGACCCAGAAGCACCGTTGCCGCAGCCGTATCCATTTGTGCGCGAAGAGCAAGTGAAGCGGCTCCGCGCCGCAGAGAAGCAACTTGCACTCTTGGGAAAGGTCAATCCGCTAGCGCTTGAAGAATATTCAGCCATGGAAGAGCGACAGAAATTTCTCACCGAACAACTTGAAGACCTTAAGAAAACTCGCGATGACTTACTCGACATCATCAAAGAAGTCGATGCCCGAGTGGAGCAGGTCTTCACGGAGGCTTACACCGAAATTGAACGAGAATTTGAAGGTGTGTTCGCCAGATTGTTCCCAGGGGGGGAAGGCAGGTTGATCCTGACCGATCCGGAAAACATGCTCACCACGGGTGTTGACGTCGAAGCTCGTCCGCCGGGAAAGAAAATCAAGCGCCTTTCATTACTCTCTGGTGGTGAGCGGTCGCTGACCGCGGTCGCCTTTTTAGTGGCGCTATTCAAGGCTCGTCCGTCACCGTTTTATGTACTCGACGAAGTTGAAGCTGCACTCGACGACGTAAACCTTGGCCGGTTGATCGACATCATTGAAGAACTTCGTTCAAGTTCACAACTGATCGTTATTACCCACCAAAAGCGCACAATGGAGATCGCAGACGCCCTTTATGGCGTATCAATGCGCGGTGACGGCGTGACACAGATTATTGGCCAACGACTGCGTGAGGTAGAGCCTGCCTAATGGACCTTTTAACGATCCTTATTGTCGTTGCAGTAATCCTGCTCGGTGTTGCAATTGGTGGAGCAATTGCATACTCACGTGCACGAGGCGCCAAGTCCCTCGCGAGTAAACCTCGGCCAGGAATTGACTACTCGCCTGGTGTGGGGGACGACAACACTGTTCCCCGGGACACCGCGCGCAAAAATGTTGAAACGATTACGATCCCCGAACTCAGTCCGGAAGTCCTGATCGATCCAACAACCACAGTTGAAGACTTCACTCCTGCCGTGTGGGAAGTTGAAATACCTGAACCCGCAATTGGGCGCCTGCACAAACTGCGCGCTCGGCTGGCCAGATCCAATAGCGTCTTTAGTAAAGGGCTGCTTGGGCTACTCACAAGTGGAAGCCTGGATCAGCAAACCTGGGACGACGTTGAAGCAACACTGCTGCAGGCAGATCTTGGTGTAGCAGCAACGACCGAATTGATTGCAGCCCTCAAAGTTCGAATTGCGCAAGCCAATGACAGCAGTGAAGAATTCATGCGAGTTGCACTGCGGGAAGAACTCGTTTCCTTGCTCAGTCCCAGCATGGACAGAACCTTAAACACCGATGTTTCTGGCCGCCCTGCTGTAGTTCTCGTCGTGGGCGTGAACGGTACAGGTAAAACAACCACGGTGGGAAAACTATCTCGCGTATTGATCTCCCAAGATCAGTCAGTGCTTATGGGCGCTGCCGACACTTTCCGTGCAGCCGCAGCAGACCAGCTTCAAACGTGGGGCGACCGCGTTGGCGCAGCAGTGGTTCGGGGGCCCGAAGGTGGTGACCCTGCAAGTGTGGCTTTTGAAGCATGCTCTGTTGGGCAAGCGGCCGAGATTGACGTTGTCGTGATTGACACGGCTGGTCGGCTGCACACCAAAACAGGCCTGATGGACGAACTCGGCAAAGTAAAACGTGTGATTGAAAAACAATCACCGGTCGACGAAGTGCTCCTTGTCCTTGACGCCACCACAGGACAAAACGGGCTAGTGCAAGCGAAAATTTTCAGCGAGGTCGTCGACGTCACGGGAATCGTGTTGACAAAACTTGACGGAAGCGCAAAAGGCGGAATCGTTGTTGCAGTTCAGCGCGAGCTAGGTGTTCCCGTAAAACTGGTGGGCCTCGGTGAAGGGCCAGACGATCTAGCTCCATTTGACATAGACGAGTTTGTCACCGCACTTGTGAACTAAAACAATGAACAATGCGCGATGAATAGTGAACTCATGCTTTATCTTGAAATTTACACGTAGTTCACACAAGCGCGCATAATTCACACGAACGAAACTTCGCGTCACCATTGTGGAAACGATTCTGCACCAATCTTGTCGCAGGCGTCCGGCACCAGGCCGATCGTCGCCGATCATCGACAGGAGGACTCCAATGGAATCCGCTTTAAATACGGGCGATACAGCCTGGATGCTGACCGCCGCCGCAATGGTGCTGCTCATGATTCCTGGGCTGGCATTTTTTTACGGAGGAATGGTCCGCTCCAAATCAGTTCTCAACATGCTCATGATGGTCATGGGAGCGCTATTCCTTGTTGGAGTCTTGTGGGTTCTCTTTGGATACTCGATGACATTTGGAACCAGCATGGGTGGGTTGTTAGGTGATCCAACCGAGTTCTTTGGCCTAGAGTCTTTAATGGCTGACGACCCGGAAGCGACTCTTCCCATTATGGCTTTTGTTGCGTTTCAAGGGATGTTTGCCTGCCTCACGGTGGGTCTGATTGCGGGAGCAATACCCGAGAGAACCAAATTCAACGGATGGCTTGTTTTTGGCGGGATTTGGGCCATTTTGGTGTACTTCCCGGTTGCGCACTGGGTCTGGGCCAGCGGCGGGTGGATTTTCGAGATGGGTGTAATCGACTTTGCCGGTGGAACTGCAGTTCACATCAACGCTGGTGCAGCCGCACTTGCCCTTGCGATCGTGATTGGGAAACGAACCGGTTGGCCCAAAACTCCTATGCGTCCTCACAACTTGACGTTGGTCATGATCGGAGCTGGCTTGCTGTGGTTTGGCTGGTTCGGGTTTAACGCGGGCTCTGCCCTGGCGGCCGATAACACTTCCGCCGTAGTTTTCCTCAACACCTTCGCCGCCACTTGTGCAGCTGCAATTGGTTGGTTGGTAGTCGAGAAGCTACGTGATGGTCACATGACGACGCTGGGGGCTGCCTCTGGAATTGTCGCTGGACTCGTTGCAATTACTCCCGCATGTTCAGCCGTGAGCCCTATCGGGGCATTGATCGTAGGCGTACTCGCGGGCGTCATTTGTGCGCTCGCCGTTGGACTGAAGTACCGATTCGGCTACGACGACTCACTTGACGTGGTCGGAGTGCACCTTGTCGGTGGACTGTTGGGCACCCTGTTAATCGGATTCCTTGCTACGGACTTGGCACCGGCCGGTGTCAATGGTTTGCTGTACGGGGGTGGCGGTGAACAACTGGGGAAACAGGCAATCGGAGCCTTCAGCGTCATGGGCTACTCGTTCGTGGTCGCGCTGATTATCGGCTTGATTCTTAAGGCTGCCGGTATTATGCGAGTCTCTCGTGACGAGGAACTCTCAGGAATTGACCTAGCCGAACATGCGGAGTCAGCCTACGAGTTCGGGGAGACAGGCGGAGGCGGACACTTTGCTGGAATTGGCGCAGGCGCAGCACGACGTGATCGAGAGGAAATCTGATGAAACTGGTAACCGCAATTATTAAACCTTTTAAGCTCGAAGACGTCAAAACAGCCCTTGAGGCAATTGGTGTCAAGGGAATGACAGTCTCGGAGAGCTCAGGCTTCGGGCGACAAGGTGGCCACACGGAGGTATACCGTGGCGCCGAGTACACCGTCGATCTTGTTCCCAAGGTGCGACTCGAAGTGCTGATTGACTCCGATCGATTGGAGGAGGTACTCGACACGATTACGGC
>Ga0115556_1002986_pt1 | contig 11034 bp, 20 predicted proteins | sample COGITO_mtgs_1104_5_FD_87282 | JGI IMG/M metagenome (GOLD analysis project Ga0115556, IMG submission 87282) | Pelagic marine microbial communities from North Sea - COGITO_mtgs_110414 | ecosystem: Environmental > Aquatic > Marine > Epipelagic | place: Germany:Helgoland, sampling site Kabeltonne... | reverse complement strand
GATACCCCTTCCAATAATGTAAGGATATCATTCATATTATTAATCCTACCATCAAATAATAAAATATATGGATTCTCTAATTCTGCTATCATCTTTTCTTGATTGGTAGCAAAGTGAGTTGATAAGAATCCTTTATCGAATTGCATACCATCTACAATTTCCATAGAAGTTTCGATACCTTTACTTTCCTCAACAGTAATAACACCATCTTTACCTACTTTATCAAATGCATCTGATATAAGTGTTCCAATGTTCTCATCACCATTTGCTGAGATAGTAGCAATTTGTTGTACTTTATCACCAACCTTAACTGATTGTTTATCTAATTCAGATACTACAACTTCAACTGCTTTATCCATTCCTCTTTTAAGGTAAACAGGATTAGTACCATCTTCAACTAATTTAAATCCACTCTCAGCAATTGATTGTGCAAGAACAGTTGCAGTAGTTGTACCATCACCAGCCTCATCAGCAGTTTTTTGTGATACTTCTTTTACCAACTGAACACCCATATTCATATATGGATTTTCCAATTGTACTTCTTTTGCTACACTTACACCATCTTTTGTGATGTGAGCACCATTACCTTTTTGTAGTAGAACATTTCTACCAGCAGGTCCTAACGTTACTTTAACTGCATCTGCTAAAGTATCTAATCCAGCTTTAAGAGCTTCTCTTGCACTGGATGAAAATTTGATTTGTTTATTTTCCATAACTTATAATATCATTAAAATTTCTGATTCCCTTACTAAATGATAAGTGTTTCCATCTACTAACTTAACCTTTTGACCAGCTCCGTTATTGATAAGAACCTTATCACCTTCCTTAACACTTAATTCAATTGCTTCACCAGTTTGTCCGATGTAACCATCAGATGTTACTACCACTTCGGCAGTTTGAATAGTTGATGTGGTGGTGTTAAGAATTATTCCTCCACTTGATTTTGATTCAGCTTTCTCTTCTAATTTAAGAAGAACCCTATCTGCAAGGGGTTTACCTATGTTTGCCATAAACTTATTTTACTTTTGTTTTTGTTTTTATATAATCATTTATTAAATCTCTGAAGATAGCACATAATTCGTACTCTTCAATATCCTCATTGTAATCCATAATTAGTTTAACCCAATCCAAACCAAACCCATCAACTAATTCAAATGGGTCAGTTCCATATCTATGATATGAATCAATAAATTCTGCTGATAAATCCATCAACATTCCTTTTCTGGGTTCTCCGAAGTGTTTTCTAAACCCTTCTACTGTTTTAATATCTTCTGCTTTAAACATATTCTACTAATATACGAAAATTAATCCACTTTACCAAATTTGATATCTATTTACTTTGCAAAATACCACACACCATCCTGCTTTTTAATTGAGTATCGTACTTTCATTCGATGAATAGTTCTCTCAGATATACCCAACACCTCTGCTGCTTTCCAAATAGTTCTATATTTGTTTAATGCTGATAAAGTTTTTAGTACGTTACTATCAGCTAATCTAGTCCCCACATTATCACTTATAGGTAACAACCCACCTGTTCTATTAAACAACGGACCGGATTTTGCATCACGCCTACCTATATCTTTGATTAATCTACCTTCAACCAAATGCGCATTTAATGAAGTCAACCCACTTTCGACCTTTACTATAATAGGTGACTGACCCCTATCCTTCAATTGACTCACCCAATAATTTATATCTTCGTTATGTGAGCGACCTTCCTTATGTTCTTTTAATCTACCACCTACTCCTTTACCAACATATACTGGTTGATGGTTAAATTTATAACCCATATGCTCAAATTCACCTTCTATATTTGGGTCCAAGTAAACATAAACATAATAAGGATGAACTATTTCAATATCATCAGGACTAATTCCATTAACTTTTTTATTAAATTCTTTATTGGCCATCTTAGTTATTGATACTTTAGAGTACTCTAAAATAGCATCTTGAATTAAATCATCAATAGAACAGCCTTTTGCATTGGATATTAGTAATAATGGAGTTATAATTTTATCACTTAATTTTACTGAAATTTCATTATTGTTAGACATACTAATTGTTTTATGATATCTTATATAAGTATTGTAAATTAAAAAATGTCATATACTGACAATTAATTAAATTTTATTTTAGGAAATAATACCTCTTCCATAAAGAATTTTGCCTTTTCCTCACCAATATTTGCCTTCAATGCTCCAAAAGTTCTCTTATTTGATGCTTGATGTTCACAATATATGTTTTGTTTCTCTATAATTTGTTCAATTTCTCCAATATCTTCAGTTAAATCTTCTAAACTATTCAATTTTTTGATATAATTTTCAAATGCCTCAAATCCAACTTCAAATATTTTCTCATATTCATCTTCAGTAGGTCTTACTGCTATAAAATCTTTTGAGAATACAGTTGCCCAAACAGGTAACTTTCTATCTTTGTTCCATTGGGTATCATGCCACTTCTCTTCATACATAACTGGTGAGTAATCCATAAACACTCCACTAATCTTAGACATTTGTTTCTCATCGTTTTGATATCCAACTACATCAAATCCAAAAACAGGTGATTTTGAGTTCTCTCTTGGAAAACAAGTTATGTGTACAACCTCTAATCCCATATGAGAATAACGTTCAACGTGTGCTAATCTGAATAGAGGTGATTCATATCTATAATTCTCCCAACCATAATCATCAGTTTCCATAAGTTCTACATCGGATTGAGATTCAATCAATGCTTTGAACTTTTCTGAATGGTGAAATATTCTATCTTTTAATTTAAACATCCTTCTAAATTTTTCATTATTTTAATCATAAAATCAAAACCTTTATTAACCTCATCAGCCCACTCATCTTTTTGAATAGCTCTTACTGATTCCATACACTCCTTCATATTTTCAAATTCATACATTTTACCAGGACCAGGTGTAGCTTTCTTCATCATCTGACCACCAAACATTATTGCTAAATAGTTTAGATAAATGTGAGCATTAGCATCTTCTTGGGATAATTCTTTTAAGTATGCTACATATTCCCTAGTAGCTAAATCACATGATAATTCACCAATACCTAAAGACATCAAGTCAAACATAACAGCTTCTTCTCGTTTTAATCCCTCATGTGGAAATTTAAAGTTATTTTCTAATGCCAAAAATATTCCTAATTGAGAACGAAGATACCATCCATATTGTTCTTTGGTTAAATGACCTTTAAACATTTTAACATTGAAAGGCATTCTTTCAACTTGTTTATGTTTGATATGTGTTGCTTCTTTTAGTGGTTTCATATTATCCATCTTTACGAATATTGTTTGGTCTATATCCATCTAATAAAAGACTCAGATATGATTTTATGATTGACTTGAATGTTCTTGGTTTCTTTTCAAGTTGATTACATAACCATTCATAATCTGAATGTTTGTTTGTAGCTAATAATCTGAATGAGATTAAATCTGCTAATTCTTTTGTTTTTTTGTTCATATCTTAATTACTTAATGGTGCTTTTATTGTTGGATGATATTCGTAACCTTTTACTTCATAATCCCATTCTCCATTTAAAATATTAACATTTGATAATTCAATTGTTGGTAATGGAAATGGTTCTCTTACTATTTGTTCTTTTGCTTGTTGAACGTGATTCTTATATAAATGTACATCACCTAAGTTACCAATCAGTTCACCAGCTTCTAATCCAGTTTCTTCACAAAGTAAAAGTAGTAAAGTTGCATAACTTGCAATGTTAAATGGAATACCTAAGAAAGTATCACAACTTCTCTGATTCCACATCAAAGATAGTTTACCATCTTGAACATAACATTGGAAACCATAATGACAAGGAGGAAGAACTACTTCTTCAATTTCACCTACGTTCCATGCTGATACCATCAATCTTCTACTATCGGGATTCTTTTTTATATCAACAATAAGTTTTGCAATCTGGTCAATTTGTAGTAAGTAACCCTCACCTTTAGCAACATTAAACTTCTGAGAATGCCAATCTCTCCATTGTTTACCATATATAGGTCCTAACTCACCCCATACTTTTGCAAACTCATCATCGGTTTTTATTCTTTGAATAAACTCTTTTTGAGTAAGTTCATCTTTATGTGGATATGCTTTGTAAGCATCACCATCCCAAATATGGCAATTGTTATCAACTAAGTATTTGATATTAGTATCTCCTTTTAGAAACCACTTCAATTCAGTCATCATAGTTTTAACTGCCATCTTCTTTGTGGTTAGTAGAGGAAATCCATCAGCCATATTGTGTCTGATTTGTTCCCCAAAGTAAGATAATGTACCAGTTCCAGTTCTATCTCCTTTTTCTTTTCCATAAAGTACCAACTTTCTGAGGATACCTTGATATTGTTTTTCTATATTACTCATAATCTTTAGTTCTTAAATATATTGTTGCCCAATTTTTAATAACATCTCCATAACTATTCATAAATGGTTCAAATGTTACTTTTTCAATATCAAATTCTGATGTGATATTTGTTGTTTTAATATTTCTACAACCCTCTTCGGTATAATAATCATCACCATGAGTTGTATGAGATAAAAATTCAGTACCATATTTTTCCATTTCAAATAAAATATGTTCTTCAAATTGTAACATCATCTTAGCAGTATCCCATCTAAAGTAATCACCTGTCTTTTGTCCAAAGTGAGATATTGGTGTACAATACAATTCGATATCACTACAATGAATATTAACATCAGCAGCAAATTGTATAGGTTTGTTGTTATCTATAAGTTTTTGAGCAGATGGTTTGTTTATAATATACGAATGAGCTGCATATCCTAATGGATATCTTTCCATATGATTTAGTACAAACCCATCACAAGCAGGCTTACCCTCTATTTTTTGTGACCAACTCCCAACTTGTATAACTCCCCAATCAATAGTTTCCACATCATCAACTAACATATCATAACCCTTAGAACCATTTATAAAACTTCTTAGAGCAGTATGAGTTAATGCAGCATCATCTTCTAATATCAGAGCAGTTTTTATAGTATCATCAGTTTTAAGAAATTTCTCATATGCAAGTTGGTGAGATAATGCACAACCATAAATAGATTTAGTTAGTGCACCATTTGGGTCTATGAATTTGAAACTTACTTTATTTTCATCTAATAACTCATCGATATCTAACTCATTACCATCTATTGCCTGAATCCATTCTATTTTATCATTACTAAATCCAGCAGATAGTAAATCATTATATAGATTCTGTCTACGGATTCCGTTTTTATGCATTGAGATTATATATACTTTATCTACAAACTTCATTTATATTTCAAAATTTAAATCTTTTCTAATATCTTTTTTTACTACTTGTAAGTATTTTTTTCTTGTATTTGCATCCACAAATGGTACTGACCAAAATTGTTTTGTTTTTCTCCATCGATTAATGTTCCAACCAAATACGAATGTGTACACACCCATAACTAATCTCAGTTTAACTGAGTTTAAATATAATGTAACAACTGGTAACATAGGTGCTCCATGTGTAATATACGTTCTAACCTTTTTATCTTTCAAAAATGGTTTTGGATAAGAATATTTACCAAATAAAGGAATAAACTTATAAGCAAATCCTGGTGTGAATACTTCATCGAAAAAGATTTCCACTCTTGGAGTTAACCTAAACCATTGAACTGGTGATATAAAATATATGTGAGTTGACCAAGTAACTAACTTTTTGTATCGTTTGATTAAGTCTTTTCTATGAGATGAATGAAAATTATCTCTGTATAAATCAATAATTTCTATTTCTTCATCATGCTTTTGTAGTTCTCTTTTAATGGTTTTCATAATACCATTATAACAAAATGACTTCTCATTAGGATGACCTATTACTACTAAATGTTTAAAATTCTTCTTCACTTTAATTTATGTTTCTTTTTATATCTTTCTACGAAACTTAGACCAACACCTATATCTAATATTTCATTTTCCTTGGGTATCAGAGGTTTCAATTTTCTTAGGTTGATAATATCATCAACTCTTGTGTTCTCAAAAACTTCTAAAATTACTTTAGAGTTTTTTCTTGGTCCTTTGTGAACCACAACTACGGGTAAGATTTTATTTAGATTTCCCAACCTAAGTAATTTGAAATAGCTAGTATTAATAATGTTGCTAACATTCCAATAAATGCTGCAGCCATAACCATATATGAACCTCTTTGTTGACGAGGACTTCTACCTTGATTACTTCTATACTGTCTTACTTTTTTCTTTTCCATAACTTTTTAAATTTTGTTAATTTAGATTCTTCTATTATAGAACCATCCTTATCATGTATTGGTGCTTCTAATATAAAATAGGTTATAATTAATCCACTTACTATAATGTAAATTCCTATAAATTCCCAAACTCCCATTATCTTATTATACTAAATGTTTTAATCGAATCACAACTCATACAAACAACTGTATCGATTCTACCTCTTACACAGCTATCTTGTTCCCATAGTTCTATTAGATGGTTTCCATCTTCACACTTACAATCAGTACTCTTATCAGTACAATTAACCCCACTCCATTTCTTTAGTATAGGGTCTTTAATCCACTCAGTTCTTAGTTTACTTATCATATCCTACAAACTCGTATTTAGGTTTATTAATTAAATTCTTACTAACTAACCATTCTAACTCTTCGTTGAGTTGATAGTTTTGTATATCTCCTAAGTCAGAAAAGATACCATCATAAATTGAATCAACATCATATCCTTCACCATAACCAGCTCCGAATGATTGTGCAATCTCATTCATTCCATCGATATCATTGTTTTTATAGAATTCTTCTAATTTCTTATACAAATCAATTTTGATAACTTTGGCAACCAAGTCATTCCAAGCATACATCTGCTGATTCCAAGGTTTAGTTATCTGAACTCCGTACTTTTGACCAATTACTTTTTTCTTCATCTCTTAGGACTTTTTCAATTATACCCTAATATAAGAAAAATATTTTAATTATCCAAATTTTTCGGTAAGAAATTTTTGTAAATTTTTTGTAGTTACGTTGTAATCGTTTTTTAGATATTGAAGTTTGCTGTAATCAATTGAGTATCTTCTATCATGACCCAATCTATCTTCAACGTGATTATAATTTACCTTCTTATTTAGAATCACTCCAATTTGTTGAATGATACTTCTATTAGACCAACTATCCCCACTACCAATATTCCATATTCCAGTCTCAGATATCATTAAATCATAAACTAATCTAACATTATCCTCAACCCAAATCCATTCTCTGATTTGTTTACCATCTCCATAAAGTGGAACTGCATTTCCTAAGTTAATTGAATTAATTATTGTAGGTAAAAACTTTTCGTGGTGTTGATTTACACCATAATTGTTACAAGTTCTAGTAATTAAGTAAGGTAATCCATGTGTTCTCCCAGCAGCTTCTACTAAATGGTCAGCAGCTGCTTTAGTAGCTGAGTAATTTGATGATGGTTTAAGTGAAGTATGTTCATCGGCTTCCATAATACTTCTACTTTCCATATCACCATAAACTTCATCAGTTGATATTTGTACAAACTTTTTTAGATTAGGTATTTTTCTAGAAACTTCCAATAGATTATAAGTTCCCATTACATTTGTTTTAATGAATGGTTTTCCATTTGAAATAGAGTTATCAACATGAGATTCAGCAGCAAAGTTAACTATGTAATCAGCATCATAGATATCTTCTTCCTCTATTTTACATATATCAGCTTTAATTAGTTCTACATCTGATGGTATTAGTTTGGGATTAGCTGCATATGTTAGTTTATCTATGACTGTAATATCACAATCAACATTCTCATATAGGTAATTAACAAAGGATGAACCTATAAACCCACAACCACCAGTAACAACTATATTCATTTATTTTTTATTTTTTATTTTTATTAATCTTTGTATTTTATTTATTGCTTCTTCTAATGTAAAACAATGAAATCTTTCGTGCCATCTTCCCCAAATTCCAAAGAACCACCTATCATTCCATTCAACGACAAATACTGATTTATCTCTAAGAGTATGTTCAATTATTCTATATCGTGTCATTTCGTTATTGTAGTCCTCTAAATCCATTATCGTGCTTTTTTATTATTTTCATAATATCCTTTACACTGTTATCTCCAACCTTTACTGTATGATATGGAGATTTTGTTTCATCCAATACATTTTTACATAATGTATCTATTTCAACTGATTGTTTATAATTTTGAAATCTTTCATCATCATTATGAATAGTTACTCCTCTTTCTAATAAAATATTAATACTACTATATCTTCTATGTAAATCAATAACCATATCGTGAAATACTTTACCATACATCTCAGCAGGGTATCCTTTTGTATAATATCTATGATATATTGTAGAAAATAATATTGGTGAATCAATTACTATGTAATCAACCTTTCCATAACATTCAGCTATTCCTCTATGTTGGTTTGCAAATACATAAAGTTGGTCTGATATTGCTGGTATGTTATTATCCCATGCTAATTTTTTTGGGAACTCATAAGGATTATTTACCTTAATGTGTTTCTTTTTCATCTTATAAGTAATACCAGCTGCTATACCAGATTTACCTATACCAGGCCCTCCAAATAAATTAATCAACTTGCTCACCGAAAATTTCATTTAGTAGGTTACCCAATCTTATTCCGGCTTGATAAACTCTCTTATCAATAATTGGTAAATTTTCGTAAACATAATCATATGATAAGTAAGAACCTTCTTTGGTTTCATAAATCTTAGGTACATATGAATGAGATTCCTTAGACCATTCTAAAGTATTACCCTGTTCTATTGGAGTATTTTTAAATTGGTTAATAAGTTTATCTGCATATTCAGTATAACTCATCTTATAATCATCTATAATTCCAGCATCCCATAAATCATGTAGGTTAGTAATATTATCAGCTCCCTTTCTACCTTTGAAGTTTACTTTGATTTTATTACCACCCCAATCTTCTTCTCTACCAGTATGAAGAGGCTGGTGTAAATCACCAACCATATGTACTAAGTATTTCAAATAGAATGATTTCATCTTCTTATCTGCTGAAGGAGATTTCAATATTGCTACTGCCCTATCTATAATCATTATAACATTTTCCTGCTTAACTTCAATCTCATCATATTCCTTATCAATAGGTAAGTTAATATAATGCCATTTGGAAAAGTTATCAAACTCAGGATTACTTCTCATCTCATCTGCCCAAGTACTTACAACTGCAAGTGATTGTCCATTTAAGATTTCATTAATTCTTTGTTCAGCAGTTAGAGATAGTTGTCTTTGTGCAATTTCTCCAATTGTTCTATGTCCAATTTTACCCCAAGCAGCAATCTCTCCAAATGAACTTAGAATTATAATCGATAATATTAATAATAACTTTCTCATTGTAACATTTTTATAAGTGAATAAAGATAACCACAAATACCTACTACATTTAATAGGGATAGGTTATATTGTTTTGTTAATTGTGTCTGAATTGTTATTAATGAAAGTGCCACCACCATTCCAACCTTTCCACTTATTGAATCTATGAAAAAAGGTGATACCATCATTAATAATGTTCCTAAGTAAATTACTCCGTATTTGTAAAGTTTCTGTGTTTGTTTCAATCTTTTAGTGATAAAATGTAATCTTTCAATCTATCTTTAGGTGCCCAATCCAATCTATCCAAAGTATCATCATTCTCTCTACAAGTTGATTTATAATTACCTGGTTGGTCTGGAAGGTGTACCTTACTTAATTCTCCAAATCTTTCTTTGAAGAACGAAAATACCTCATTAATTGAGTAGTTCATACCAGTTCCTAATTCCCAAGCATCTTCATGCTTTTCATTATTAGTACCAACTTTATACAATGCATCTACAATATCGATAACGTGAGTGAAATCTCTACGTTGTTCTCCATCAGATACAATGGTAATTGGTTGTTCCTTTGAGACTTGGTCTCTCCAAATTCCAATTACAGCAGCCCATGTCCCATCCACTAATTCGTTTGGTCCATATACATTATAGAATCTACATATTTCAAAATCACATCCATATGCACTTCTATAAGATTTAAATACATTCTCACCTATTTGTTTACAAGTTGCGTAAGGTGAAGTTTGTGGATTACACCATCGAGATGATGAACCAGCATATACAACTTTAACTTTGTTTGTTCTAGCCCATTCAGCAACAACGGAACACCCACCGGCATTAACCCTAAATGTTTCAGCAGGGTCATCAAATGAAGGTTGGATTCTACTCAATGCTGCAAGGTGATAACATAAGTCAAAAGTTTCACCTTTCCAATACATTAAGTTTTCTATATCTCCATATACATAAGTACATCCTTCAATCTCATATTCCTTCAAACCAGTTGAAAGGTCATCAATTGAAACTACTTCGTGTCCTTCAGATAGTAATCGTTTAATCAAATTCGAACCGATAAAGCCGTTCCCGCCTGTTACTAAAATCTTCATATAGCTTTTTAAAATTTATAAGTTAGCTTTCCAAATACAGTTCTCCCATTTTGAAATTTAAGAAACTCACTATTTGTAAAGTTTAATATATTATTAGAACCTACACCAATTGTGTATTTTCCAAATTGTTTTGTTACAATTCCGTTTAATAATGTGTGTTGAGGTATAAACTCATTCTCATCTTGTGAACCATTACCATCAGTATCTCTAAAGAAATATTCTGATTTGTGTGTAGCATTCAATACAAATGTGTATTTATCAAATGTAGTATAAGATGCTGATAAGTTAGTTAAGTGTTTTGGTCTTTCTCCTAAGAAGAACTCAGTTCCATCACCTTTAATAGCTTCAGTTTCTAAGTATTGGTAACAGCCATCTAATCTTAATCCACCTTTTTGATACAATCCTTCAAATTCAATTCCTTTGAATGTTGCATCATTGATATTTGTGTATCCAAATAATATCGTTTGATTGATAAATTGTCCTACAAATACCGATTCAATTAAATCAGTTGTGTTTGTTTGAAATACATTAACACCTATTTTACTTCTTTCGT
>Ga0115556_1002983_pt1 | contig 11039 bp, 9 predicted proteins | sample COGITO_mtgs_1104_5_FD_87282 | JGI IMG/M metagenome (GOLD analysis project Ga0115556, IMG submission 87282) | Pelagic marine microbial communities from North Sea - COGITO_mtgs_110414 | ecosystem: Environmental > Aquatic > Marine > Epipelagic | place: Germany:Helgoland, sampling site Kabeltonne... | reverse complement strand
GCAAACTGTTCCACATGGCTCCCATTACCCTTCAGAGCATAAAACATATGTGGGTGTAATGCCTAGAAGTCAATCACAGGTTAAAAAAATATTAGAAAATTATGATTTATTAATTTGTGTAGGGAGTGATGTTTTAAGGATGTCTGTATGGAGCTCTATAGAGCCTCTTCCAAAAAATATGTCTATAATACATATCGGAATTAGAGATTGGGAATTAGCAAAAAATTATCATACTGAACAAGCTATCCTAGGAAACGTTAAAACGACACTAATAAATCTTAATAAAATTTTATCTAATAATTTAGATAAAACATATAAAAATAATGCTGTTATTAGAATTAAAAAAATAGAAAAAAATAATTGGAGTAAAAATAAAAAAGACCTTACTTCTAAAACATCAAAAGATAAAAATATAATCCCCATTACTCCAAACTGGTTAATGATGACTTTAGCTGAAAATATTTCTAGTAATAATATAGTAGTAGAAGAGGCTTTAGTATCTTCCAGAAGTTTATTAAACTTTCTTCCTTTTAAAAACCATAAAGATTTTTATGGTTTAGCAAGCGGAGGAATTGGATGGGCAGTTTCAGGATGTATTGGAGTATCATTAGCTAATAAGAATAAAACAATAGTAGCAATAATAGGAGATGGAAGCTCTATGTATGCTATTCAATCTATATGGACTGCCGCGCACTATAATTTACCAATTATATATGTCATAGCTAATAACCAAAGTTATCGCATTATCAAAGAACGACTAGAAGGATTTCATAACAATACTAACTTTGTAGGAATGGATTTTAATAAACCTAAAATTGATTTTGTTAAAATAGCCAATTCCATGGGAGTTGAAGCTACTCAGGTTTCAGAGCCAAAAAGCTTAAAAAGCTTATTTAAAAAAGCATTTAAATACAAAAAACCATATTTGATAGAAGTGATGGTTGATAAAGGTTATTAACTAGTAAAGTTTTCCCCATTGGGAGTAACTATTATTTTTCCACTTCTTCCATATTTAGCTGCGTGTGCAACAGCTTTCTTAATATCTTCAATTGGATAAGTTTTTTCTACAGGCACATGAATAATATTTTTTTCTATCAGACTAGATAAGTATGAATACATTTCAATAATTTCTTTTTTATCCATATTTTGTAGCCATGGCATTAACCAAAACCCTGTTAATAATAGACGCTTAAAAACAGTCTGATGTGAAGATATCTGAATATTTTTTCCTGATAATAAACCATAATTTAATATAGTTGCTTCATCTTCTAGGCAATCTCCTATACGTAATACCTGATCACCTCCCACTGCATCTATAGCTAGTTTTATATTTGCATTATTAGTAATATTCTTAACAGTTTTTGATAAATCATTATTATCTATAACAACTACATCAGCACCTATTTTTTTAAGACTTTCTTCTAAACCTTCCCTTCTAACGATATTCACTGTATTTAAACCTAATTCTTTCGCAATACTTATAACAGAGTGCCCTACACCAGAATTAGCTGCATCTTGAATTATCCAATCATTTTTATTTAATTTAACATATTTTTTTATCATTAAATATGCTGTTGCTGGATTAACTTTCATCATTGATAATTGTAATGGATCTATATTTTTTGGAAGTAATATTAAATTACTAGCCAATACCATTTTTTGCTGTACCCAGTTTTCTCGGTCTAAAGGAAGAACTATATCTCCTATATTAAAGCCCTGAACATTTTTTCCGATTTTATTTACTTTTCCAACGGATTCTGCTCCTAATTTGGATGGTAACTTATATTCTACTCCATACTTGCCTTCTAAAATCAAAACATCTGCCGGATTAATAGGGAAAGCTAATATATCAATTAAAACTTCATTATCTTTAGGCAAACCTAAATCGTTTACATCTATGCATTCAATAACTTGGTCTGGTCGACCGACAGAAGAAAATTGAGCTATTTTCATATTCTTTCCTTTTCAAAATTGTGAATAAGAGATAAAAGTGAATTATACATCAGGTAAATATTAAGATAAATCAAATAAAAAAAATATGAATTTATTAATAAAAACATTAAACAATAATCTATACAAAATTGTTGAACTAGCCCTTCTCAGTTCCATTTTACCTTATGTTGTATTGGTATTAAAGTTTTATAATTTAGTTTTACCCATCTTATGGTTAGTTACCTTATATTGTATAATAATTTTTTACATAAAAGAAAATAATATTAATTATAAATTAAAAAATATTTTCAATATAAATAGGCTGGTTTTAATAAAAATAATAATTCGTTGGATAATTTTTAGTGCGATTTTATTATTAATTACTTATTATTTTTTTAATGAGAAATTTTTTATTATTCAAAAAAATAATCCTGAAATCTTATGGAAAATAATGTTGCTTTATCCTATTTTTTCAGCATTACCTCAAGAATTTATTTTTTGTAAATTTTTCTTTTTTCGATATAAAAGTATTTTTAAAAGTAATTTAAATTTAACAATAGCAAGCGCACTATGTTTTGGCATAGCTCATATACTTTTTTTAAATATAATAGCGCCAGTATTAAGTTTAATTGGAGGATTTTTATTTGCTAATACTTATAGGAAACATAAATCTTTACTTTTAGTTTCTATAGAACATGGTTTGTATGGTAATACACTATTTTTTGTTGGTTTAGGTTGGTATTTTTGGGGAGGAAGTCTTGCATGATATATTTTTATATATAAAAAATACTAATGTATATAAGACAAGACTATTTAGAATATGCCATAAAAAATGAGTCCCATAAAAATTAATATTACATATATGATTATCCACTGCTCTAAATAAAATAGATATCGCAAATATAATATTAGCTAATAAAATGTAAAAGCTACCTTCAATTTTTTCTTTAAGTGCAAATAAATATATTATAAATAAATGCATTAAAATTATAATATAAAAACTTGAATCTCCTAAAAAGCTAATACTACCTTTTAATTCATTTCCTATATAAAAATAAATAACAGGTGATACTAAAGTTATTACTAATGAAAAAATCTTTGAAAAATTAAAAACAGAATTATTAATTATAAAGAGATAAAATAATATAAATAACAAAATAGCTATTATATCCAACAAACCAGTCATTTTTGTAGGAATTGTATGGAAAAGAAAACTTCCTATTCCAATTAATCCTATTAATGAACCAAAGATTACAGAATATTTTTCACCCCTATATCTTTTTAATATTAAAATAGATATTATTATAAATGCTAAATTTGTAATACTATTTAAAGGTTCCGAAAGGAGCCCTTGAGCTGTTCTTTCACAATAATAATACATATACGCTTCCACCTTTTATTATAATAAAATTTTTATTCTTATTTTTTAGGTTATATATACTTCATTGTTTTATAAAAAACGAAATATATTTGTGTGAAAACTACAATTGAAAATAATGAGAATCAAAGTTGGTCTATTATATTTGGCTTATGGCTTATATATTTTTCTTTTGGATATGCAGTGTCTTCAATTGCCCCAATCGTACCTTATATTACTAATGACTTAAATATATCACATAAGCAAATGGGATTAATACTAGGAGCCTGGCAATTTACTTATATGTTTTTTGCATTACCCGCAGGATTTATTTTAGATAAATATGGTCTCAAAATATCAATATTTATTGCAGCTATGATTATTACGTTATCTTTAGTATCAAGAGGGCTATCAAATAATTTTTACCAAATGTGGCTAGCAGTTGCTTTATTTGGAATAGGTGGACCTTTAATTTCTGTTGGAGTTCCTAAGGCTTCTAGTCTATGGAAAAGTCAAAAAAAAAGGACAATATCCATGGGAATTTTATTTACAGGGCCAATGTTCGGTGGAATAGTTTCACTATCAACTATGAATTCTATATTAATGCCTTTATTAAATAGTAATTGGAAATTAGTTTATTTCTTTTATAGCCTGATTCCTTTTATATCAGGACTAATATGGCTTATTATTATTAATAATAAACCAATTCTAAATATACAAAAAGATGCTATTTTAAATATTTCAAGAAGCATTTCTGAATTTAAACTTATTATTACAAAAAAAAGATTTTTAATAATCTTGATACTAGGAACTAGCGCGATGTTTCTCGTACATGGGGTTCCAGGATGGATCCCAAAAATTTTATTTTCAAAAGGTATAAGCATTGGTCTTGCTAGTTTATTAGCAACTATTCCTATAGTAATAGGAATAATCTCTGCCTTAACAGTTCCTAGATTTACTAATAATGATACACGCATTAAAATACTTGCTCTCTTATTTATCAATGCTGCTTTTTCCTTATTATTACTTCAATCAAATAATCTAATAATTTTTATAATAGGGCTTTTCTTTTTAGGAATATCTACAGGTTCTCTAATTGCTATAATTTTAAATCACCTATCAGAAACAAAAGATATTTCTTATAATAATATAGGTATTGCAGGTGGCTTATTTTTTTCTATTATAGAAATTGGAGGAGTATTAGGACCATTTTTTATAGGTCTTATATATGACCTTTATAATAATTTTAATGTTGCATTAAGTTTATATGCTTTATTAATGTTTATAATGATATTTCCTTTATATATATTAAAAAATAAAATGTAGTTTTTTAGCTTGGAGTTACATAAGCAGATAAACCTTTAACATTTTCGTTATATGTTAATTGATGATTACTAGGTGGAAATGCCCTTTGCCTACAATCTATTCTTGGACAACTTCGACATGAAACCCCTACTGGAACAATGTTTTCAGAAGAATCTAATAAAACCCTCTCTCCATAAATCATTTCACTTGCATCATTTAAACTACATCCTAATCCTATAGAATAAAAACTTTCGGGCGAGTCAAAGCCACCACTTCTTTTTTGAAAAGCTCTTGCGATGCAAAAATATTTTTCGCCATTAGGCATAATAGAAACTTGAACTTTGATCCTATCTGGTGTCGTAAATGCAGAATATATATTAAGTCTTGGACAAGCCCCACTATACCTTGAAATTGCTATTCCTGAAGCAGAAAATCTTTTAGAAATATTTCCTGCTATATCAACTCTCATCATATGAAAAGGTATGCCTCGCATCCCTGGTTTATTTAAAGTAGTCAGTCTATGACAAACCTGTTCAAAACTAACCTGAAACCTATTTTCTAAAACTTCTATATCATATTTTGTAAATAATGCTTGTTCATAAAAGGTTTCATAAGGTAAAATTATTGCACCTGCAAAATAATTTGATAAAGCTAACCTACCTAATTTTCTAACTTCTCCTTCTTCAATATTATTATCATCTAAAATTGTATCAATCTCTTTATCCGCAAGTAAAAGTCCCATTTGTTGAGCCACTAAAAAAGTTCTACTTGCTTGTGGAAGCCTATCACTAATAACAAGTGTTTTAGCCACAGGATCATAATACCGTATAGTGTCATGTTTTATTTCAGGAGGTATTGTAGCAACTCTAATATTATGAGTTTCTGCGAGATATTCTGATAAAGGTACAAATAAATTTATATTTTTAGGTTTATTTAAATTCTTTATAATATTAGAGGCTACTTTTTCTAAAGCTGGAAAGTAGTTAGAATTTTTTTGAATTAAATCAGAAATTATTTCAGCAGAAATATTACCTGACATACCTTCAAAATTAGATTCGCCACCATCTACATTAGTTATACCACTTAATTGATTTTGGTTTGTCTTATGAATATCATAAAGACGTATAATGGCTTTAGCTATTTCAGGTTGTGAAGAAACCAAATCTTGTACATCATGATTTTTTAAATAATTATCATCAAAAACTGAATCACTAAAAACCTCCATTATATCAGATAATAAATTTGCATCATTCTCTTTTCCAATATCTGCAAGCTCTATATTAAATTCTTGTGCCAGAATAATGAGTATTTTACCTGTAACGTTTCGTCTATTATTCTCAATAAGGTTTAAATATGGTGTTGAGATGCCTAAAATAGATGCCAACCTTTTCTGCGTAAGGCTTCTTTCTCTTCTCATTCGCCTGATAGCAGCACCTAGTCTTATACCTTTTGTATTAGTTCTCTTCATTAAATATCCTAATTTTTGTTAAAGTTTACAATTTTACATAAAATAACAAATATATATTAGCATATTTACAACTTAAAACAATGATTTTTGTTGGTTTACAATGAATTTTAAAGTAAATATTTTACAAATAATACAAAATTAACAATTTAAATAGGAAAAATTAATGGACGATACAATCTTAGAAGGCTTATCACCAAGCACAAATACTACATACAACCCTCATAGCAATGAAAATATTACTTCTAAAACAAATGATAATAATGAATGGGAAGTTCCAGCTTGGGCACATAATCGTTGGGCAAATATTAAAAGAGATTACACCAAAGAAGATGTGAAAAAACTTCAAGGATCTATCAAAATTAAACACACATTAGCTGAAAATGGTGCAAAAAAACTTTGGGAATTACTTCATAAGGAAGATTATGTAGCTACACTAGGTACATACACAGGTAATATGGCCGTACAACAAGCTAGAGCTGGATTAAAAGCAATATATTTGTCTGGGTGGCAAGTTGCAGCGGATGCTAATAGTTCAGGGCAAATGTATCCTGACCAAAGTTTATATCCAGTAAACAGTGTTCCAGATATTGTTAAAAGAATTAATTTAGCTTTCCAAAGAGCTGATCAAGTTCAACATATGGAAAAATGTGATAATATTGATACTACTAATATAGATTTTTACTTACCCATAATTGCTGATGCGGAAGCCGGCTTTGGTGGTCCATTAAATTGTTTTGAATTAATGAAGAATATGATTGAATCTGGCGCTGCTGCAGTTCACTTTGAAGATCAATTAGCCTCAGAAAAAAAATGTGGCCATTTAGGAGGAAAAGTTTTAGTGCCTACTGCTACTTTTGAGAGAACATTAAATTCAGCAAGATTAGCAGCAGATGTTTTAGGTGTACCAACATTAATAATGGCAAGAACAGATGCAGAAGCAGCTAGGTTAATTACTAGTGACATAGATGAGAGAGATCAGAAATTTCTAACAGGAGAAAGAACTTCCGAAGGCTTCTATAGAATGACAGGAGGAATAGAATGTGCAATAGCAAGAGGAATAGCCTACGCTCCTTATGCTGATTTAGTATGGTGCGAAACTGCAACTCCAGACCTATCAGAAGCAAGAAAATTTGCAGAAGCTCTTAAAAAAGAGCATCCAGATCAAATGCTTGCATATAATTGTTCTCCTTCATTTAATTGGAAAAAGCATCTTGATGAGGCTCAAATGAAAGTCTTCCAAAAAGAAATTGCTGCCATGGGTTATAAATTTCAATTTATTACCTTAGCTGGATTTCATAACTTAAATTATTCTACATTTAAGTTAGCAGAAGCATATAAAGAAAATGGTATGGCTGCCTATTCGGAGTTACAACAAAAAGAATTTGGTGCTGAAAAAGACGGATACTCAGCAACTAAACACCAAAGAGAAGTTGGAGTATCTTATTTTGATGCAGTATCTAATGCAGTTACTAGAGGGCAATCTGCAACTACTGCAATGGGTGACTCAACTGAATCCGATCAATTTTAAATTTTCCCCTAGTTGAGAATACTTATAATTCTCTTCAATTTATAAGGGATAAATAAATTATCCCTTATAATATTATTTTTGACGTATTTAAAATAAATACTTATAAAATATCTATAAATAATCAGGGAGAATAAAAATGTTTAATGCTTTAGTTCTAAATAGAATAGAAGAGCAAAAGGCTACTGGTGAAGTAAAAGAAATAAATATTTCCGATTTACCAGAAGGAGATGTTCTTGTTAAAATTGACTATTCAACTATTAATTATAAAGATTCTTTAGCAATAACATCTTCTTCACCTATAATTAAAAATTTTCCTATGGTACCTGGCATTGATTTTGCAGGGACAGTAGAAGAAAGTTCAAACAATAATTTTACTGCTGGGGATAAAGTAATACTTAATGGTTTTGGAGTTGGAGAAAAGTTCTGGGGAGGATTATCACAAAAAGCTCGCGTGAATGGTAATTTCTTAGTTAAGCTTCCTGAAAAATTTACAACTAAACAAGCTATGGCAATTGGAACTGCAGGATATACTGCAATGTTATGTGTGTTAGCTTTAGAAAAAAATGGAGTAACTCCCGAACAGGGCGATATATTAGTTACTGGTGCTACAGGTGGAGTAGGAAGCGTTGCAATATCAATATTGGCAAAACTAGGATATCAGGTAACAGCCTCTTCAGGCAGAGCCGTTCATAGTGATTATCTAAAATCTTTAGGAGCTGAAAAAGTAATAGACAGAAAAGAATTGTCTGAAAAAGGCAGACCATTAAGCAAAGAAATTTGGGCAGGTGCAATAGATTCTGTTGGAAGCTTCACTTTAGCTAATATATGCGCTTCTATGAAATATGGAGGAACTGTAGCTGCATGCGGTTTAGCTCAAGGTTTTGATTTACCTGCAACTGTAATGCCTTTTATTTTAAGGAATGTAACTTTAGCTGGAGTAGACAGTGTATATTGTCCAGTAAAAGAAAGAATAGTGGCATGGGACAGATTGGCACAAGATCTAAACTTAGAACATCTTGATAGTATGATTTCAACAATTACTCTCTCTGATGTTGTAAGCGCAGCAAGTGACATGCTTTCAGGGAAAACTCATGGAAGAATAATCGTAGACGTTAATGCTTAAAAATTTATTGATTAATAATAAGCTTTTGCTTCCTATCACCATCTAAATAACCTGCATTTGATACTTTTAACTCTGTATCTAAGTTTATTACAAGTGGGTTGCCAGTAGGAATTTCTAATTCATTAATCTTTTCATTAGAAATATTAAAGAGTTTTTTACATAATGCTCTTAATGAGTTCCCATGAGCAGCAATTATAATATTTTTTTTATCAATAATCTTTGGTTTAATATTTAAATCAAAATACGGTATTACTCTATCATAAGTATCTTTTAATGACTCTGTATTTGGAATATAATTAGAATCAATATCATTATAAATTTCGTCTGACCTAGGATTAAATTCATTATTTAAATCTAGCTCTGGTGGAGCAATATCCCAAGACCTTCTATAAATTTTAATTTGATCTTCTCCTAATTTTTCTTTCATCTCTGATTTATTTAATCCAGTTAAATTTCCATAATGCCTCTCATTAAACTCCCATGAATTAATTATTCTAATATTTTCTAACAGCATATTTTTCAATATAATTTTTAAAGTATTCTTCGCTCTTTTTAGATATGACGTATAGGCATGGTCAATATTAATATTTTCAGCTATTAGTAACTCTCCTGCTTTTTTAGCCTCCAATAATCCATTTTGAGACAATTCAACATCATACCAACCCGTAAAACGGTTTTCAAGATTCCAGGTGCTCTGGCCATGTCGTACTAAAATTAATTTGCTCATAATTATCTCCTATTAAACGTATAATTTATATTTTTTAATAGCATAAATTATACTAAACACAACAACCTTAAACAAAGTAGTAAGTGTATTTTTTAATGCCCCTTAAAAATAGGTTTTCTTTTCTCTGAAAAAGCTAAACGGCCCTCTTCATAATCCTTACTTGCAAAACAAATTGCTTCAAATTCCTTACATTTTTCAAATAAATTTTTATCATTTAAATCTGCATCAATGGCTAACTTTGCAGAGGCAATTGTTAAAGGAGCATTACTTATTATTGTATTTAATACTTTCATAACACCTTCTTTAAAATCTTTTTCCTTAAAAATTTCCTCTATAATGCCCATTTGAATTGCTTCAGCTGAAGAAAATTGTCTCGCAGTAAAAAAAATATACTTAGTGCGAGACGGCCCCAATATATCTCTCAATCTTTTTATTCCTAAATAATCATAAGCTAATCCTAATTTAGCCGCAGGAATAGCAAATGTACTTTTTTCAGATGCTAGACGAACATCGCAAGAAAGTGCTGTTGCTAATCCTCCTCCGATACAATAACCATTAATAATTGCGATAGTAGGTTTGGAAAAATCCTGCAAAATTTCAAGCGTTTTTTTTGAAACATTATCATAAAGTAAAACAGCTTCTTTTAGTGATCTATTATCATTAAATTCTGATATATCTGCTCCTGCTGAAAAAGCTTTGTCTCCCTCGCCTGTCAGAACAACACATCTAATTTCTTTATTATTTTTATATTCTTCTAAAGTAGATCCAATTTTTTCCCACATAGAAAATGATATTGCATTTAGTTTAGATGGATTATCTAAAACAATATAACCTACGTTTTTTTCTATATATGACTGAATACTTCCAACTAGAATCTGACTACTCATATTATTTTCTCCATTTTAAATTTTTTAATTTTTTCTTTACTATATCCAAGCTCATTTAAAATTATATTTGTATGTTCGCCTTTATTGGGCGCTGCCGTTTTAATTTTACTAGGCGTTCTGCTGAGATTCATAGCCTGACCAACTAATTGTATTTTTCCTAATTTTGGATGTACAACTGTTTTAGCTATTTTCGAGTGCGCTACCTGAGGGTCTTCAAAAACTTCTTTAATATTGTTAATTGGTCCACAAGGTATACTTACCTCATTTAATTTTTTTATCCATTCTTCTTTAGTATTTTTAAATAAAGCCTTATTAATAATATCTGTAAGCTTTTCTCTATTTTTAGTTCGAGCTATATCATCTTCAAAATCTTTATCATCTAAAGACTCTCTAATATCTAATACATTACATAGACGTCTCCACATAGCCTCACCAGTCGAAGCTATATTAATAAATCCATCTGCAGTATTATATGTTCCCATAGGAGTCATTGTAGGATGATTATTTCCTGTTTGTCCGGCAATTTCACTAGATACTAGGTAGCGAGACGCTTGGAAGTCTAGCATAGCCACTTGAGACTCCAGCAAAGAAGCACTAACATATTGACCTCTTCCTGATCTTTCGCGCTCGTATAAAGCAGTTAATATCCCTAATGCACAATGCAAACCTGCGCTTAAATCTGCAACTGGAATCCCGACTCGTAATGGCCCTT
>Ga0115556_1002968_pt1 | contig 11059 bp, 7 predicted proteins | sample COGITO_mtgs_1104_5_FD_87282 | JGI IMG/M metagenome (GOLD analysis project Ga0115556, IMG submission 87282) | Pelagic marine microbial communities from North Sea - COGITO_mtgs_110414 | ecosystem: Environmental > Aquatic > Marine > Epipelagic | place: Germany:Helgoland, sampling site Kabeltonne... | reverse complement strand
GAGCAGCTCTAGGAGCAGCTCTGTGGCTCCGATGAGCGACGTCGAGTCGTCCTTCGCTTCGAGCGTCATGGAGAGCGAGGCGGGTGAGCAGTGACTAGAACAGTATTATTTCTGTGAGTTTTTAAGAAGAATTTAATGATTTCTGTCGCCTTGAATTTCTTAAAACTCTAGGTGCACACCACTCATAGTAAAAATCAGCGTGTAATTACATCCATTAGAAGACAATTTTTCGTGCAGTGGCTTTGGGTGTTTAAATACCTTTTTGCATTGGTTCACCGAGCCGTGTTTGTTTTCAATTATTGCTGTTGCGTCGGTTTGAAGAAGTTCTCGAGCTTGGACTGTTGTGAACTTTTGTTGGTCTTGCTCGGGGGAATTTCCATGACCGTGGGGTTTTCTTGGGGCGTTAAATTTGGAGTGGGAGTTGGTGGTGAGTGAGTTGATGTTGGTGGAGAGAGGGGAGGGGGGGGGGATTTTTCGAATGGCGCCGCGTCCGATGGAAGTGGGGTATTGTCGGAGCTGGGAGGTATGGGAGGTATGTGGGCAACACCAGGCAAATTTTCAGCTGCTGACGATATTGTCGGCGGTGGTGCTGATGACGCTGATGATGCTGATGGTGCCGCTGATGTTATTGCTAGGGCAACTGTTGCCGTGTTATTTGAAACTGGTGCTACTGTTGACGTTGATGTTGGTATCGCTGTTGCAGTTGCAGTTGCAGTTGCTGTTGCTGTTGCTGTTGCTGTTGCTGTTGCTGTTGCTGTTGTTTGTGCTGCTGCAGTTGCCGTTGATGTTACCGTTGCTGATGTGGCTGTTGCTGTTACTTCTGCTGATTCTGCCGGCTGGGCGAAATCGCCATCAACGCCACCGGCAATAACATCGACGTCATCGTCATTGACATCGACGCTATCAGCACTAACGGCGCCGTTGAAATCGCTTCCGCTCTCCGTCGTTGACACCTTCTTTTTCTTCGCAGGAGGGGGCTTATTTTTCTTCTTCTCTTCCCTCTCTGCGGCCTTCAAGCGCTTCTTCTCTATAGCTTCGAGGTGTTCTTCGATCTCAATGTCCCATTCCTCGAGATCAGCGTCGACAGTTCTGCGAACGGCCTTGCTTTTAATGATCTCGCAGTCCTCGGCGCTGACATCGACCTCCTTCCCCTCCTCTTCGGGCACAAGCTTCCACTTCGGCCGCCCTTTCGACTTCGGATGCTTGTCGTCAAAGACGCCGTGTTGGACGAGGGGACCCAGGTGGCACCACTGTAAATCAGGAAGGTAGGTCAGGACATAGTAAAACTCGTAGTCGCTTTCCGTCTTGCGGCGGACGACCTTGTTGAAGAGCGAATTAGCGGAATTCTTGTTCATGCTCGTCCTTCTCTCCCGCTCAAGTTGCTTCTGCAACTTAGCCTCCTCCCTTTCCCTTTGCTTTTCTAACTGTTTTTGCTTCTTCTTCGACATGAAAATTTCTTCGCTGAGTCCAAGGCGCTCAATCTCGGTCTTCCAATTGCTGTAATCGATCTTGTACTGTTCCTTCTGAATCTTTGCCTTTTCTTCGTACACAGCCTTCTGCTCGTCTGTCATTTCGTTGCTCCAAATCCGGCCGCTCTCCTTGCTATACTGGTTATATTTCCAGTCTGGGTGCTCAATTTTAAGCATTTCCCGATGCTCGTTCGAAAATATCATGAACGATACTAGGGGTCCCTTCGGAGGCTTAGGGGCGTAAGAGGGCGGCTTGTCACTTCGTGCTCGCTTATTACTGGAGTTGGAAGTTGAGTCAGCAGGAAGGCCGTACATATCGATTGCAGGGGGGTTTGATGAGGATAGAAGTATGTCGTCCTTGTATTTTTGGGTGGCGTTGGTGGCCACAACGACGGGCAGCTGCTTTTTGCCGACGACGACCTCGGTAGCCTTGATCTGAGGTACAAATATAAGTGTGGGAGCGGGGTTAGCGCCAATAAGTAAGTATGTCGAACACACATACATGCATAATAATATCGCTGATTACCTACCTCCTTCAGCGTTGTCATTATCTTCTCATCCTTCTGGGGTTCGAACTGTTTCAACCTGTTCAACCTTCTAGCCATCATGTAAGAGGGACAGCTCGTATCCAGGTTATCCTCTGGGAAACTCCAGTGACAGTAAGGGATGTAATTATCCGCGTCTAGCTTAATCTGGGTGCCCTGCTGGAGCTTTGAATAGAAGGTCAGCCCTGGAAGTCTCGATTTGTTAAACTTTACCAAATCTCGGTAGTCGATGCCCGTCTTCTCCCCGATCACCTTGCATGTTTCGTCATCCTCCGCGATGTAGAAACCCCTCGTGTGGGTCGTCCCTTGAATGCTTCCCGCTTGCTCCTCTGTTTTCGTCTTGTCGGGTACGAAGAATGGGGTCCCCTTCTGCATTCTGCTCGTCGTCGTCAGTCCAGGGAAAAGGGGTTTGTTGAGGAACATGATGTCCCAGACAGACACGTCGTGCCTCTGAGCAACGTCGATTGGTCGCTCGTCGTTCAGGCACTTGTACTGGAACGTAGGGGAGGAGACTATTTCAGACTTGAAACCCTTTTCGTTCTTCGGAATGGAATCTTCTTCTCCCTTCTCGTCCTTCGTAATCGCTCCAACTCTCACGAATCCCATCGACTCATAAAATGGAACACTGTTGTCGGTAGCCTGAAGCACGACGTAGTCGTAGTTTTGCTTCTCGCTCGCCGGTATCCTCTCTAACCTGTCGATCATTAAACTGACGAGCTGCTTGCCACACTTGATCGCTCCGAGGAGAGAGATCTCAGCTATTCGCGGCCAAACAATGCCTTCGTTCCACGGATCTCCACACCTCAAGCTCGACTGCATTTCCCTCGCGAGTTCGCCCTTGTTGCCAGTAATTGGGGATACAAACGCGTCATCCCGGAGACGCTCCCCCTCCAAGTCCGTCAAAATCCCCTTCATTACATCTTCGTCGCATGCATATGCATCCTCGTGAAGAGAATCCCACCTGAAACTACGCTGCCAATTAGTGAATGTTGTCGCGTGTATAAATCCCTGAAGACGGCCAGCAGTGATACCTTTAGCCGATGCGCTCGTTCCTGCGGTAGAAGGTAGAGCTGCAGTTGTGCTTGTCGGTGCAGAGCAGGTAGTGGTAAGCGATGAAGATGAATCATTCACTGACGTCCCACCATCAGCCTCTTTGTCCGGATCAGAACGAATCAAGTACCCAAAAATCGGCTCGTCGACATCCAATCTATCAGCAATATACTCTAAACTTAGCGGCTTCGTCGGGATGGGTTTCTTCTTCTTCTTCTTCTTTTCTAAACTTGCAGCTGACGATGTGGAGAAGGAGGCGGTGGAGGAGGAGGAGGAGGAGGAGGAGGATTCACGGGAGGAAATGGACTTTTTCTCACTCTGCCTTCTCATCACCTCATTACACAGTAGTACCATTTCTGCCATTACTTCCAAGAAATTGTCACGATTATTGTCAATGTTGTATATTACAGACGATTCCATGCTCGAGCGAATAGGAGCTACTCAGACAAAAGGGGCCAGGTTTTAGGTTAGTAAATGAAGAGGCAGCAAGCAACAAGCAACAAGAAAGTGTGAGCAGAGAAAGTGAGCAGAGGCTTTGTGACAATTCCACTCACCAGGAGTCGTTTTCATGTCATATTTCGGTGGCTTCAGCGGCTTCGCCGCAAATCGTTGGGCTAGCATGCTGGATTGACCAAGTTAGGCACAGGGAGAGGTGGTGTTGTTGGAAAGAAATTTGGCGGAAGAGTGGGATGGCAGACGTTGTGTGCAGTCGATGTTCTGCGGCTTAGCAGCAGATTATATCAGGTTTATGTTATGTCTTCAGTAGCTAGAACACCAACAATATTGACAGGAAGCGACTTTTTGGCTGTAAAATGAGACTTTGTCGGGCCCAAATTTGTTGGTTTTTTGTTGATAATTTACATCCTATTTGAAGTTTTTATAAAGATTAAAGCAATCCCACTCGTTGGCTCCTCTACTACTAGGGGTTTTTCCGTGCTTTATTGAGCAAACGTAAAAAAACTTATCAAAGTACCAGAAATTCTGGTGAAGGCGCTCGTCGTCATCCTCAGGGCACCTCAGGTAGTTTTGGGTGTGTGATGTCGTCGCTTTCCGCTACTCAAGCTGATGGCTACTACAAGCCTGCAGCTTATTTCGAAAGCGGTGCCTACAAAAAAGAGAGCATTTCCAAGTACAATGGGAGTAAGGGACACAACCAGTTCTTGAAAAATGGTGTAGTCCGTTTCGAGGTTCCTTTTCACATCGTATGTACTGGCTGTGATGCTGTGATTCGAAAGGGGACGCGTTTTAATGCGAAGAAGAAACACGTTTCGGACTATTTCACCTCCAAAATCTTTGATTTTTCAATGAAGTGTTATGAATGCAAGGGGGAGATAATTGTGGCGAACGATCCCAAGATGCGGGATTATAGCGTGAAGAAGGGAGGGAGAAGGCAACAATTAAGCTATGATGCTCGGGGAGATGGAGTAACGGCGACTTACGAGCTGGGTTTCAGCGCCAGTGACAAAACAAATGATGATGATGATGATGACAATGGCAGTTTTGATGCTATCTCAAACATGATAAAAAGGGAAGCGGGGGAGAGGAAGATGAATAGTGAAAAAGAAAAGTTCGATAAGCTAGTATCGTTGAGTGAAAAGACCGGCAAGGACACGTACGGAAACAATGCTGGATTGAGGGTCAAGTATAGGGAGGAGAGGAGGGCCAAGAGGAAAAGGTTGGATGTTGGGGAGGGGCTTTTCGGGGAGGGCAGTGAAATCCAACTCTTAGATTCTACTCCTGCCGAAAAAATGCAAGCCCTGAAAGCCGTCGGAGGGCAGGCGGAGAGTATCAAAAAGCGCTACAGGGAGATTGAGAGGAAAGGATTTGCAAAGCTTCGAGGTGACAGTATATTCAGCAGTGGGGCTGTGGGAAATAAAACGAAGAGGTCGAAGAAGGTGGAGAAGAGTGCGGCCAATGTCGTTAATAGAGCTATTGTACTGAGCGGCGCATTGGGGAAAGCGTCAAAATCTACGACAAAAATGAAAGTAAAGTGCGCGACAACTCCTTCAACTTCTTCGACTACTGTGAAGAAAAAAGGGGCGAAGCCAGCAACAGCGCCAGCCCCAATAGCAGCTTTAGATTTAATCGCCGGTTATGGTTCCGACTGATGCAAGAAGAAAACAGAGAAAACCAAGTAGATATTGAACAGGACGGACACTGGGTATTTAACCAAATTGGCCTTTTTAATGTTCTTAAATATTCGTGTTATCTTGGAGATGGCTGTCCGACTTCTCGCTCTCCCGTCACCGGCGCTTTGATGTCTTCGCGGGGTTGATAGTTCTAATCCCTGAACCTGGCGATTGAGTTGTGGGAGAATAAATGTCGTCATTGCTGGGACTCATCATACCATTATTCGGAGTAGTATTGTTATGGCTCGATCGGGTATAACGGTATGTTGAGTAAGGACTAGCGCTGCTTGGTGTCGAATGGTGGTTGCTGGTGTCGCTGTGGACGCTGACATTTCCTCGACTTCCGCTTCCGTGCCGTGGGCTGTGATAAGTAACGCTATCCATCATGTTTTTGTTGCTAGAAGTAGGGGTTTTCACCCCTCCGGCTACGTCGCTGTTGTTGTTCGAAGAGCGACTTGAACCCTTGTTCTCGTTGTCAATAATTTTTTTCGCCTGCTGGAAATAGAGTGTGAAGATACTGATGAGGGCGAGAAAGAAGACCACGAGGAGTAGGGGGGGCGCGATCGTGTTGATGACACTCATGTTGTAGGCATTATTGTTGTTGTTGTCGTCATGAACGGTTTTGCCGCTTTGAAGTTCGCGGACCGTTTCCTGGCACTCCACTAGCTCGCGCTGCGCAGCGGTTTTAGATACAGTCTTGGTATTGGCTTTGCAGTCTGGACAGGTAGGGCATTCCGTCAACCTTCCGTTCCTGCTGACCTTATTGCCAGCACCATGCTTTTCCGCCCTGGCCCTCTCCGTCCTCACGGCCTCTTTCACTGCCTCTTCCTGTTTCTTTTCGTACTCCCTCTTGAGATCGGCTTCCATTTCACTGAGGCTCATTTCCTTGACAATCACATCCCTGTATACAATCGGACTGGCATTTCCGGCCTCATCACTGACGCTGTATGGAACTCTCCACTTGAAAGAGTTCGTGTCGCCAGATTTCTCGTAGACGGGCTCACCGACGATAATGTTTCTGGTCAGCTCTGCGTTCTCCACCTCCCTATTCTGTCTGCTGCTGTAGTCAACAGCGGTAGAGCAAAGGGAGCCTGAGGAAGAGTCAGAATCGCACAGCTCATTGCGGTTTCCATTTTTGGCGATTATCTGCTTCAGCTGGCTCTCGTAAAGAGCCTTGCCGTCACCGTTGTCGCTTTGATCATCGCCTGGCGTTCCTAAAATGCCACCTCCACATTTGCAAACCTTGAATACCTTGGGATTACCGCCGACCAGCTTTACGTTGGGCGCGCAGCTATCCTTACAACCAGTTCCGCCGCGGTAGCCTGTGGGAGTCACAACCTTCTTGGGGTTGACTAAAGGCAGGAATCCATCTCCAGAGCTACACTTCTTGCACTCACACATAAAGGACCCGTTTGTGTTCTTGCATGTTGCTAAGCTGTCGCACCGCGAAGTCACGAGCTCGGGGCATGTTCTGAATACGGAGTGAGAAGGCGAAAGAGCGCACTCATCCAGATCTTTGATTTTAACCGTCCTTGTCACGGAAACAGACGAAGGCGTCGTCCAAGGGGTGCTAACAGTATATACGACATCGAAAGTACCGACGGACTTAAGGCACGAACCTAGCTGTTGCGTCGGATTGATGTTCTCGTCCGTCTTGACGTACTTAATCTGAAGCTTCCTATCATAGCTCTCAGAATTACGATCAAGGATATCGACACCGCACTCCTTGTAGGTCTCTCCCTGGGTGAGAGTCGTCACGCCATTGCCGGCATCATCTCCCTTGCCGTCCAGACACTGGAGCTTGAGCTGAGGCGGCCTCATATCCACGCAACCGTATTCATCATTTCTGACAAATCCCTCGATGCAGACACACTCGGCGCCATTGCCGCTGTCTTCGCACACTTCGTTCTTGCTCGCGTCGCATTTACTCTCCCCACTTCCGCTCACGCAATTGTCAACCTTTGCGGATTGGCAGCCACAGATTTCATCATTCTCCAGGTCCATTTCTGTCTGCGGCGTCAGCTTCCCATCAAATCCTACGCTCACATTTTTCTTGGCACTCGAGGAGGAGCAAGGGAGGCCATTTCCGTAAGTGTTCGCTGGACAAAGGCACTCGAAACCGTTAAGAGGGTCGGCCGACTTTCGGCAGCTCGCCTTCCTATCGCAGACATTCTTGTTTGTGGTGCATTCGTCGACGGGGCAAACAAATCCCCTCCTACAGGAAGTAGCACTGTCTTCCTTGAAGGAGGTTGATGAGCAACACCCAGAGGTCGTATGAACGCCGGGGCAGGTAGTCAAGGCTGGGTCAGAGAAAGATACTTGCCACGGATCCGACGTGTCGCCCTCATAATGGTTGCAGACACAATCATAACCGCCAGTCTCGGGTGTGTTGACGCACTTGGCCGACGGGTGGCACTTGTGAGCGTGAGGAGAACTCCTAGGGAGCGAACACTCGTCGGTGTCAACTATCCGAAAGCCGACCTCGAAGCACTCCCCACTCTCAGACCCGGATTGGGCCGCATTCTCTCGCAGCACCTCAGTCTTTACGTAGTGGAGGCCAACGGACTGACCAGACAGAAAATCCTCCCCTGCCCAAGAGATGCTCACCGACTCGACTTCGGACAGTCCGAGTGTGTTAAGGTTGTCGAGCACAAGGAGCAGGACGGAGCTTACGTTCGTGGGAGCTGCAATCTGGTCATACTCCAACACGGTGGGAAGCTTCGTGCAGGGCGTACTGGCTTCCGTTGGGGTGAGGAGGAGGAAGGGAACGAAAAGGGGGGCCAAGGCCGCGAGAGAGGTGATAATGATATGCATGGCGGTGGTGGTTTCAGGCTTTTCCGACCGGGGGGGGGAGAAATGGTGACGTTGGCTTCGAAAAAGTGTGTGATGTCCCGTAACAATTTGTTCCTCCTTGGATTAAAATATTTCAAGCAATTTTTTGACGATTCCGCCGTTTATGCAACGCTTTTGTGCCTTACATATCATTAAAAATCAAGAAAGACCTCAGGAACCTCCAAAGCTGTTGTGTCCAATAAATCACCGCGAAGCGCTGGTCACCGACAATCCCTTGTCAATACAATTATAAATTTGGTTTTCGGCCTAGCAAACTGTCACCATGGACGAAAAGAAAGCTCAGGCGTTCTACGATACGATTCAACAGTTGAAGCCGAGGGCAAAGTACGGAGGACTGGGGACAGGTGCAGGGTCAATTCAGGGACACGGATCAAAGGGAAGAGGAGACGGATTGCCCGACAACGCTCTGTACAGCAACTTTGTCAAGGCTGGGCACGACTTTTCCAACGGCGTGAACAAGAAATTCACGTACAGCGACGATGAGGATGAGGATAATGAGGGTGGGGGTAGTGGTGGCGATGGCAAGAAGAAGAGGAAGATGAAAGAGAAAAAGACCAAGCTGAGCAAGGAGGAAAAGAAAGCGAAAAGAAAGGAGGAAAAAATGGAGGCCAAGCGGGAAGCGAAGAGGGAAGCGAAGAGGGAAGCGAAGAGGGAAGCGAAGAGGGCAGCGAAAATGAGTAGTGGTCAAAAAGAAGATGAGGAAACAACTTCTTCACAGGAGGAGGCTACGACGACACCGACCCCAATAAATACTACTACTTCTGGGAATGTGATATCACCTCTTGCATCTCCTTTAAAGCCGGAAAAAGAGAAGAAAAGGAAGAAAAAGAGAAAGTTGGAAGAAGCAGTGCACCAAGGAAATAATAACCACAGGGTGGGTGGGACTTATGATGATGAGAGAGTGGTTAACTCCATTTCCCCACCACCGTCACCAAGTCGTGGTGGTGATGATAAAAGCAGTGGGAACGATAAAGGAGAAGACGAGAAGAGAATCAAGAAGAAGAAAGACAACAGAAAGGACAAGAAGGAAAAGAAGAAGAAAAAAACTTAAGCGGGTTTTTATTGTGTTTTTGACAAAAAAAAGATGTTCGCTATGATTTTTCAGTTATTTACTTCGAACACACGAGATTTCGTAAATCTCTCTCCTAAAGTTCCCCACCCAATTCGCTGCCGTCTCCTGCGGGATCCGTCTCCGTAGTACTAGTAGATGTGGATGCGTCGTCGGCCTGCTCCCTGGGCCACCTAGCTCTCAATGACTCATAACCTATCTCATGTCGGAACGAGTTGGTCAGCCACTGGTTGCTAGTGAACGGCTGGTCAACAATAATGATTTCATCCCGCCGGTGGATAGTGAATCGAGAGTGTTTGCACTTGATTCTGCCGGTAACTTGGTCTGTAGTTCCCTTGTGTTCGAAGCAGGTTTTGAATAACGGCTTGTCTCGAGTCTCGCCCATGATGACCTCGTCGATAACACACAAATGGTGCGTAGGTGCGCGATTGGTGAAGTTAAACTTACAGTAGAAATAGTCCATTGGCGATGGGTTCACAATTGGAGGGAGCTCGCCAGTATCAGGCTGGATCTTGTTGTAATAAAGGGGGTCGCGGTAGCCCTTAGGATGGTCGTGGGGAGTCCAGTGCTCCAGATGAGCTTGCCAAGCCGCCTCCCACTCGCGACCGTAATTCACAAACATCTCTTCCCCCCGCTGAATATCTCTCGTCGCAACAAAGTCGACAGAAATGAGGGCAAAGTAGGACTGGTCGGATTCTTGAAACCAAGAGATTGGTCGCAACAAATTTGCGCTCGTCTGCTCGTCCTCCGTCCACATGACCTCGACGTTCCGCTTCAGGTTGTCTGAGTGGTGGTTCATGTAAGCGGCGGCAGTTGTCGGGATGCCGAGAAGGGCGTCCTTCGCCTCCGGGTTCCCAATCATGTAATTCAAGATAAGCATACGTTGACTCGAAAGGTCATCAATCGAACTGGCCGCCATGTCTGAGTAATTATACCGCATTAAATCTGCCTCGATTGATTTCCTTCGCTCGTCCCGGAATGTATCGTTCGTTAATTCGATGTTGTCCCTCGGAGCGTGGAGAAGAGGCGAGCGAGAGATGAGCTCGCCCTTCTTGAGCGAACGAGTCGCGAAAACACCTCTCCCAGCTAGCGGTAGGGTGGAATCTTTCACAACCATATTGTCGAGACAAACGCCATTGGCCTTGATCCATTCGATGGTGTGTGAATGCTCCACCTTTGCTGGCTTTGGGATCGGGATGGTCACATTCATGAGACTGTCCAACTCCTCGGGAATGCCACGTAGAAATGATTCCTCGTATTCAAAAAGAATGTCGCTTTTGACAACAGAAAGAAATCTATTCATGACTGCAGGCGGGGACTCGCCTTCCAACTCTCGCGCCAGCTTTTGCAGACTGACAATCACTTTTTCGAGAAATTTCATATCGACGTCTTTGGCATCATCTAAAGAGATGCCACGATCTTGAAACCAATCGTCCCCATAGCTAATAAAAATTTCATCGCCAGCTCTGATCTCATTTTTCACATAGTAACTCCAGTCCGTCCGCTCCGTTTGCGCCCCGGCCGCGGGGGAGTCTCGCCGGTCATACATCACTCCTGGATTCCCTTCCGTCTCAGCCAAATTCACCCTATCAGCAAGATGGTGGTGATTGGCAAGGCATCCAACATTCTGAACAAGCTCCGAAGTGCTCGGAAGATACAAAGCTTGAGCAGCATTCCATTGGTAACTCGAAATTGCTCCCCACTCAAAGTCCTCCTCCCCCCCAATGTGGATTGGGACACTAGGAATATGCCATCCAACGTATCCCTCCGGAACATCCACCACGGAATACATACCCTTCCCACCCCCCATTACTGTCGATGGAGCATGGTAGAATCGGCATTCCTCATCGGTGCTGGTGGGGGTGCTGGTGGAGGTGGAGGTGGAGGTGGAGGTGGAGGTGGAGGTGGAGGTGGAGGTGGAGGTGGAGGTGGAGGTGGAGGTGG
>Ga0115556_1002960_pt1 | contig 11076 bp, 13 predicted proteins | sample COGITO_mtgs_1104_5_FD_87282 | JGI IMG/M metagenome (GOLD analysis project Ga0115556, IMG submission 87282) | Pelagic marine microbial communities from North Sea - COGITO_mtgs_110414 | ecosystem: Environmental > Aquatic > Marine > Epipelagic | place: Germany:Helgoland, sampling site Kabeltonne... | reverse complement strand
GTTTAACGGGTGCTCCTCCCTGACGAGCGTGGCGCTCCCGGACGGGCTCACACAGCTAGGCAATAATGTGTTTAACGGGTGCTCCTCCCTGACGAGCGTGACGCTCCCGGACGGGCTCATACAGCTGGGCAATGATGTGTTTTACGGGTGCTCCTCCCTGACGAGCGTGGCGCTCCCGGATGGGCTCACACAGCTGGGCAATGGTGTGTTTTGGTCGTGCTCCTCCCTGACGAGCGTGACGCTCCCGGACGGGCTCACGCAGATGGGCGATAGAGTGTTTTACAACTGCTCCTCCCTGACGAGAGCGGCCAATTCTGCTGGATTTTCTGATGTTGTCCCCTATCTTCGACACCGCTACAAATGCGTCACTTTGCGAAAATTATTCCTGCGACTTTTAGGACAATATAATCAGGCGGTGAATGAAGCTAATGGAACTGAGGCTGAGAAGCATGCAATTGCTCTTGCTTTCTTCCCAATAGACAATTCTAGTACACTAGACGTTGGTCTATTTCTGCAAACGATGAATGCATCCGGAGGTGATGGAGTGAAAGGTTTGGTAGGATACATATTAAAATTTGTTTGATAAAAGAAGACGAGGAGAGTTATAAGTGAATGTAATGAAATCGAGTAATTTCATCATTATGTTGCCTCTGTCAGATGACGGAGCGAAAATTCTAAAGAGGGAAACGGAATTGGTTTAGTAAAATAATTTCGCCACTCAAAAAATATGTTCATTTAGTCATTCAGTCAGTTCTTTCTAGCCCCACCCTGGCCACCCGTGAGGATCACTGGGAAAGTCAGAATTTAGATCGCTTTTTATTTCTTTTGGAGAATATTCAAAGGCACAGAGATAACCTATCATGAGGCCGAATAATGGATCCCAATTCATTTTTGTTTTGATCAATGGCTTGCTGCTGAACCAACCACCTCTCATTTCCATATCGAATAGTGGATTGCTCTGGGATACCATTTCTCCGCCAACCAGATCACCGGGCACAGCCCAAGTTGCAATTTCTTGTCCAGTGCTCTTCTGGACCACTTGGAAGCAGAGATGATCTACAAATTCCATCTCTCTACGGAGGGTGTGATGCGAGCAATAATAGGAAGAATTTAAGCTGGTGTCGCATCGTGGTCGCATTGTATACGCTTTCGCGCCCGCCATCACGCACGCTCGCTGGCTTCGCTTTTGTTTGAAGCTCACTCACTGTCTATTCCAAGATACATTGCCCTCTTCATCCTCTACTCGGTCGTAGTCGGCGATACTTGTGCCACGCGCAAATACATTGAGGGTAAAACCATCCTGCCCGAACTGCTGTCCCCTGGGTCCGGCAGGTGTAATGCTCGCATTTGTGTTCAGGGACCATTTCATGACCCGCCTATTCCCTCCGTCTGCCATGCCCCAACCTCCGCTCTGGAAATATACTTCATCATCAGGTTCTTCGCCGTCTAAGTCTACCCTACCGTTAGTGAACCAACTGGTGAACCTAGTGAAGTCGGTGGAAGGCGCTTTATGCTGCTTTTGGAATTCAGGTGTTGAGTTGAACTCTGCATGCCAGCTTATCTGCCCTTGATTAGGTTTTTCCGGGTTGCCCCCTCTCAAAAAATTCTCTATGTCAACAACGCAGTCACCGCCCCACATTGATCCTGTTTTGTTAACGAAGAACCACTTATCAGCGTCGTTCTCGGTTTCCTCTCCTTTATAAGCAATATAGTCCTTGCTCATCATCCCAGCTTTTTTCAGTGAAAATGTGCATGCCTCCGTTTCTCCAGGGTCTGGCATCACAACGTCTGGGGCTGTGGGAGTAGAGTTACAGCACCCCATGTGTTTTGGTCTCGTGTTTTTAGAAACTACAATAAGTTAATATCGTTTAAAAAAACGTTCAAAGGGGTGATATTTTCTCTCAATATGAGTGAAATCAATGTTTAAACAGGCGAAAGCTCGCTGAGAGCGGTGAAATAATGTTGTTTCTCTTTTTCAACTTGCTCAAAATTCCTAATCAAGCAAGCAAGTTTTTGAAGACCCACTGAAAAGAAGAAGTCAATTCCCCCCCCCTCACCGTCCCCATCCGAACTTAAGTAAAATCAAACCATGATCTTGACGATTTCTCATTGCGGTGGGACAATCTTGCTCCTTTTCATTTGTGTAATTTCCGTCACTGCGACCACCGCTCCGCCCCCAATTAAGTTTTCCGCCGGTTTCTCGAACGGCAACTGCGAGGCGCATCCCCACTCCGGGGTGGAGCTATCGGCCGGAGGTTTCTTCATGGTTGGCGACAGTGTTTGTTTCGATGACCCTTCTTCAACTCCTCGGGTCCAGTTCGCTGTGAAGGCAGGGGCGGACGGATCCCTAGAATGGAAGGTCCCCCTTGGTGACAGTGGCTACAACTACGGCAAGAACTGCTTGGAGCTGCATGACGGGTCCCTGCTCGTAGTCGGAGCTGTGACAGTTGGCTCGACTGAATTAAGGTCAATGCATCGCCTTGATGCAAAATCGGGCCGGACCCTCTCCCACACCACATTTCCGACCCCTGAGGGCTACGAGGGTGGGCTTGATGGCCTGATGGGTGCTGATCTCGTTTTCGGAGAAGACTTGTCGGTCTGGGTGACGGGCTACGTGAGAGGGGAGGGATCAGAGGAGGGCGAGGAGGCCATGTTTCTCATAGGTGGCGGCTCAATGGTTGCAATGAAGCTGAAGTTTCCCGTCGTCGTCGTCGATGGTGATTTAGTCTCGGATCCTGCAGTCCTGTTCGAACGGGTCTTTGACGAATCTTCCGACGGCTTCACGACTCCTCAAGGCATGAGAGTGCTCGACACGCAGACCGGATCGGTGATTGTTGTCTCCACTGCCACGCCAGAGGACGACGGACTGTACCAAATGAGTGCGATTTCCTTCTCCTCCTCCGAGCCCTCCAAAACGCTCTGGCGCAACATCTACCCTGCGAACGACGCCAATGCTCCGGCTTCGAAGACGAACGGTACCATGTCGCACCCCTACGCGATGAGCACCTCAGGGAAGGACGGCGGATGTGTGATTGCCGGACACGCGTACCCCGAGAGCACTCCCAACAAGGTAGAGCCACTACCGGTTGGCAGGATGCTTCGTTTAGACGCCGACGGGAAGGCGGTTTGGGATGCTCGCTTTCGCCAGGATCCTGACGACCATAACGTGGAATGCTATGGAGTAAGCCTCACCCTCGATGGTGGGTTCATCGCGACTTGCGGCTTCGGCTGCATGCCCGAGACCTGCGCCCGCCCAAGCTCGAAAGAGAACAAAGTTTGGCAGGTCCTCACCCACCGAGTTGACGGGGACGGAAACGAGCTCTGGGAGAACCTTTACACCGACACCAGCAAGGGAAATAACGCTGGGGAGAACATCATCAGCCTGCGAGAGGGCGGCTACGCAATTCTCATCGACTCGACCTCGTTGGGCGACGAGGGAACTGGCGGAAACTTCGGTCTGATGGTCCTCGAATCTGACACGCAATGAAAAGAAAAAGAAGTTAGATTTTGAATTCTCTTTCAATTATTTAGCTGCGCTGGCGCTTAAAGAAACCAGCTCGGAAAGTGGACCGTCGAACAACCTCGACACGATTTGGTGGACGATAACCCTTACGCTCTTGTTGCTGCATTCTTCTCGACATAGGCCGAGATAAGATAAAAGAAATGGATGGGTTCACTGAAGGCCTCATTTCATAAAAAACGCTCTCCTTGTCATAATTGCTTTTATCTGTTTTTATTTGAAAGTAGAAAAGCGTCTTTTGCTGTCGAATGATGGACCGCTGCCGCTCCTTGTTTTCGCTACATTTCCCAATTTTGATCCTGAACCCGAAATGGCCCCATTATCGCTCAATCCATGTCCTCCTCCTCCTCCTCCTTTTCTTCCTCCTCCTCCTCCTCCTCCTCCTCCTCCCACCACGTCGCTTTGTGATCGCCTCCTTGCGTCTCGCCGCCGGCCTCCAGTAACACCCTGTTCCCTCAAAAACGCCCCCAGAGCACCAAAGTAGCCCTCGTGCTCCAAAAACAGCGCCTCCATTTCACCCTTACTCCAAAAATCGATGGAATATGCCAAACGCTGCATACTAATATTGTTGTGCCGCAAGAAATTTCCCACAAAATAAATTCTGTGAGTAGAATGAAGCTGAGCGTTTAAGTACGCGACCTGGGCAATATTGTTGGTAATCATCATCAACAGCGCCTTTGCTAAGTCCTGCTGCTCGACACCTGCTGCAACCTCGGTCTTGCTGACAAGCTTGCCGAAAGAGGAGGCCACGACAGATGAGGGGAGGTTGAGTTTCTCTAGTGCGCTGCTATCCTTTCCGTAAATGTCTCCTACCATCATGTCCACCTTGTCGGCATCACCCTTGTCTGCCAGGTCCAAGATTGTGTCAAATGACTCGACGTCAGTGAGAAGCCGACAGAGTCCCCAATACGTACCGCCCCCGATTGTGCTACCACTAATACGTTCAAACTCCCCGGGACCGTCAACCCTAATCACGGACACACCGGTTCCAATCGAAACGAGGAGATACGGGTATGATTTTTCAGTCTCGATCGTGTCACGTTGCACTTTCCGCGACCAGAACTCGCTCGATTTAGAAGTTGGCTTTTCCTCGGGGGTAGTTCGCCCAGAATCGCTTTCGTCATTTTCCTTCCTGGGTGGTTTAAATGTGTAGCACTCTCCGACTACCCCAGCAAGTGCAAACTGCAGGCCATCGACAAGACAGTCCATCTGAATAATAATAATAGTTGTGTGGTGAGTGAGGGGTGTATGAGAAGAGGTATGCCGATGTTGTTGGGAGTACGCTGCCGAGAGTACGCTCCCGAGAGTACGCTGCTCCCCAGAGTCGCTGCTCCCGAGAGTCGCTGCTCACGACGACACGCTGCTCACGACAACACGCTGCTCACGACAACACGCTGCTCACGACAACACGCTCGCAGAGCTGTTTCCTCACTCACCTCCCCCTGCTTGCCAATCGTAATTCCGAGTTCCTTCTCCCAGAGGTCTTGGTATTTGTGAGCCCCTCCCCCAGTGCAACCCATCCTAGCAATGTCTTGGTGCAGTCCCTCGCTTCGGATGACACCTACAGCCTCCTCCATGAATCTAGTCTCGAAGCGAATGAAACCAAATTCTCCGCCCAATTTTCGGCTAAAAAAAGTCAACTTTTCGTCTTTCCTCCCCGTCTGCCCGAAGGCATCCTTTGTGTTAACAAAATTGTAGAACTTGCTCAATGCATTACGGGTCGCCGAAGTCACTGGAGAGGGAGAATTGTCGTCAAGAGACGGTGGATCGGTCACGATACAGAAGCCAGAGTTCGTCTTCGTGCCGTGCTCTCCGCTATCTAGGGGCATGGAAGCGTTTCGCTGTCTCAGCAGGTGTTTGTTAATTTTTTTGTCCTTGTCGCTCACACTATTGCTGCAAGAGAAGAGTGGACGATTGCGTGCGTGAGATGCGTAGGCTTGGGACTAGCGTTTATTCTTTTGCTGCAATTAGTTCTCACCTTCTCGCCCTTCCAATAGCAATTTTTTCGTCCTCTTCAACTCTGGTCCCATCGCTGACATTACTATTGCTCCGACTTCGCGTCTCGTGCGGCGAATCCCCAAAGTCGGCCTTTTTACTATCACTCGGGTAATCCATTCGCTCAAAATAAATTAGCTTGCTCAAGCTACCCCCCACGTCCATGCCAAAAATGTCACCAATGTCTACCAGCTTGGTGAGCTGAGCAGACTCCCACAACAGTGTGTTTCCCTTCTTCTCATCAGCAAGGCTTTTCAGTGAATCACTGCTATTGTTGCGGCTCCCTCGATGAATGATATTTTCCCACATATACCGCTGCCTCTTGGGCGTCTTCTTAGATTGTTGTAATTTGTTGTTGTCATCTGAATCTGTGCTCTCAGAGTCCGCCTTGTTGTTGTCAGGGGGAGGAGGGGGAGGAGGTGGGGGGTCGTCAATCGTTGTTTTTTTAGATAATCTCTGCATTGAGAGTATTGACAGTACACCACCGAGGAAGAAAAGCACGTTGGTAGTAGTCACCGAGGTTGTCATGGGGAAAGAGGGGTGGGTATGAGGGGGTGTGAGGGATAATGAAAACCCTGAGGGAAGGGAGAGATTGTGCTTCCTTTGTTTATATTTGAGTAATTATAAATGTATCGCGAGTACCAATACTTGATGTGGGCTTCACGAATGGGGAGAAAAATGTGTCCCAGTTGAATATTTCACATCCGAAATCCGAAATCGTCGCCGAGAGCCGAGAGGATATTAAAACAACCAACGCATGTTATTTCGAAGAATTATTTGACAAAAATATGGGAAACTCCGTCAACAGCTATGAAATGTCCGTCTCACAAGATGAAATTTCGTCGAATTATCTTGGGGACTGGGATACCCCTGACTCTTTGAATTCTCACTCAGAGCCAACTACTCTGACCCCAGCCATACAACCTCCTCATCTGGGAGGATATCCTCGTAACGGAGGAACGGCGCCATTCAAAGAGTTGTCTCCCGTCTCTCTACGCACCAGGTCGAAAATTGCTGTCAAAGGCAACACAGCAAACAGCAGCGTTTCCGTCGTTGGCGGAAACGTGCGCAGGACTCCTCCCCCACCTGCCACATCCCTTTCCGCGAGTTCGAGCTCGGATTTTTCAGATGACTCGTCTTTGAGCCCCGCGTACGCAAAGGGTGCCTCAAAGGGTGCCTCCCAAAGTAGTCCGTTCTCGTATGATTGTGATTACAACAATACAGTATTGAAGACAGTAAGGTGAGTGAAAAATAGTTTGTTTTGCCATGATGATTTCTCGACACTAACGGCACCAAATAATAATTGTACACAACTCGCGTAGGATTGGCGACAAGTTGTGCCATGTCGTGGACGAGGCAGCCGGAATTTTTGCCTTCCGCCTCTTGAGTGAGAAACAGTGCGATAGGTGAGTATGAAGAGTGGGAGTGATGTCTTTCGTCTTGCATCTTGCATCTTGCATCTTCCGTCTTTCATCTTTCATCTTGCGTCTTGCGTCTTTGGGATTTTTAACGCTCACTAACCAACCTCTTAACCACAACAACGAAATACCACACAACGCAACATTTCAAATTCAGCATCATCAAAATTGCAGAACAACACGTCAAAACCTCAAAGGGCAGCAATTGGCGCAAGCTTTATACCTACACCAAGGCTGACCTACCGTGCAGTGAAGTTAAAGAGCTGAAGCTTATCGCCAAAACTCTAGAAAAGTCTATCAACCAAACCATCGCAGACTTCTACGGCCACACTGATTACACGACACTGCACCCTCGCACTTGGAAAGAGCCGCATCTCCTCAAATATGATGTCACAGGCGAATTGAAGACTCCACACAAAGGCGTAGAGATGCACTATGATGGCTGTGATGTCACTTGGCAAATCATGCTCTCCAAGGCTGACGACTATGTAGGAGGAGGTGAAGACCGCGAAGAAAGCGAAGACCGCGAAGCCCTCGCTTTTACACTGCTTGCCCTCGGTTTTCTCCACAGCTCCCTACTAACCCACTTTTTTCCCTGCTGCAGGCACTTTTTTCCGCGGAATCAAGAAGACGGTGAAAATCGACGCAGGTTGGGTGCTGGTGCATCCAGGAGAACTGTTCCACAAGGGAGTCGACATTACTCAAGGCATGCGATACCTCTTAGTTTGCTTCACAGATGGTATGCCTCTGGATATCAAGGATGACAGCACGGGAGGCGACGAAGAGTGTGAAAAGTATCTTGACAATATCGTCAGAGTGTAGGTTTTCCTTTTGAGAAAACCGCCCGCCACGACCGACACTACCACCACAACCAATTATAACTCCAATTTTTCACGACATGTAAACTAGCTCGCACCAAACTTAGTTCTCTTTGAAACAATACATGACAACGAAATTATTGTTTCGATTTTGGGTCTTTTGGCTCTTATTTGTGCCATTTGCGGGCTGTTCACTCCGAAGGTCCCAGTGTCAGGCAAGGAGGGGAAAATTACCTTTCCTCTCATATTCAAAAAATTGCCATTTTCGTTTATTTAAATACCTTTTTGTAATACAAATTTCTTTCATAATTTTAAATTAGGATATAAAATCATTTTTTGAATCAAAAAATTTCAAATAATTTTCTTAAATAAATTATAATTTTATGTATTTAAAATTTTTAATTTATATTATCAAAAATAATAATTATAATTTTAACAAAATTGAAAACTATCTAAAATACAAATTAATCATGAAATACATATAAATAATATAATTAAAGGAAATTGTGTTCCAAAAATATATTTAGGGAAACGAAATAAAAATTTATATTTGTTGTGGTAGGAAATAGCGTTAGCACAGAGATAGTTATGGCCCTTATCTTGTGTTGTGTGTTGTGTGTTGGGTTAAACGTTTTAGGAGACGATTACGCACACGCATTGTGCATAAGGTGTTGTCAAAAGGATGCCAACAAGAAGAAAGCCACTCAGACGATCGAGAACGACGAACGAACAGCAAACACACACAAGAACCCAACGGCGGAAACTCAGGACGAAAAGACAACACGCACGACGATGACAAAGAGAACCAAAACATCTGCTCAAACTAAACAAGATAGAAAACCACTGATTTTTTGAGCGCTGCCCAGCTAGCTGCCCTCTCTGTCCAACATCGAAAGAATCTTTCAAAGAATCTTGATACAAATTCAATAATATTTTAAAATAATTGTCATGAAGGTTAATCTCGACAAGCTTGTGTCCCTGATCAAGGTTCATATCCTCTTTCCGATCTTCTTTGGGTTGTGCGGAGTGACTCTTAAGCTTGGAACCATTGTGTATGAAGGTACCTATCCCAGGGATCCTGAAATCAGTTTCTTTGTTTGGTGTTGGAAATTGATGAACTGTCGTCAGATGGACTGGAGGAGTAAGTTTGCGAGCGAGCGAAAGAAATCGAACTCATCATTGCTAAGTGACAGAGTTGCTTCTGTCTTTCGGTCTTTTGCAACTCAAAATCATCTCTAACACAAAATCAATCACGCACCCACTTTCCCCCTTCTTCTCGGTATGCGCAGAAGATTTCAAGGTCCCCGTTACTTTAATGTTCATAATTAGTCTTGTAATTCGGATCAAGAGTAGGGGGTTCCAGCAGCCAGTAAAGAACTACACTCCGATTGAGTTGGCCAAGATGGGCGCGAATGCTGTAAAGAAGACAGCCAACTCCGGCAAGAAGAAGACGAAAAGCAGCTGAAAAATAATGGATGGACACAACGCACAGGATATATAATAATAAGCAAGGTAAAAAGTAGATGATTATACGATGAGCTAAAAACACCCATTCCTTTCTTTTCTTGTGGACTTATACTCACTTTTTTTAACCCTACCCTCCTCACCTTCCCCATCATCCAGCCCTCACTACCTCAGCGACTCGCGACCCTCCCTTCTCAGGCTAATTGTTTGGCACACTCCCCCCTCAAGAACTCCGCAACCCGTAAAGTCTCAACGGCCTGGTCAACGCTGGCAACCCCCTCCGCAAGACTGGCATCAGCACCGACACAAGCCAGACTCACACGTTCTTTGACTGTTATGTAATCAGGATCCTGCGTGAAGAAGTAGGGCATCGCATCGGGGTACCTTTTCTCGAGTACCTTAACATTTGCGAGGTCGTCCTCATCAGGCATGGCCCAGCGAAATGTTTCCGAGCCAGTCTTAGCGTCCGTCACTGTCGCCCAGCTATCGGTCCCACCACAACGATCGGCAGCGACAGATACACCGTTCACACCCTTTCCCTTCTCGGTCCAAATGGTGAACTTAATCTTGTCGAAATCGGTGAATTCCTTCCCGCTGGGTCCCTTGAGGGTCTTGATAGAGCTGAAATCCTTGTCAACTTGGACTTTTTTGATGTTCTCCACGCTGACATCATAGAAGCTCACAAGCAGGCACAGTTCGTGGATGGCCATGTTCTTGAGCATTCCCTCCGCGTTCCGCTCGAAGCACTCCCCCAGGCTCTCGTCAGAAGGCTCGTAGGCGTTGTTGCTGACAAAGGTCACCATGCTGTTGGGAGTGCTCTCGGCAGCCTCCCTGACCTTGGTGACGTACTTGCAGACATTCTTGTTGTAGCCCATCAAGATCGGGACATTAGCGGACACCGCCAGGCCGCGGATCCCTTCCAACTCCTCGACAGTGGGGGCGCCCGGCTTCTCCAGGTAGATGGTTGTGCAGCCGGCTGCAATTGCCTCCGTCACCAGATGGGGATTGTCAGCAGTGCGCCCGGATATCAGAGCCAACCGGGGGCCCGACGCGGCAGGCAGTGCAGACAGAGACGAGACAAACGCGACGTCAGCTTCGACTTCCGCTTTCCAAGCCATGAAATCATCCCCTCCCGGACCCTTTGATCCATCTCCCAAAAACCAAGGTTCAACCACGCTCGTCAGAACACCACTCGGGCACTTTTTCTCGATGAGCTGCACCGCGTGGTACCATCCCATACCGCGGTTGGGCGCTCCGCAACCGACCAGCACGACTTCGGCTTGGTTGCGAGACACGGAGGCAAAAAGTGAAGATGATGAACCAAAATTACGCCGGGCCATAGAATGGGTCGCAAACGAAACGGGCTGACGAAAACCTCTCGCAAAGGATCGAAATAGCATGATGAGCACAAAAAAGAAGGAATAGTCGTGAAAAGTTCTCATAAAGGTTTTGCGACACAGCAAATCTAGTCACGCGGCTGGAACGAGAGTCGAAAAATCAAGTGGAGGGTAAGAACGACTATTCGATCGCAAAGCATCCGAAAAACCCCAAACACTCCTTTGGGGTACGCTGGTCGCCGAAAATAAACATTGAGAGGCTCCCTCCTCCGTCTCCCTTATCAGAAATTCTCCTCTCTCCTTTCTTAACCTCCCTCCCATGACAATGACAGGGTCAGTACTGAATAAACAGGCTGTGCAGGTCCTCCTGCCTTTCCTCGTCGGTTTACTTGTATCCCGCGCAAGCAATTTGACAGATGACCAGATGTTGGTACTTGTCGTGATAATTTTCACTTCTCTTTGGATTGCTGATGGGAGAATTGGAGGTGAGTGCTGCTTTGACTGGATGCAGTGTTACCAATGTT
>Ga0115556_1002952_pt1 | contig 11090 bp, 3 predicted proteins | sample COGITO_mtgs_1104_5_FD_87282 | JGI IMG/M metagenome (GOLD analysis project Ga0115556, IMG submission 87282) | Pelagic marine microbial communities from North Sea - COGITO_mtgs_110414 | ecosystem: Environmental > Aquatic > Marine > Epipelagic | place: Germany:Helgoland, sampling site Kabeltonne... | reverse complement strand
CGCGTTCGCTTTAATATCTCGAAACATCTTTTCCACGTCTTTGCCGTGTTTTGACATCAACAGTTCGCAGATTCTCTTCTGTCTCGGCGTCAATCGTTTCGGTTTCGCGATGCCTGAGGAACTCCTCTCGCCGACGGCTTTCCTCAACTCGTCCCGATCTGAGTTCTCGGTCAACGTTTCGTCCGCTGCTTTCCTCTTTCTCGTCGCATTCTCGTCGTCGTCCATATTCTTCACGTTATCCGCCAGCGCGTTCCTCCCGCCCACGTAATAAAACCTGTTCGCGTTCGAGACCAGCCCGTTCCTGGAATAGTTATTCACGCACGACGTCTCTTTATTCCAACTCGTTTCGTTCTCACTCTCTTTCGCGTGCTCTGCTCTGGATGATGGAAGTTTCAACGGTTTCACCTCCACGAACTGTCTCGTCTGCGACACTTTTCCAACTCGCACCGACGAGGAGGAGGATTTGTGTTTTTTCTTCCTTCGGCGAGAGGAACCCATTATTAGTATCGAGAAGAAAAAGAATTTTAACACTACTACTAGTAATAATAATAATAATAATAATAATAATAACCACAGAGAGAGAGAGAGAGAGAGCTTTAGTATATCTCCTCTTCGTCTCTTCGTCTTCTTCTTTCTCTCTCTCGCTCTAATGCTACTTACTACTAAAGCCGCCAAATCGTCGAATTCCTCTTTCAAAGTCGTCCGAGTACATTTTTTTTTCATTTAGGGTGTATTGTGAAACCCTAAAATATACTACATCGAATTCTTTTTCTCTCAAACAGACGCGGCAGAAATTTATACGCGCGCGTTTAGTATATCATCTGACATCATCATCATGTCGTCGTCGGAAACGCAAGCGCTTTTGAACGGAGACGAACAGAAGAGAACAAAGTCTTCTTCTTTCACGTCACCGTTAAAAGCGGCGACGGCGATCGTCGCCGTTTCGACGTCCCTTTTTGCCACCGCGTCGTACTCCGTGTCGGGGACGCGGGGATCGTCGTCGTCGCGATTGGGCGATCTTTCTCAAAGAGAAGGAGGTGTGGACCTGTTTAAACGAGCGGTGGCGAATTTAGGCGAAGATGCCACGACGACGACAACTGTAGGTTCGAACGATAAAGTCACCTTAACCGTGGGGTGTTCGCACAGAGACGTCTTGAAACGTTTGCCGTTCGACCCGGAAGGTTGGGATTCCAAAGTCGGGGCGAAACTCATCACGGAGAGCAAATCGAAAACGTTTTCGTACGAAGACGCGATCGAGATGAAAGAAATCGGATGCGGGAAGTTTCAAACGCCGTACAAGTTAGGTAGCGGCGCGAAGTTTGGTTTTTACCTGTACGAGAAAGCGAACCCGGAGAACTACGTGAGCGATATTGGCGGGAAGTTGGTATTGCTCGAGGAGGAAGAAGAGGAGGAAGCGGCGATTGGCGAAACCTCCGCGTCTTCTTCGAAGAAGAAGATGAAGAAGATGAGTCCGTCTTCTTCGGTTTTAAAACCGTCCGCGACGACCAACACGGAATCGTCGTCCTCTACTACCACCGATTACGCCGCGCAAGCCGTGGCGGCGGAGCAAAACGCGAACGAAAGAGCGAAGGAAATCTCCGCGTTGTTGTCGGCGAGCGTCGGGAAGAAGAAGCACGCGTCCTCGAAGAAATCGGTGAAAAAGCACGTCGAAGAAGAAATCGAGGAAGAGGTATCCGAGGACGGTGCGGTTGAAAAGAAGAGCTCGAAGAAGCACTCTTCTTCTTCTTCTGCTGCTGCTGATAAGACGGTGAAAGGTTCGAAGAAATCTGATCCCGTCGCGGTCGCTAAGGAGGAACTCGAGTCTTCCGGCATCGAAGTCGTCGGCGAGTACTTTGACTGGGGATGGTGGATGTCTGCGTTGTCGCAAGGATCGCAATACCAAACCACCGATATCACGTGTGAGAACACCACGTGCACAATGCAAGTGTGCGAGAAGACGAAGTGCACGGAATATAAGAAGGAATGCGAGACGACGGAAGTGTGCGATGATCTCGGCGACTTCGTGAAGGAGCAAACGGCGTCGATGGGCAAGTCTGGCATCACCAAGAAACAAGCGTCAAAGGCATTGAACAAAGCCACCGAAGCAAGTTCGGAAGTTTCCGAGTTTGAGATTAAGACGTCGTCGTCGTCGTCGACGAAGTCTCATCACAGACACTTGCTCTCTCACCACGCTAAGGTGGCTGACGTCGAGGAAGTCGAACCGACGCACGCGAAGGTGCACAAGAACAAACACTTTGCTGGTTTCGGTTCCGACGCGGCTAAGGCGGCAGAAACCGAAGAAGTTGAAGAACTCGACGAAGAAATCGAGGAGGCGAAAGAAGAAGTTGAAGAAGAAGAAGAAAAGGTTTCGTCGAAGAGCAAGAAGTCTTCATCTAAGAAGTCTTCCAAGAAATCTTCCTCCTCCTCCTCCTCCAAGAAGCACAAAGGAGACGATATTGCGGATACTGGTGCGAACGAGTTCGACACGCGTCACCCGGCGCACATCGCCTCCAGAATGTCCAGCTGCACGACGCAACACGTCGCTGAGAACATGGAGTTTTACCCGAGAGTTCACGGTCCGGCGAACGCCAACCACGTTTACATCTTTGGTGGATGCTACAACGACCGCGACCACGAGACGTGTAACATCCCGGTCGATGTGAACCCGAAGCAATGCGTGATTGTCCATTTGAACGACAAAAACTTTCAAGAAGCAGTCAACGCGTGCTTGGAAGAAGCGCCGATCGATGGTAAGTGCGTTCAGTACGGCAAAGAGTCCAAGTTCGGGATCTTGCCGAGATGGGACGTGACGCAAGTCCACAACATGCAAAAAGCCTTCGCGGATACCGATTTCAACGGCTACCTCGGGAGCTGGGACACTTCTCAAGTTCGTAACATGAACCAAATGTTTGCGAACAACAAAGCGTTCAACGGTGATATTCGAAAGTGGAACTTTGAACACTTAGGTTCCGCCACTGGAATCTTTGACGGCGCCGACAAGTACAACGCCAAGTGGGAGTGTGGCTTCAAAGCGACTGGGATTATCGATTTCAGCTCGTGCCAATCGTCCGAAACGTTGAAAAAGCAAAAAGAAGTCGAAGACAGATTGCAACGCTCGCACTTCGTCTCGAACCCGGAATACAACCCGGAAGAAGAGAACGCGGTGCAAGAAGATTCTGAACCGCTTTCTTCGGCGACGGCTTTTGATGACGAAAACGCGGAAAAGTACGCCGCGGAAAGAGAGCAAGCTTTCAACGAGCAAGTCGAGGAAGCGAACGAAAAGGAAGGGTCCGGTGGTTTGTTGCAGAAGCTTTTTGGGGGCGGTAGTTCTTCCTCAGCCGCACCAAAAGAAGAACACGAGTTACCAACGGCAGCAGCAACTACAACTGTTTCCAATGATGGCGATTACGAAAGTAGCAACGAGCGACCGACACCAACAGCACCAGAAGAACTCGCCAAAGATGACGCGAGTTCCTTAGCATCTTCCGATGACGACGACCGAACGACGAGCTCCTCCTCCTCCTCCTCCTCCTCCTCCTCCTCTTCTTCCTCGTCGTCGTTTTCCTCCAAAACCTTCACGGAGAAGGATTTAACCGATGAGAACTTCAGACGGCAAGTCGCTTTGTGTTTAGCAGAAGAGCCGAAAAAGGGCGATTGCATGGACAACGAGTTCGGGCCGATGATTTCTTGGGACACGTCGAAAGTCACGAACATGTACGAAACGTTCCAGAACCCTCCGATGTTAGTCGAGGGTGATGAATCCTCTTCATTCAACGGCGACTTATCCAAGTGGGACACTTCGCACGTCACCAACATGCGAAGAATGTTTAGCAACGCCAAGGCGTTTCAAGGCGGCGACTTGAGCAAGTGGGACACCTCTCACGTGCAAGACATGTCGCAAATGTTTTCCGGCGCGAACTCTTTCGACGGCGACATTAGCTCCTGGGACACCTCTCGATGCGAAGACATGCACCACATGTTTGAAGACGCGCAACTGTTCAACCAAGACATTGGCAAATGGCAAGTCGGCAAAGCTTTGAAAATGCGCTCGATGTTTCGCAATGCCGAAAGCTTCGACCAAGATTTACGAAAGTGGTCGGTGGCCAAAGTCGCCGAGCAAGAGGACATCTTCAAAGGCGCGAGCGCGTTCAACGACAAGTTCGAATGCGCGTCCAAGCACGATGGTCCAATCGTCTCGTGCAAAGATAAGAGCGAAAAGACGAAGGACAAATCGAACAACAACGTGTTTTCCAAAATCTTTGGTTAACAACGCGACGAGCGGAGCTGCTTTTCGCGAAAGAGATCTCATCATCAAAAACACGCGGCGAAACGAGCGAAAGAAAAAGAGAGTTTTTTTCATCACCATTATTAAAGAGAGAAGAGAGTTACTATTACACACACACATAACACATACATTAGCATTTTAAAGAGAATCTGTACTTACGAATATATTATCATATATACTCGCCTTGGATTCGTTGACCTTTCGAACATCCATTTGATTTAGGGTAGTGGTACCATCTTAAAGCCTCTCATTAAAGGTGCGACTGTCCTTTCGTCAAAAACCGCGATCCGATCGATACACCTCGAAGAAAACAAAAGAACGTCTCGCGACGCTGTTATTCATCGACTCCTTCGTCTCGGTAAAGTCATCTCAAAGTCGCTTCCCTCTTTAGTGGCGCGATTTTTTCCCGTCATCTCTTACCTGATTGGAGAGATTATTTAAGCCGCGGGCGGTACAAATGGTTTCACCTGTGTCCACGTTCTCGCACTCGGGGGAGCGAGTGCCCTTAATCCACGACGCGAACAACAACAACAACATTAAAAGCGACGAGGAAGAGGCAAAGAATGACGACGCGAAGATGAAGACCACCACTTTTACAAAAGCGTTCGCTTTCGTCGCCTTTTTATCGGCGTGCGCGTTCGCCGTTTCTTCCCTTCGGGGAAACAAAGGTTCGTCTGGTGTGTCTTTGCTCGGTTCGTCTTCACAGTCACAATCGGCGAAGGAAACGATCACGCTCGTCACCGGATGCTCCCCGAGAGATTTAATCTACAGCTTAGATTTCGACCCAAGCACGTGGACCGGGAAAGTCGGGGCGAAATTAATCACCTCGGGAATGTCCAGCGAGTTTCTCTACGAAAAAGCTTTAGATATGACGGAAGTCGCGTGCGGCGTGTACAGCGCGGAATACGCCATGGCACCGAACGCGACGTTTGGGTTTTTCTTGTACCAAGTTGGAAATTCGACGACGAAATATATGTCCGATATTGGCGCGCAAGTTGAAAACGGGCCGATTAAGCAATCGGAGATCGCCGCGCACGCGTGGGCGAACCAAAATCAGGCGAGTTTGGAGAACCATTTAGATTCGAGCGGGACTTTAGAGCAAGGCGAGATTACTGATGCGGAGGAAGACGTGCAGTATTCCGATTTGGCCGCGTACAGAGCGGCCGTGGAAAGCGGACACGTTGACAAAAACGGACACTTGGTGACAGAAGCCGATCCGGAGAACATCAAGATGGCGCCGCAGATGCCGGCGGGATACGGGCAAACCGAATATTACGATTGGGGCGCGTGGTTGAAATACATCGTTCACGGGGTCGAACACGCTGAAAATCAAATCGAATGCGATCCGAGCGCAAACACGTGCACGTTACAGCACTGCTCGAAGTGGCAGTGCACGGATTACACTAAGCCGTGTCAAGAAGGCATCACCGGTTGCACGCACCCGAAAGATTTCATGAGCGAGGCGAAATTGGGAAGGTTAGGCACCGTGAAGAGGTACAAGAACCCGAAATCGATGCCAGCGAGAAGAGAAAAGAGGGAGTGGGCGCCAAAAGAGGTGAGAGAGTTGAAGAAGAAGAAGAAGAGTTCTTCAGAGACTGTTCCTTCCGCTTCTTCGTCGACTTTGAAGACTTTGAAAAAGCACGGCATCGAGCAAGTCGGGGAGCGCGTCATTTTAAAATCCGCGCCTTCTTCGTCGACAAAGGCCACAAAGAAGTCACGCAGTCACTCAAAAACAAAAGTTGTCGTCGATGAATACGAGCAACCGTCAGAAGACATCGTCGAAACGATTGTTGAAGACATCGCAGAAGACGTCATCGTGCCAACTTCTAACGTCGCGGCGAGAGCTTTCCACTGGGACAAATCCGCGGCTGGAAGTCGATCCGTTCGAAGAGCGTTGCAATCGTTTCCGTCGATCAAGAACGGGATGTTTTCGTACACTCCAGCGCACACGACGCAATCAACGCCGCAGCTTGGTTTAGGTCGACTGTACCCGTCGAGTTTGATCAACTACATGGCTGATTGCAATACGAAGCATTTGCACGTGACGAACAACGGCAACGCAAACGTGGAGTATTACCCGAGAATAAACGATGTGTCAAACGCGGGTAGGGTGTACATCTTTGGTGCGTGCTTCAACTCGCGCGATCAGAACACGTGCGCGGTGCCGTCGGATACGCATCCGGCGGGGTGTAAAGACGCCACGGCAGGTTCGCAAACGAACACGAACACGGCGACGACGACTGGAAACACGCGAAAAGGCAACGCGGCTGAGCAATCGACGGTGTCAACCGCTACCGATATTGAAGACGAAACGTTAACGAATACGGATGAAACCGGAGATGCGTCGGCGGCGGCGGCGACGACGACCTCTATCGCTTCGCAATACACGCCAATCACCAACGCGAACATCCACGAAGCCGTGACTGAATGCCTGGGTTACGAACCGCTCGCCGGTGAATGTCCGCAGAGTCAATATGGCGTCATGTCCGATTGGGATGTCTCTCGCGTGACGAACATGGACCAATTATTCTACGACCCGCCACGCGTTGGCGGCGATAAGATGAAATCATTCGACGGTATGCTCGGCGATTGGGACGTGAGTTCCGTCACTTCGTTCGAGAAGATGTTTAAAAACGCTAACGCGTTTAAAGGCACGAACTTGTACAACTGGGACGTCTCGTCGGCGACGAACATGCACGGTATGTTTGAACATGCGGAAAGTTTTGTCGCGAGAATTTCCGGGTGGAACGTCGGAAACGTCAAAACTATGGCCACCATGTTCCAAAACGCTTTGAGCTTCAACCAACCGCTGAAGGATTGGGACGTTTCCTCCTGCAAAGATTTCGCGCGGATGTTTTCCGGCGTTTTCGAAAGCGGTTTCGCGCAAGACGTCTCTACGTGGAACACCAGAAACGACGCCAACATGAACAATATCTTTTTCCACAACGATGCGTACGCGGCGAAATTTACGTGCGCGAACGCCGATAGTGGGCCACCGAGTTCGTGCAAAGCAAAATCGGTCTCAGAAATGATCGCCGCGGCGATGGGTACGGACGAAGAGGACGGGAGAAAGTTCTCAAAAAAGCACTCTTCTTCGTCTAAACGCGGCACCACCAGTAGTAGTCATAGCAGTAAGAAAGCGTCATCAAAGTCGAAGAAAGGTAACGACGTCGAGTTCGTTCCGCAAGTCCATTCCACCGCGGATTCCGAGGCGGAGGATATGGTGATGGAAGCGACTGAAGTCGCTCGAGGGGGGAAATCTTTGTTCAACAAGTTCGGCTCGTTCTTCGGAAGTACCGGCGGTAAAAAATCTGAAGAAAAAGACGACGAGTTGACGTACGCGGATTACAACTCCGAAGATTTATACGGCGCGACTTCGCAAGAATCCGAGGGTTTTGATGCCACCTCCGAGGAAGCCGGAGGAGGAGATCAAAACGTCCTCGACGGCGTCGTCGCGCGCGAAGAAGAAGAAACGAAAGAAGAGGAAGGTCAACTCGGCTCGGACGAGAACGAGGAAGAGGAAGAAGAAAACCTCGACGAGTGGGGAGAACCGCTGAACAAATACGCCTCCGACCCGGTGAAGCCTAGAGTCATCCGCCAAACCGGTCACGTGGACTTGTTCGGAACTTTATCTTCTTCTTCTTCGGAGAAGAAGAAGACGAAGAAAGCGCTACACAAGCACTAATGCCTCGTCGCGGCGACGAGAGACGAGAGACGAGAGAGGAAGGACTGAAAGTCTCTCCTCTTTTATACACACTGTACACTTAAAACCACATCACGACATTATTATCATCATCATCATTCTTAGACATTAACGACGATTGTTTTAAACCACATTATTACTATTATTATTTACACGCGTACATATCGTCGTCGTCGAGACCGTTCTCTTCGTCTCGTCTTTCAAGTACGAAGCGATCCCTAAACTGAAGCGAGATTGAAGCCGCGGCCAAAATGCAATCCGTCTGCACTTTTCCTCCCTCGACTTAAACTTGCGCGCTAAAGAGTTGCAGTTTCTGTTTCTTTTTCTTATCATCGCACACATAATGAACACCACCGTTACGAATACCGCGGAGGAGAAACCGCTTTTGGCGAAAGCCAGAGGCGCGTTGGACTCTTCTTCCTCCGCGTCGACGTCTCTCTCTTCGAATGGATTTTCCCGCGCGAGCAAAATGGTTGCCGGCGCGGCCGGTCTCGCCTTGGTCTCCGCCGGGACGCTTTCCGCGTCGAGAGCGCACCAAGCGTTTAACGGTCTCGGTTCTGCGGCATCTGCGGACGTGGTCACGTTAACCTTGGGGTGTTCACCGACCGATTTGTTATCTTTGTTGCCGTTTGAACCGAAAAGCTGGACAAAGGCTGAGGTTGGAGTGAAATTCGTCTCCTCCGCGATGTCGAAAACGTTTGATTTCTCACGAGCGAAAGAGATGGTTTCGACGTCGCAATGCGGGGTGTACCAACTCCCGTATCAAATGAGCGAGAACAGCAAGTTTGGTTTCTATTTATACGAGAAAGGGAACCCGAGCAATCACATGTCAGACATCGGCGCGCAAGTGAAGGGCGGTCCGGTGACGGAGTCGTCTATTCGAGCGGCGGGGTGGTTGAACGATAAGAACGCGGCGACGAAGAACGCGAAGACGATCGACATCGAGGACATGCGTAAAGCGGCGAAGAAAGACGCGCAAGATGCGGATGCCGCGGCGAAGAGAATCGCGGAGAAGACGTTTCACACCAAGACGGAGACGGTGACGCAAAGAAGCGCGGCGGCGAGCGGCGACGAAGTCGTTTCCAACCTCGGCTTGGTCGAAACGAGAACGTATTCTAACTTTAACGGCAACGCGAGAATCAAGTCCGACACGATTGCTTGCGATGGTTTGAAGAAAACGTGCACGTTGAAATCGTGCGCCGGTGCCGCGTGTACGGAATACACCAAGCACGACTGCGACGCCGGCAAGCCGGGGTGCAAAGTCTCCGCGGATTTCAAAAACCCGGCGGATGTTGCCGTGAGAACGACCGAGGAGAAGAAGTTTTTCCAAGCGACCATGACGCCGCAAGAAAAGACGCGCGAGCAAAACAGAGATATGATCCAAAAAGCGCAAAGAGATTTGGGAACGACGGTGGAAGTGTTGCCGACGAGAAGACGCTTGTTGTCCAAGATTTTTGACATCAAGAACTCCGTTCAAACCTCGTTGCCGGAAATGGGCTACGGTCAATCCCATCCGACCAGAGTTATTAAGTATATGGCCTCGTGCACGACGAAGCACGTCACGGAAGATGCGGAATTCTACCCGAGAATCCACGACGCGTCCAACCCGGGCCACACGTACGTCTTCGGTTCGTGCTTTAACAACAGAGACCAACAAACGTGCAAGTTACCGACAGAAGTCTTGGCGCCGGGATGCCCGGGCTCTTCCGCGACTTTAGCCAAATCGGTGATTAACCCAATCACGAAAACGGCTTCTTTGTCTGGTGACTCGTTGCATTACTTGACGAATGACAACATCCAAATGGAAGTCGCGAAATGTTTAGGCGACGACCCGATTAAAGGCGACTGCCCGAAACAAAAGTTTGGCAAGATTTCCTCCTGGGACGTTTCCAGAGTCACGGACATGTCGCAACTCTTCGACCACCCGCCGTTGAAGAACAAAAACGACCGATATTCTTCTTTCAACGGTGATCTCGGCAACTGGGACGTCTCGCACGTCACGGACATGAAGTTGATGTTTAGCCGCGCCTTGGCGTTTGAAGGGAAGAACATCAACAAGTGGGACGTCAAGAATGTCGAAAACATGTCTGGTATGTTTAAACACGCGGATAGATTCAACGCGATGATTTCTGGCTGGAATACTGGCAAGGTGCGCAAAATGAACGTCATGTTCCAAAACGCGTTTGCGTTTGACCAAGACATTTCTCGCTGGGACGTCTCTCAAGTGAATGATTTCACGAGAATGTTCGCGGGTACCTTCGACAAAGGTTTCGGTCAAGATATTACCAGCTGGAGCGTCAAACCGCACGCGAGACAAGTCGACATGTTCTTTGAAGCGTATAACTTCCAATCGAAGTTTGTGTGCGACCACGTCGACCACGGACCAATCTCCTCGTGCGTCGGCGCAGCCGCGAGCGCCGGGAAGAGCGAATCCGAATTAAAGGAAATGGCCAAGAAGAAGGCGGCTGAAGACGAAGCCGACGATGACACCGACGTCGAAGAGAAGGCATCCTTCTTCGGTAGATTCAAGCATTGGTTGCAAAACTAACTTTTTTCGTGTTACAAGATGCAACTTCATCACCTTTTAAAAATTTTATTATATATGTTGTTATTAAATGTAAAATTATTATATTCCATTACTAGGAACACCAGTTACTAGTTCTCTATCTCTATCTACATCATCACCTTCCTACGCGGCGGCTTGCCTGTGTTTCTCTTCTCTGTATCTATCTATCTATCTATCTATTATGCGTGTATCCTCGTTTTCTTATTCTACATCTTATTCTAACATCTCTCGCGCCAACACGTTCGCCAACACCGCGTCGTCCATCTCCACCTCGTCGCACCCACCAACGCTCTCCGCCAACGCCGCCGCCAACATGTGTTTACACATCAACTTCTCGTCCCTGGAAACCACGTCCCACGTAAAACCTTTGCACGCGCAAAAATGGTCCGGGTACGTCAGATGTTGTTGTTGTTGTTGTTGTTGTTGTTGTTGTCCGCCGCCGCCGCCGCGGTAGTCGTCGTTCATCGTCGCGCCGCCACCATTCATACCACCACCACCACCACCACCATTCGTCGTCGTCGTCGTCGTCGTCGCCT
>Ga0115556_1002948_pt1 | contig 11099 bp, 10 predicted proteins | sample COGITO_mtgs_1104_5_FD_87282 | JGI IMG/M metagenome (GOLD analysis project Ga0115556, IMG submission 87282) | Pelagic marine microbial communities from North Sea - COGITO_mtgs_110414 | ecosystem: Environmental > Aquatic > Marine > Epipelagic | place: Germany:Helgoland, sampling site Kabeltonne... | reverse complement strand
AAGAGCATCTGGAGCAATTAATTCCTCTATTAGTATCGCAGGTCCTAATTCAATAAATTTTATTGGATTAATTGAAAAAGGCGTGAGGTCTAAAGCAGGAGAAGCGGCTACACCAGCTACACTAACACTTGGGCAAATGTATAAAGCAGGTAGACTTAAAAGAATGGCCATCCCTTTTGCTTTTTTAGATGCAGTTGAAGAACCTATTGGAGTTATAATGATTCCACCCGCTGAAGTTAGATTAGGCATACTATAATCTCCTTCGTAATTGAGTGTAATATCTCCATCAACTGTGAGAAGTTTATCATCATTAGCATCTGAACCTTGTACGGAGTAGTTTCCGCCAACTGAACTAAGTTCTGATAGATCAAGTGAGCCATCTGGAGTATTAATTGTTACATCTCCAACTACACTTTGAATTTGAGAGCTAATATACGCAACATCATCAACAGTAATTCCTGTGGATCCTCCTGTACTAACTTCTAAGTTTCCATCTATTACGTTTATATAAGCAGCAATATCAGCTGCATCTAGTGAACTTTGCGAGTTTATATTTAAATCGCCTGTAAAAGTACCTAGTATAACCCCATCAGTGTCGGCGGTGCTATCTTTTTTACAGCCCGTAAAAATAAGGGCTAGCAGGGTTATAAAAAATAATTTCTTCATGGTATGGTATTTATTAATTATATATAAAACTAGTAAATTACCGTTAAGACCCTCAATTATCCAACGCGAGATAATCTTATGAGGATGATTTTAATGTATTTTAATGTATTTTCGTCTTAAAGCTATTAATAAAAGCAAATTTATTAAAATTTATGTATTTATTTTTTCAACCATCTGGTAAGCGTGCTTTTTTCTCCATAATTTTTATTTTTTTCACATTTTATGCCTTTGCTCAATCTGTAAGTGGCACTCGTGGATTAATCCATATTCCAACTGCAGAGTTGTATGAAGATAAAACATTTATAATGGGCGCAGGACTTATCCCAAGACCATACTTTAAAAGATTTAATCGTAATATTAATCCAGGTGTATCCAGCTATTTGACATTAACACTTTTCCCCTTTATGGAGGTTATGTTTCGTTATACCCACGAACTCAATGAGAGGGTCACACCAGAAAGCAGATATTTCCCTGATAGAATGATGAGCTTCCGTTTTCAAATCCTAAAAGAGAAAAAAAACTTACCCGCGCTCTTAGTTGGCTTTAAAAATGTAACTGCAGCGTTGGGTATTTCTTCTTTGGGTGCAAATAATTACTCTGCGACCTATCTGGTGGGTACAAAAAGTTTTAATTTAAATTCTATTCTATTAAAAACTACTATGGGTTATTCGTTTGATCTTAAAAAAGTTAAAAGTAAAAGCTATAGAGGTTTTTTTGGTGGTGTAGAGTTAATTTCCAGTAAATTACCTGATAGCTCTTTGATGATAGAATATAATTCATTTCATCCTATTGTTGGTTTGCAGCATTTCTTTTTTAACCGTTTACAAGTTATGGTTGGAGCATGGAACCTTGAAAAGCTAACGCTTAACCTAAGCTATCGTTATAATTTATGAGAATACATAGATCTTATTATCAGCTTATTAAATAATTTTCCAGTAGTTACACTTTCCATAAAAGAGGTTAAAATTAATCTCTTTCTATCCGTGTTTGGCTCTCCTGGTCTTTTTGTCCCAGTGTTCTGGTTTGATTGATCTTCCAGTGTTGTATTTGAGCTGATCCTTTTTAAAATCAATGATCAATCTCACTGTTGTGATCTCAGCTTTTGCTTTTGTCAATGTGAATCTCATGGGTTATTCCTAAAGGAGAGTCTTTTTTACAGAAAAATATTTGGTCTACCCTTTTGTTTTACAAACTCTAATTAAACCCAATTTCATAAAAATTTTATTGCGAAATCTATGATTTTGGTTACCTTAATCTTCGAGCTTACTGTAAGCTTTTTACGGTTGGGTAATTGGATGGGCTGTGCGTACAATCATAGAGGAGTAAATGCAGAAAATACTTTCACAAAATGTATTCATCCTATTTTGAACCTTCAAATAATCGTTACTTACCGAGAGTTTACCACACAAAAAAAGCCTGCTTATACAGCAGGCCTTTTAAAATTACAAGAATAGTGTTTTCTATTGCATGCTTAGACTAACCCTACGGTTGTTCGCACGACCAGCAGCGGTTGCATTGCTGTCTTTGGGATTGTCTTCTCCAAATCCAACATCACTTAACCTAGATGCTTCGATTCCCATTTGAACTAACGCTTTTTTAACATTAGCGGCTCTTCTATTGGAAAGTTTTTGATTGTAAGCTTTACTGCCATCACTAGAAGCATGACCTTCAATCTGAAGCTTTACGTTTGGATATTTTTTTAGTAACTCTGAAATACCACTGATTACAGCATCGTAACTGCTTTTTTGCACATCATTGTCTGCAGTAAATAGAAAGGTTCCTTCTGCGCTTTGAAGAAAATCAACGATAGCTTTAGGACTTGCAGGGCAACCTTGTGTTGCTGCAGTTCCTGCTTCATTTGGACAAGCATCGTCTTTATCGGCAACACCATCTCCATCGGCATCTAGACTTGGACAACCTTTGTCAGCTGCAGTTCCCGCTTCATCTGGACAGGCATCATCTTTGTTTGCAACACCGTCATTATCATCATCTGGCCAAGGACAACCTTCGTTTTCTTTATCTCCGGCAACCTCTTTACACTTATCGTTTACATCGAGTACCCCATCTCCATCAGTATCTAGGGTTTTTTCAACTATGATTTGCTCTATGGTTGCAGCTTCACATTCCATAACAACATCAATATAGGTTTTTCCTTTTTTAATCTTGATTACTTTGCGTGTGCATCCTTTTTTAGTAATAATAATTTCTAGAGGGTAATCAAAAGAAGTAGTTACTTCAAATGCTCCATCGGCTTTAGTATAGACACCGGAATAAAATCCAGCACCACTTAGTCTTCTGGGTTTAACAGTAACAAGCGCTTTTTCTAATTCAGTAGCTGTAAGTTTATCTTTTACAACACCCTCAAAGCTTAATTGAGAAAAAGCAAACAGCGGAAATAAAAGTAAAGTGTAAAGTAAATTTTTCATACTAATAATAGATTTTTTTAAAAATACAGTTTAAAATACCTGGAACAAAGTTTATACATGCGGTTTTAGAGCCCAGGTTTTGCGCCAACTCGTATTCCAAAATCTGGAAGCTGACTGGAATAGGGATTTAATTTAAAAGAAGAGGCTAGTGGACTGCGCCAAATGAAATCGACCCTAAAAAACCGCACATTGCCATAGCCAATGTTTTCAAAACCAAAGCCATATTCGTAGTACAGTCCAGAATCGGGGCTATTGTATTGAATGTTCGATTGGTTGGTATTCCTGTTTTGATCCGAAGTACTTCCATATGCAAATCTAAATGTGGCAAGGGTTCGGAGTTTAAACTTCTTGATTAAAGGGATTTTGTTGGAGACAAACCCATTGAAATGGTGCTCAAAATGCCCCATCAGATAGTTGTCTGCTACCATGTCGTAATAATTCAGAAGAGAAAAGGTTCTGGGTTTTAGTGAGTACCCCTGATTTGAAGGGATAGCACTGAGGAGGGGCAGGGGAACAATTCCATAGGTTTTGCCAAGTTCAAAATTGGCGTCTAGGTTACCCATAAAATTCAATAATAAAGTTTGATTGTAGGAAAACTGCACTTTGTTGTAATCTAAAACTCCCCCCAAAAGTCCTTCGATACCTTGTGAATATTTCAGCACGAATTTTGGATGTAAATTTACTCCAAACCGTTGTTCTACACCGTATCCAAAAACATTCCTTCTGGGAGTATATTGAATGGATGAGTTTATCTGTACATGTTTGTACTTCGATACCACCCGATTGTTTTGTGTAGAGGCGATACTGAAAAAGTCTGGCGCTGCCGAAGCGATATGTTCAGAAATCAAGTTCAGTCCTACATGAAAATTATTGGAAAACCCAAAATCCAAGTTAATTCCAAAACGTTCGATATCGGATAAATAGTAGTTGGAACCTCGAGCTAAGTACGAATTGGCACCTCCAGAGCTGAAGTCAATTAAGTTTTTGGTTTTCAATAAGCGGCTCCCGAGTTGTTCAAAGTCTTTTGAGTACACGGCTCCCACTGTAATCCTTGGGTCTTGCTTGAGTAAGTATTTTACATCAAACGCATATTTCATTTTTGAGTCTCTAAAACCATAGGCGATATAGGCATTGGAGCGAAACCGATCTTCCATAGTTTTGAAGCTTCTAAAGCCCAAGCGCAGTCGGTTTCCTTCAACATCATTGTTGTTGAAAGAGTTCCACCATTTTCCGAACTGAATTCCCGGAGCGAGATTGGCGTAACCCCCCGTCAAGAAATCCGTGTATTGAAGAATCCGCTTCATCTTACGGTTATTCTTTATCTCGGTTAAAATACTCCGGGTGTCTTTCGAGTAATTTTTATTGTTTTCAAACGCATCCCAGAACGCCTTTTCTTCTTGAAATTCTTTCTGGGCTATTTGCATTTTCTGCTTCTTATAAAAGGCTTTCGCTTTGGGTTTGTTATAGCTGTACTGATCAAAGAATTCGTTTTTTATAATCGAGAGTGTTTTTGCGTTTTCTGCTTTTTTAACTACAGAAAACTCCCCAGCATAGCGGTTGCTCTTGGGAAGGTATACGCTGTCGTTTGCAATCGTAAAAGTTTTTTCTAGATTCAAGCCGCTTACCAAATTCAAGTTGATAGCTGGATCGATACGCATATTGATCTTTGTCAGTGCGTAGCTCGGAGCAGAGACAGTAAAACTCCCCGTAAAGGCCAGATCCTCGGATCTGCGTGGGAAGAAGTAAATGGTGTATATTTTTTCTTTTTCAAGGGCAATACTATCCAATAAGACATAGTCATAGGTTGCAAAACCATTTCTGGATAAAGGACTTTCGAACACCTTGTCGGCAAATAGAATTCGGTTTTTGTACACATCGATATCTTGAAACACCCGCTGCATTTGCTCAAAGAAAAATCCTTTGGGCTCTAATCCGCTGGTTCGTTCTCCAAGGGTTACCGTTTTTTCTAGATTCAGACTATCGTTGATGTATACATTTTCAACTTGTTCTTTTAGGTTTAGAGGCATATAGGCTTTACTGCTGTTGTTTTGCTTTAGTGCGCTGCGAACCGAATCAAAGTCTTTTCGGAGTACTGTTTTAAGGAATGAGCTGTCTAAATTTTTAATCCCAACCTCATATGAAGTCAATTTTTGGTATTCTAGGGCAGCAAAGGAATGGATCCCATTTTTTCGTTTTTTGGCCCATATTTGTTTGAGAATAGCGTAGGCAGGGTTTTCTTTTTTCCGTAGGCGCTTTTTGGGTTTCAGAACCACAACGACCTCGTTCAGTTGTTCTCCTTCTTCTAAGGTGATCACAATGTTGCGATTCCTTTTTCGTGTCAAATCTAATTTCTGACTGCTGTAGCCCAAAAGGCTAACGCTAAGTTCTTCGTGTGAGGCGTCGGATGATAAAACAAATTCTCCGGCATCGTTAGTAATCGTTCCAATAACAGTTCCGCTAAAAAGAACATTTACATAAGGTATCGGAACTCCCTCAGCGTCCCTAACAACCCCAGAGATCATGGTTTGAGCACTGAGTGCTATAATATTCAGAATAAAGAAGGTAAATAAGAGGTGAATTTTTTTCTTCAAGTGAGGCTTTTGCGACTGTTTTTTAAAAGATACTATTCTTAGTAAAAATAGAAAATTTATGTGGAGATTTACAGGACTTCAAGTAGAAAGCGTTTTTTTTTATAATTAGCCTATAATCCCTTTCGGAGTTAATAAAATTGAGATATATTTGCGCATTGTTTTACAAAAACAAAATGTTGTCCACTCGGGGTGTAGCGTAGCCCGGTCATCGCGCCTGCTTTGGGAGCAGGAGGTCGCAGGTTCGAATCCTGCCACCCCGACTAAAACAACACAACGGGCCAGTAGCTCAGCTGGATAGAGCATCTCCCTTCTAAGGAGACGGTCAGGGGTTCGAATCCCTTCTGGCTCACTCAAATTTTAAAACCCTTGTAAAAGCAAGGGTTTTTTTCTTTTTACAAGAAGTACTTTGTGCCAAATGATCATCTTAATTTTTATTCTCTAAATTTGATCATTACAGCGGAAAATTCAGACATCTATGGAAATACGAAACAGTGTCCTTGAGGATAAGGATATCATACGGGACTTTTGTGCAGCAGCTTCTGACTTCCAGAAAAGTAAATCCACAGTTTCTTGGCCGCTTTTTGATCCGAAGCTGATTGAACACGAAATTCGTGAAAAACGCCAGTGGAAAATGATGGTTGGTGACGAAGTTGTCTGTATATGGGCAATAACGGATAGCGATCCACAGATCTGGGGTGATCGCAATGCAGAACCTGCGCTTTATCTCCATCGCATCGCCACAAACCCAAATTTTAGAAGTAAAAATTTAGTACTTGATATTGTAGTATGGGCTAAGCGTTATGCGAAAACCAAAAACCTTCAGTACATCCGTATGGATACCGTTGGAGAGAATTTAGGCTTGATTAAACACTACAAGAAATGTGGATTTGACTTTTTGGGCTTAGCTGAATTAGAGGATACTGGGGGTCTTCCAGCACATTATCACAAGGCTACCGTGAGTCTTTTTCAAATGAAGGTATGAGCATTAGTAGCTCTTAAAAAAGACAAAACCAGACCCTTTATTCCCCAATTGTAGTTTTAGTACTTCAATTTTGAAAGCCTATTAAATTTCGTATATTTAAATTTTAATTTAATTAATTCACTTTGTTTAAATACACCTTATTTACCTTCTATAAATTACCCTCGGTTTTTTGGACTGGAATACGCACAACAAAAGTTACGGATACAACTTGTGAAGTCAGCGTAAAACACCGATGGATCAACCAGAATCCGTTCAAGTCTATGTTTTGGGCAGTCCAAGGAATGGCGGCAGAGCTTACGACTGGACTTTTAATAATGAAAGGCATAAAAGAATCGAAGGCCAAGGTTTCGATGCTGGTACTGAATAACAATGCAAATTTTTCGAAAAAGGCAACGGGTAGAATTACCTTCACCTGTACACAAGGAGCGGAGATATCGCAGTTGATGGAAGAATTAATTAAATCGGGGACTCCTAAAACCATCTGGATGGAAGCTGTTGGAACCGACGAAGCTGGAGACGTTGTCTCGCGCTTCAACTTTGAATGGACATTAATCGTAAAAAAATAAACACTATGAAAGCATCTTTTATTGATGACCTATCCTTACCCGCTGTTGCGGCTCCCATGTTTTTAATCTCTGGACCGAAGCTTGTAATTGAATGTTGTAAAAACGGAATTGTTGGAACCTTTCCAGCATTGAACCAACGCGATACATCAGGCTTTGAAGCTTGGGTAATAGAAATTAAAGAAGCCCTCGCTGAATTTGAAGCAGAAACAGGGAAAAAAGCAGCTCCCTATGGCGTAAATCTGATTGTACACGGAACCAATTCTAGAGTGCAAGCAGATCTGGAAATATGCATTAAGCACCAAGTGCCTTTGATTATAACTTCTTTGGGTGCAGTTCCCCAGTTGGTCGATGCAGTACACAGCTATGGCGGTCTTGTTTTTCATGATGTAATCAAAAAACGCCATGCAGAAAAAGCAGCTGAAGCCGGAGTAGATGGATTGATTTTAGTTGCTGCAGGAGCTGGAGGGCACGCTGGTCTTACAAATCCTATGTCTTTGATTACTGAGATAAAAGCATTTTACGACAAAACCATTTTACTTTCAGGATGTATCAGTACGGGAACGGATATTGCTAGTGCTCTTCAAATGGGTGCTGATCTAGCCTATATGGGTACACGTTTTATTAACGTAGAGGAAAGTATGGCAGAGGAGGAGTACAAACAAATGATCATTGACAGCAAAGCTAGTGACATTGTATATACAGCTGCTGTTTCTGGAGTAAATGCTAACTTTTTGCGTCCTAGCTTAGAGTCTATGGGCATCACAGAAGATATGTGGTCTCAGTCTAAGAAAATTGATTTTGGAGAAGAATTGGATGCTGCCAAGGCTGAAGCCAAGGCCTGGAAGACCATCTGGTCTGCCGGTCAAGGGGTAACGTCAATTGACGATACGGTTTCTACCACAAGCTTAATAGACCGTCTTAAAGCACAGTTTATCGAAGCCTTACAAAGACAACAAGAAGTATTAAAAAAATATCTTTAGGGATTATTCGTTGATCAAACGGTAAATCAAGAGTGCTGTTCGTTGAATCAACAGATTCATGGTCTCTAGGTTTACCGTTTCGTTTGGCGTATGTGCACCAGACCCCATAGTTCCTAACCCATCCAAACAATCGGCATAGGCAGCAATAAACGAAATATCTGCGGCTCCACGCTTTTCGGGGTCATAAGCCAATACGGGGGCTTGTCCCATATCCAAACTCACTTGATTCAATCTGCTCAACAGTTTACTATTCCCTTCCGTAGGACCCATCGCTGGGTAGCTATCGGTGAATTTAATTGTCGCTGATGTGTGTGGAAGGTTGTTTTGAACAATGGCTTTCATTTTTTCTCGAGCCCTACTTTTTTGATCTTCAGAGATAAAGCGTAACCCACCCTTTACAACTGCAGTTTGGGCAACTACATTCGATTTTCCGAAAGCGTCTCCCTTGCTTTGCGCAGCATCAAATTCAACAAAAGTACCCCCTAAAAGCACACCTGGATTAAAGGTTAAATAGGTTTCTCCACGAACATCCGTATAAAATTCGTGTAATATTCTACTCATTTCAAATACCGCTCCCGCACCTGTTTTTTCACTAAAAATACTTGAAGAGTGCGATCGTTTCCCTTTTACTTCAACACTCCATCCAGAAGAACCTCTTCGGGCAACAGTAGCGTAGTTAAAGCCTGTAGAGTTTTCAAAGCCAAGCGCAACATCACTTTTTTTAGCGGCTTCAATCAAGTCTTTTCTAGAAATACTTAAGGGTTTCCCAGTGCTTTCTTCGTCTCCTGTGTAAGCTACCGTAATGGAGGCATCTTGCAATAGGTTTAAATCGTTCAATACCTTAAGTGCATAGAGCATAACAACGTTTCCACCTTTCATGTCATTGGCACCAGGACCGTAAATAACACCCTCTCGAATCTCAAATTTTTGGAACGGACTATCGGCTTCAAAAACGGTATCTAAATGCCCAATCAAAAGTAATTTCTTTCCTTTAGTTCCTTCAGTAGAGGCAAATAAATGACCAGCACGATTCATCTCTTCGGGCATTTCAATCCATTGCGTATTGAAGTCAATGGCCTTGAATTCTTCAGCCAAAAGCATTCCAACTTCTTTTACACCTGTTAGGTTGAGTGTACCGCTGTTGATGTTGACAATTTGTTCTAAGAATGCAATTGACTCATCGTTGTAGGCTTGCGCCTTCTTGATGATTTTTGATTCAGTTCGAGAAAGTTGCCCTACAACTGAAGAACTTGCTAATAAACAGAGGATCAATGTAAAAAACGATGCCTTAAAGGTCTTTGGTAAGTGATTGTACAATTTCATATTGTGCGAAAAATTCTTTAAAAATTACTTTAAGTGCTGTGTACATTGGAATTGCAAAGATCAGTCCAGTAGTTCCAAATAACAATCCAGCAAGGAGAATGACAATGAATATTTCAAGGGGGTGCGATTTTACACTGTTTGAAAAAATAAAGGGTTGACTTAAAAAATTATCAATCAGTTGCCCGATTACAAACCCAATTAAAACATAAATGGATTTGGGGAGAATGACTGTGCTGAAATCTGCTGTAATGTTTGAAGTCATGGAAAGAACGATCATCAATATTGCTGCTATTAGCGGCCCTATATAGGGGATCAAATTCAACAGCGCACAAAGAAAAGCAATGATGAATGCATTTTCTATTCCAAAAATAAGAAGCACTGTGCTGTATATGATTAGAAGAATAGAGATTTGAATAAGAAGCCCAATAAAGTACCTAGACAATAAGGTTTTGATCTTTATGAATGACTTTTTCACTCTACTGCTGTGTTCTTTTTTTACAAAGGAAAAAGTAATTTGTTCTAGTAGATGACTGTCTTTAAGTAAGAAAAAACTAATGAATAAGACAGAAAATAAACCAATAGTAAAACTACTGAGCCATCCGATGAGAACATTCAAAAAATCGGGGATGGCACTTAAATTTAGGCTACCACTCCAATCGTGTTCGGTGAGCCAGGTTTTCCAATATTCATCTCCTAAAGAAAAATATTCGGTAACCTGATTGATCAATAGGATGGTGTTCTCTTCGAGTTCGGTAATGTTTAGTAGGGACAGGTTTGCACCTTGTTGACTTATGATGGGAATGAAAAGGGCAAAGAGCCCAAAAATTGAAAACCCAAAAATCACCATGGTTGTAATGGTGGCAATAGTATTGTTGAATTTCAGATAGGTCTTAAAAAAATTGAGTACTGGACGCCCCATAAGCGATATGATGGCAGCAATGACCATATAGATAATAAGGGATTGAATGAGGTAAATAACATAAGCTAATAAACTAAGAGCGCCTAAGATTAGGATTGCTCTGAGAATGCCTTGGGATATGATTTTCGAATTCATTTTTTAAAGATAAGGATTAATTGAAACATTCAATTAAATATTCCTATGGATCAGGGAGAGGGTGTGACAGGCTACCAACGCAGCTGTTTCAGTACGCAAACGTTGGGAGCCTAGACTGACGGGTTGAAAATTATTTTTTTGTGCAAAAACAATTTCATCCAAACTAAAATCCCCCTCAGGGCCAATGAGAATACAATTGCTTTGTTCGGTTGGTGCTATATCTGCCAGGTCAATTTTTTCTTCTGTATTGCAATGTGCGATGTACCCCTTTTGTTGCTGTGCAACGAACGCTTCAAACGAGATCAATTCATCCAATTGGGGAAGGAGAAATTGTTGTGATTGTTTGAGCGCAGCTTGTAAAATCTTAGTAAGTCGATCACTTTTAATTACTTTCCGTTCTGAATGCTTACATAAAATCGGGCTGATGCGGTGGATTCCAATTTCTGTTGCTTTTTCAAGAAACCATTCCAAACGAACAATGTTCTTGGTAGGTGCAATGGCAATATGGGTT
>Ga0115556_1002944_pt1 | contig 11105 bp, 8 predicted proteins | sample COGITO_mtgs_1104_5_FD_87282 | JGI IMG/M metagenome (GOLD analysis project Ga0115556, IMG submission 87282) | Pelagic marine microbial communities from North Sea - COGITO_mtgs_110414 | ecosystem: Environmental > Aquatic > Marine > Epipelagic | place: Germany:Helgoland, sampling site Kabeltonne... | reverse complement strand
TTGGTCGTCTTTCCCTCCGTTGTTCGTCTTTTTTTTTTTGAACGAGAGCTTTGAGTTCTGTGGTTTTTAGCGATGGACTGTTTGCCTTAAAACTAAGGTGCGAACGACGAGTCTCGACGAGAAAAACGAGCAAAATTCAGGGTTGGCCTTTTTGTCTCTCTTGAGTGGATGTAAAAAATACACGTGTTTCTCTCTCTGACAACAAACAAAAAGATATCAAACGCAAGAAGATATCCGCGCGTTTTTCATAAACGAAAATGTCATCATCATCATCTCCGAGTAAGCAAAAGAAAGAGACGAAGGAAGAAGAGGCGGTGTTGAAATCGCTCTCGTCCTTGGACGCGTTCATCGACGAGGTGCACACGAGTTTGATCTCGCTCGACTTGAACGAACCTCCTTTATTTTTCGCTTTGAAAGCGCTTCAGAGACGAAGTCAGAAAGAGGACGAAGATATCGGACCAACTCACTTGCCGATACCGAAGCAGATGATCATGGAGTTCGGCGTCGGCGCTGGACACACGCTGAAGAAAATCAAAGAGTTTTTCCCGGTTGGGAAAACCATCGTCGGTTTCGATTCTTTCGAAGGCCTTCCGGAAAACTGGATACCTGGGTCCTGGGGCAAAGGGGCGTTCTCTCAGGGCGGGGAGATTCCAAAAGATATTCTTGGAGAAAACGTGTCCATCGTGAAAGGTTTATTCAGCGACACCGTTCCGAAATTTTTTGATACGACCAACTTTGCAGACGTAGAGCTCTTACTTCTGCACATCGACTGCGATTTGTATCAAAGCACGAAAGAAGTTTTGGGCGAAGCACTGGCCAAGACTTTGAAAGAGAACAGATTTTTCATGTCCGCCGAAGTGCCGCTTTTCGTCGCGTTCGACGAGCTCATCGATTACCCAACCTACGAAGATCACGAGATTAAAGCTCTGTTTGAATTTCTCAAAGAAAACAAGGACTGGATCGAGTGCGTCGTGTTGGGCGCTGACGGACGAGAAGATACCGGCGAAAAGTTACGTTTTTACAAACCGGCGGAGATCTGTCCTCACAGAGTTTTGACGCTTTTCCGCCCGACGAAAAAGGCGCGGAAAGAGTGGCAAGCGAGAGAAAAAGCGAGTGCCGCCGAGGCAGAGAGTAAGAAGAACGTCTGCTCGATGAGTTGAGTTCTCTTGTTTTGTGTTCTGCGAGTGTGCCCATTGTTACTTACTATCGTATGTTCAGATTCACCTTAATACTCCTGGTTTGTTTTTCTCTGCAACTCCTTTCTAAAAAAAACACCTAAAAAAAAACAAACAACACAAAAACGAACACGAGAGATGATACGATGATTATTTGACGATGATGTCCTCCGCTGAAGAAAACATCATCATCGCCCCGCCGCATCTTTTTACCAAAGAGAAAGACTTGGTTGATTTAAAAACGTTCATCTCAATCGTCTTGGAAACTCTCTCAACGAGAAATCTTAGGCAAACGCCTTTGGTATACGCGCTGGAACGGATACGAAAGTCAAAACAAAATGAGAATTTCGAAGGAAAAGATTTCGTGTGCGCGGAGTTTGGGTGCTACACGGGAGGCACGTTAGGACAGATTGTCGAGTATTTATCATCATCATCATCATCGCACACGAAAATTTACGGGTTTGATTCGTTCGAGGGCTTACCAGAAAACTGGTATAATGGCAAAGGGAAAGGGTGGTTTAATTTAAACTCCAAGGAGATTTCTGTATCAGGAGCGGTGATAATTAAAGGATGGTTTGAAGACACCGTGCCAGGATTCTTTCGCGATGCGCTCTCCGTCGGCAGTTCTGTTCTTGGCTTGGTTCATATCGATTCTGATTTGTACTCGTCCGCGAAAGTTGTTCTGAACGAACTCGGAAGATTTTTGCGAGAGAGCGCGCAGTTTCGAACCAACGCGTTTCCTCTGTATCTCGTATTTGATGAGCTCATCAACTACCCAGAATTCGAGAACCACGAAATCAAAGCTTTGTATGAATTCTTGCGAGAGACGGACGATTTTATACAGTGCGAATTGATTGGCTCCGACCAACGAGAGAAAGGTGGTAAACCGCGCTTCTATCGGAAAAATGAACCTTGCGATATGAGAGTTTTGTTCCAACTGCTTCCAAGAGCACGGTAGTTTCTCAAAATTAGATTACTTAGCGCTTTAGTTAGAATTTGTATTGTTGTAATATCCACGCTCGCACGCCATGCTTTGTATAAAATCTCTATTACCAAGTATGTTATGAAATCAGCTTCTTCTTTTTCACGCGGTCCGCTATCCTCGCCGGTTCGTCTTTTTTCGATTGAGAAAATCTTCCGATACCTTCGTCTAGATGGGCGGTACCTTTGACGACTTGCACGACGTCTTCGTCCATGAGCCGATGCTTTAGACCACAGCGCTGGCCCATGTGTTTTGCGGAATAGCCCCACACTAACGCGTACTTCAACTGTTTCGGCAACTCCGCGTGTAATTGTTCGGCGAATTGGTTCAGCGTGATCCCGCCTCTCGCTTCGGATAAAACTACCGGTTCTTCAAAATCTGGCTTCTCACCCATCTTCTTTGCGTATACGCGAACCAAACCCATCGCGTTCCATACCGATTCTAATAATCTATCGTAGCCGAGCTGTTTCGTGCACGAAATACATATCGAATCAGGCCTTCGACTCAATCTGTCCACCTCCTCAATTGTCAGCGCGTCCACTTTATTATACACGTACAGACACTTGATGTACTTTCTATTTCCTTCTAAGACGTCTATGAACTGATCAACCGTGCAGTCTTCTCTAAAAATCACTTCGCAATGGTTCAGTTTATACTCGTGTAAAACGTTCATGATTGCTTTGCGATCGATTTTGGTCAAGCCCCCTGGTACGGTATCCGAAACTTGAACGCCTCCGGATTTCTTCTTCTTGACGTATATTCGCGGCGGCGTTTGATTTAAGCGCAACCCGACCGCCTCGAGCTCTCTCGTCAATATTTGTTTGTGCGCGTACGTGGTATTCGCGGCTTCCGATTTCATCGCGTCTAAAACCATCAAGATTAAATCCGAACTCTTCGCGACTGCAATGACTTGTCTCCCTCTCCCTTTCCCTTCGCTCGCGCCTTCGATAATTCCAGGCAAATCCAGCAGTTGTATTTTGGCGTCGTTGTAATGTATCACCCCAGGAATACACGTCAACGTTGTGAATTCATAGTTTGCCGCTTCGCTTTCCGTGCTGGTGAGTTCTGACAATAACGTAGACTTCCCCACGGACGGGAACCCAATCAGCGCGACTCGTCCGTGACCGTATCTGTTCACCTCAAAGCCTCTCTCTTCCGAAGATCCTCCTCCTTTCTGCGGTTCTAAAAGTTCGCGCTTTAGTTTTGCCAACTTCGCCTTCAACGTCCCCAGGTGTGATTCCGTGGCCTTGTTTTTCTGCGTTCGAGACATCTCCTTCTCGATGTCGGCTATTCGTTCGAGAATACCCATCTTGTTTCTTTCGTTTGTTTTTTGTTCTTTCTTTTTCAGCGCGTGAATAGTTTAGGTGTGTTCTTTCATTCTTTCGTCATCTTTCTGAGGTTTTTACTTTCCTCTGTTTCTCTGAAAAAGCTTTACCTAAAAAAAATCTCATTACAACACTCGCTACTATTAACTAACTCACTACATCTATAAATATCGGCTACCTTTCCTTTGTATTCTACTTTGAACGACATACTGGGCAATACCAGACGCTACGCCGACTATTCCTAAAGATACCACTGCTTTTGACTTGACACCGAGACCCATCACAATGGGTACGATGTTCAACGGAGACGCGAGCGCTAACGCGCTTTTCTCGTATTGTCGCTCGAAGGAGGAATAGAGGAAGCGGGCGAAAGCGAACGCGCTCGGTAAAGAAAACGCTGCAAAGATGGCAGAACTGACGCTATCGTTACTGTTGCACAGAAGCACTTGGGCAAAGTATCCGCACACGACTGCGACGTACGCGAAAAATGACGCCTTTTCGGTCCGAGCTAAGAAAAGAATCGTGGAAACGAGCGGGATCGTAATGAAACTCGAATCCTCGGAATCCCAAAACACGACCAGCGTTGCGACGAACGCGGACAACGTCGCAATGTTTCCCACGCGATCCATTGCGTCATGATAATCATTTTTCGAGATAGCATTCTTGTTCCCGTTGTTAAAGCCCATGTTTCTCTCACTTGCGCTTTGCCTCTTTCGTACAAACGGATTGTATACTTTATTGTTGTTGTTGTCATCGTCGCGGTTTCTCGTCGTCGTTCGTTGTGCTCTCGAGACCACAAAGTGAGTATACTTCACGCTCAAAGCGCAGTGTAAGAAACACACCGCGACGACAGAAAGTAAATTGTAAACCTCTTCGTCACCAATCATCGTGGTTATGGCAAATACTATTGCTAAAACCATGGCATAAAATACACTCGCTCTTTTGTATTGAACAAACGCGCCGCACAACGCGCAAACCACCACGCTCTCTTTCATCACGAACAAACCGAAACACAAGCCGCTAACAGTTCCGACGCCGAACAAACCAAAAACTATGGATAAAATTAGAAACCAACTTCTGTATGTTTCTTCTGCGCCGTCATATTCACCTCCCAGTGAATACATGCTATCCCTATCTGGCTCTCTGTCTGGAACGTGGTCTTGATCGTACCAGAATCCAACTTCGCCTTGCCACGGCAAAGGCGGTTTTATTATAACGAGAAGGAGACCGGCTATCATACAAATCAAACGCGCTTTCCGTAAGGATTGAAACCCTCCGAGTGCGCTCGTCGCACACAGCAATGAACCAAACAATCCAGCATCCGTCGGGCGATGGCCGGTGAAGAGAAATAGAACGTCAAACAGCTCCAATCTCGCGTACAACAGCCCAAGAACGATGAGTATCGTATACTTAGACGCACTTGCACACATCAACACAAAAACTTTCACCCAATCGAGATCTAAAAATACAGAAAGTTTGGAAACATACACGGTATAAATGAGCATATCTGGAAACCTTGTCTTTGAGAGATTCAGCATTTTCGTGGAAAGTTGAACGCCGCAGAACGTCGTGAGCGCTATTAAATACGGCGGGTAAAACGTACTCCCATCTTCTTGAATCTCGTTGTATAACATTGCCTCCACTTGCGCCATCACGGCAGCTTGCACGAAAATCATGCCAAATAGAACTTCTTTGGAAAATTCCATCAGATATAAACCGGGAACGGCGAATGTGATTGACGTGATCAACAAAATGCCGAAACACGTATTTTCCATGCCTTCGATGAACCAATAATTCCTCTTCAAAAAGTATCCAACCGTTGCGATCGCTAGACACATAAACAACGCGTAGATTCCAATGTTTAATCTCGATATATCGATGAGCGTTGCGATGCCGAGGACAAATGCACCGCCGATGAGTAACAATACAGAATATTCAGTCGTGTCGACGACCCGCAACGCCACCGCGACCGCGGTCACGAGCAGCGTCATTCTCGTCTCAAATAAAACCGTCGCACCGAGAGAGCACAAAATGACCACGTGTAACGCGTGCTCCCAGAAAATAAAAGATGATTCTATGAGTGTTGGCCAATGCGTTCCAACGTACACGAATGCTGGACAAAAACACACGCAAAATTTGTGAATATACTTTTCGCGACTTGTGAGCGATCTTTCTCCCGGCGCCCCGGATACTCCTTTGAATGAGCCGCCTCTTTGTCGTCGTCCCCGAGATGAAGACGGCGGCGATGACTTTTTACCATCATCATCGTAGAGAAGATGATACAATACCATCAAAACAATCTGTAAATAAAACGGCGCTAAAACCGCACCCACAGATGCCATCAACGTCCACCCGATCAACGCGCCGCACACCGGCAAAATCGAAGCCACGAGAACGCTTTCCATCCATCTCGAAACGTTCGGATGTTCCATTTCCACCCATTTAAACTGTAAACTCGCCCACAGACCGCACAAAAACAGCATGATTCCGTTCGTGGTCAGCAGAAACAACGAAATAATCGTCGGTCGTAACGGCGCGAAGAACAAATCAGATTCAATCAACATCGCTAAATATATCGAAAACAACGTGAGCCAAACGCAGACGAGCGTCATCTCTGGATACCTCAGCAAATCTAGAATATACGACGCCGCGCAGCCGATGAGTAAAGTGGTGAATATGCCGTCTTCGCCCGCGCCTAGAAGCATCAGAATACACGGGAGTAAAGAGAACGCGTATAACGACGACGACGAATTTTTGTTGTTGTTCTTGTTATTAAAAACATCATTCGTGGTGCGTCTCGTTGTTGTTATTCTTGAGTTCATCATGTCTCAAATTGATTAAGAAATGTTTATCGCGGTCAGTGCATCGCAACACTAAAATATACCGATCATCAACCGCGACGAGGGCTTCTTGAAAACAACGAGCGACGCGACGAGAGCGTCGTCATCTTGGTCGCTTCTTCTCGCTTCTCTCTCTCTCTTTCTGTGTGTGTGTGTGTGTGTCAAAATTCGAGAGCAAAAAGTAGGGGATTTTGAAGAAGCAACTTTGTTTCCCTTCATTAAAAGATACATCACATGACGCACTTAGCTTCGACGCTTTCCTCCTCCTCCTCCGTGGTTTTAACCAGAGTTGTTGATACACCAGAACGACGACGACGAAATACTACTAACACTAATATTATCCGCGCGTTGGGTGGGTTTGGACCGGAAATCAAACCCGAAGAGATCCGAAAGATTCAAGAGGCGAGGAGGAAGAAAATCGAACAGGCGAAGCGAGACGCAGAGGCGAGAAAGAAAGGGAACAACAACAACACCACCACGAAGAAGACAAAGAATACAGAGGAGGAGACGAAGCCTAAAAAGTTCTTCGGTTTGTTTTAAATGATGAGCGCGTCGTGTAAAACCACGTGAAGAAGTATGCATTGCACACATATCCGCGCTGAATGTTTATCCACTCGCCCTTTTCCATCTCTTTTTCTCTCAAAAGGGTGCCTCTCTCGTCTGCTCAAATTCTTCATTTTTACTCGTCAAATCACTCCCTTTGGCTTGGCTTTCTACCACATAAAATAAACACACGCATAAACGCACACTCAAACGCGAAAGAAAGACGCGAAAGAAAGACGACGACGACCGACGATCGCTGAGAGTGGTTTTTCTATCTATCCTTTGGTTGTTCGTCGTCATCGTCCTCATCAATCACCCGTCTCAAAAACAACATTTTTGAATCTCTTTTCTCTTCGTCGCGTCGGGAAAATAACGGGCGGCAAAACAAAAAAGAATTTAACGAAGAAGGAAGGAGGTTTTCATCGGCATCATCATGTCTTCTTCTGCGACGAGCACGGAACAAATCTTGCGAGAAACGTTCAACGCTTTAGAAAATGGATTCAATCAAACCGCGATATTACGAGGCGAACCGACGAGAGCGCAAACGCATTTGAAACAGTTGACGAATAAAATGGCGGACGGGAAGAAACTGATTAAAGAATACGAGAGACGAGCGAAAGAGGAAGCAGAGGAGGAAAGCAAGAATAACAGTAATAGTACTACGAATTATGCGGCCAGGTTGGATCAGATTCAGATGACGAAGAAAAGAATGGTTTCTGAGTTGAATAGGTTTGTTACGATGAAAAAAGCTGCGCAAAACGCCATCGCGGAGAAGCAAGCGGCCATAGCGGAAACGACGAGAGTTTCGAGTTCGTCCGCGGCGCAAGTGTCTCGATTAGCTGGAGTCATGCCGACGTTTCAAAAGATGCACGAGATTAAAGAGGGCGATGATTTGCGAGAGATGGATTCGCAACAGCTCGTGCAACACGGGAGAGGAATGATGAACCAGACGGATAAATCAGTCTCGAGGTCGAAGAAAATTGTACACGAAACTATCGAAATGGGCGCGGTGACTGCGGGGAAGCTCAAAGAACAAACGCAAAAACTGGACGAAATCACGGACGAGTTGGACGAGCTTCAGTTTTCGGTTCGAAAATCGTTGAATCTTGTTCGAGATATTACGAAAGGGTTAGCCACGGATAGGTGCGTAATTACTCTGATGCTTTTAGTCGCGGTAGGAGTAGTCGCGGTGATTATCGTAAAGGCTACTGGCGCCGATAAGAAGAAATCGAGTAGCCCTGCCCCAGCGCCAGAAGCGGCGCCGGCGAGGAGGTTACTTTTGCACGCGATTGAATATAGTTTAATGTAATATTATAGATGATACTAGAGACAGAAATTTTATACGTACACTTGTTTGATACTTCACTTCTTTTTTTACAACTTGAATTCTGGCTGGCTCTTTTCAGGCGCCTATGTGGGCTATGTAATCAATTTCCTATTTATGTTATTACCTGTATGTATTGTACCGTTGTTGTTGTTATTGTTCTACAGCATTTTCTTCAAAAGACTCTTCCGCGCCTTCCATTTGTTCATCCTCCTCTTCGTCGTCCCCGTCGAGTTCATCTTCTCGATGACCACTACCAGTATCCTCGTGCTCCGAACTTTCCTCCTCCGACGATAAAGACGAAGACGAAGAGAATGACTCGTCGTCGTCGTCATCATCCTCATCCTCATCCTCATCCTCATCGTCGTCGTCATCGCTATCCTCCTCGTCCTCTTCCAAAAGTAAGGGATCTATACTTACGTCCCGGCCTTCTTGACGCCGTCTGAGCAGTTCTATCAACGAACGACCAGGGATCTGGATAACATGGCCACCAGGAGTGTTGATTTGAACGTATTCCTCACCATCGATCTCGTCCTCGTCCTCGTTGTCTTCGTCGTCTTCATCTGAGGAGTCGAAATCGTTATCTCTCTCGCCTTTCCGAGGCGGCTCGTCAATGTGCTCTCCATCCTTCGACGCCTCGAAAATTTTAATATCCGAATCAATGCCAGAAGCCGCAAGGACGGGCAAATGGGGGTGTGGAATCACATTATTAACGACTTGCGAATCTCCCGGGAGCTTGCACACGAGTTCCGTCGTTTTTTTGTTCCACACGAAAATGTTACCGCAGTCCCCGCCGGTGGTTACGTATTCGTCGCCGCACATGAACGCGACGCCTTTAAGGAACGTGCGCGTGTTTTTCCGCCCTTCGTACTTTTTTGCGCACCCCTCGTATCGTTTCTCCAATTCATCCATAGAATCGTGCTTGAAGAGATCAATCTTAACCGACGAGACAACTTTACGCGTTTCTAAAACGTACACGTCTTCGCCCTTATACGTGCACGCCAACTCTCCGGTCTTACTAAACGCTATTCCAGAGATACCCTCAAATCGACGAGACCGAAACGAAGATCTCATGAGCTCCTCTTCGCCTTGGAACTTTTTCATAGCACCGAATGCTAATCCAGGACAATATTCCGCCACGGTCGGCAAACATCTTTCGACGAATCCAGACGACCGCGAAGGAGGCGACGACGGCAATCCAAAGCCTCCAGCTGCTCCCGTTGGTGTTCCAGGACTTCCAACCGTACTACTTGGCGAAACACCGTAGTTAACGCCACCACGTCGCATAGCGGCGGCGCCGGTACCGGTTGGCGACGGAATCGGCGACGTCCCGGGAGATCCGGCGTGAGAATAATAATCTTCCGAAGTTCTCGTCAGCTTTGCCACGTGGTGCCGAATATCAAATACCCTCACGATTGGGTCGTCGCATCCAACCGCAAAAGTATGCGGAGCCGTTGGATCAAACGCTATATCCGAGGCCGCGCCCACTGATGCCAAATCAATAACCACTTCTCGTCTCGATTTCGTCCCTTCTCGTATATCAAACAGTCTCACGCACCCGTCCTGATGCGTGGATAAAAACGACGTGGCGGACCCGGGGAGAAAGATCAGCTTCATCCCCATACCAGCACCATCACCGGACCATAATTGATGCGCGGCTGGCGAATCCAGGTTTATATTCCGCATGTATCTATTCGTGTGATGGTTCGGCGGCTTCTCCGCGAACCCTCGCTCTAAATCAATCATTCTCACCTGACCGTCCGCGGCTGTCGTCACGCACTTGGTCGAGTTACAGTTTGGAATAAACTGCGCGTCAAACACGTTGTGCGTGTGCCCGGTAAATACCGACCCTTTCACCGGAAAATTCGTCCCCGTGCTCCAAACGACCACGGTCATATCGTCCGACCCGGAAATCAACAGCGACGCGTCTTCGTTCCAACTCACCGTATTCACGCACCCGCCGTGTTTTTCCAGGTTTTTCAACAACCGCATGCCTTTAATAATCGACGGGTGTTTCATGCACTGCGTTTGCGTGCACTGCTTGTGATATCTCGGGTCCCATTGGCGCCGGGATATGTCTCGGAACATGGACTTATTTTGTCTTCTCGGAGTGGTCGTCGTCGTAACACTACCCCCGGTGGGCGACGTTTTTTTCGTCTTATGCTGCAATAAAATCTCCTCTTCGGACGTGGAGTTGTCCGACGCGTTGTTGTTTATCCCAAAACTTTCTCTCTCTCTTTCTCGTCGTTGAGACGCGCCGTTGTTGTTCAAAGCGTTCGCGGAAGGAGTCTCCCGAGGAGAGCGACTCGTCGTCGTCATCGGGGTTGACCCTTCTTCTTCTTCCATTATTCGTGGGAGTCTCGTTCTTTATCTTCTTCCAAAACCAAAGCGTACTAACAAACTCTCAACCAACTTGATACGATGTTCTGCGGGAAAAAAGAAACCTGAAGAGAAAAGCGCCCCCGCCTTTCGCGCAAAAAATGCGCGCGCACCACGCGCGATCTCTTTCTCTTTTACGACCACGAGAGTGCGAGTAAGAGTGAGATACCAAAGATGATACTTTCCAACGACCAAAAACACACTTTCACCGCTTTTGGCGCGCGCGCGCTTTTTGAAAGAAAGATTTGTGCGGGAAAGAGGAAGAGATAACTTCCTTCTTCCACGCGAGTGCTGCTTTTCTTCCTTTTTTGTGTACTCCTGCTGTAACGAACTTTTGTTGGAGCTTTCTCAAAAAAGAGATTTTTCGTCCGGGTCGTTTTGTCGTTTTGCGACGGTCTCTGGTCTCTGCAACGCTTCTGCTTTTTCGAGTGCTTTTGTTCCGTTTGCTCCGTCCAATTTTCTCATTTCATCAGAACAACAACGAACGCATATATTATTATATTACTACATCGCAGAGAAGGGAGAGAAAGAGAGAGA
>Ga0115556_1002937_pt1 | contig 11117 bp, 11 predicted proteins | sample COGITO_mtgs_1104_5_FD_87282 | JGI IMG/M metagenome (GOLD analysis project Ga0115556, IMG submission 87282) | Pelagic marine microbial communities from North Sea - COGITO_mtgs_110414 | ecosystem: Environmental > Aquatic > Marine > Epipelagic | place: Germany:Helgoland, sampling site Kabeltonne... | reverse complement strand
CTGCCAGGGTCGGCAAGATGTCAAAAGTCTGAACAGGACTGTCGACGACGTTTCCCTTCACTCCTCCCTGCGTTGAAATTATCAGAGGAACACGAGTCATCAAGACCGCCGGCCACTTTTCAACCAAACGCGCGTCGCCAGCAAAATCACCGTGGTCAGATGTAGTCACAAAGACAGTGTTATCCATCGTTCGCGCAGGGCTCCGGAGTGCAGGAGATTATCAATATCCTCGTCAATTACGATTTCTTGGGCTCCTGGATCAAGAGACATGGGAGAAGGGAGTTCGTGTGTAAAGATCCAATGACGATGACGTCAATTCTTTGGGTAATTGATTGATTATTAATCGGTATTATGGACGACGAAGAAAGACTCGATCACGGACGTGCTATTCAAAGGGCGTTTACGCGAATGGTGCTGTTGACCGATCCTCCCTCTGCAAAAATATGATAAAAATAAACCCCCCAGTATTTATCTTTACTCGGCCAATCCCCCTTCTGCCTTTCTGCCGTTTCACTTATCACAGGCGCTCGCCTGCCACCACCCGTTTTGATTACCTTGGTCATACCTTTGTCATTCCACATGGATTTTGAGGACTCTGAAGACTCTTCTCGGGACATTAACGATAGGAAGGGCAAACGCATTCGCGACCAAGTAGCGCACCAGGCAGCACAAGAGATGGCGACGCCCCTTCATCAGGCGAATCACAATCTGAATCTTTATTCTCCTAATCCTCTCGAGGCGTTTGGTCATACACATGAGAATGATTACAGGTAAATAAGACCTTCCGTGATCAATCAACTGACTCTAGACTGCAAAAATGTCGTCACCCTAACTGAGCCATCTCTCCCCCCCCCTCCCTCTCCCCTCCCTCTCCCCTCCCTCTCCCCTTCCCTCTCTCCTCCCTCTCTCCTCCATTGCCCATTCATTTTGTAGGCCGAATCCGATGCTTGAGCAGTACACTGAAGAGGAAATGAAGCAAGTGAATGAACGGTTCAGGGAGTTACGCGCAAACGGAACCAATGTCAAGACTGCGATGCTGCTTGCGCGGACCTCGATTCGTCGAGCTGTTCAGCCTGCGTGGAACTACGACGGCTCCATGGACTGCACAAATGATAATAAACCTTTCGGCCTCCCCCCTCAAAATAAACGTGGATAGACCCTCATTGTGAGTGGACTAGAAATATTGACTGGGCTCGGTACGTTAATGTAGTGATTAAATAGCGAACGATACACTTGGCAGGCAGGCAAAAAAATATCCATATTGCAACATTAGTCATCACTCTCGAAACTGTCGTCAGCATTCTCGTCGCTGTCGTCGCCCCAGACGGCGTAGTAATTCGATATCCTAGCGTTGCGACTGTTTTCATCTCGCTCGCGGAGGGCCTTGATGAAAGCACTGATTTTGGCTCTCTCCTGCGCATCCGAGATGCCCATTCCTTCAGTAGGGTGAGAAAGGTCACGCTCCATGTCTCCGCTTGTCCAGTTTCTATCGACGATCATTTCCCCGTCCATCCGCTTTTCGAAGAACTTTTCTGCAACCCCTGGGAGCTTGACGATTTTGGTGATCCATGCTTTCACGTGCGATCTCGTCCAGCGCCGGACAAATATGAGGTTAGGGAACTGTGTGTTTACAGAATTGTCTAAGGCTTTGTCCTCTGATTCTTTCTCGGACAGTTCCTTCTTTGTAGCAACAGCTGCCTCTGCAATAGCTGGCTTGCTTTCTTGCTCCGGAGATGAGTTGCCATCGCCTACATTGTCACTGACATAATCATCTGCCGCTTTTGGACTCCCCTCCTCTGCAGAGGCCTTTCCGCCGCCTCCCCAGTCAGAATCGAGCATAATCCAGTCGGACCGAACAAATTTCTCGATTCCCCCGTCGTCGTACTGGACATGGAAGGTTACGTCGCCACTGCCTCCGCTTCCCGAAGTCTCGTCCCCGGGGAGGTTTACGGACAGGCAGACACCCTTGAACCAGCTTCGCAGACCTTTCCACCGAGCCTTTATCCTGTCCCCCTGACGGGGGAAACTTGACAAGTCTGTCTTTGATGTGGGCCGGTCAGGGGATGGGATCAAAACTACGGGCTCTATGTGATCACATATTGAGGCACGAATTGGTCCTGAATAATCAGTCGCAAAGTCAACAAAAGGTGGAGGAGAGGTGGGAGCAAGCGACTGATTCTGATTCTGATTCTGATTCTGATTCTGATTCTGATTCAGCTGGGGGGGTGGCTGCTGTGGAGGCGGGGGTGCTATGTTGACGGTCGGGTTTGGTGTACTTTTTCCCGTCGAAACCGTTGCTGACGAAGATGAGGGCTTAGACATCCCTGTTGTTGTCGACTTTCCTGAAGCTGCTCCTACCTCCACCTCGACCTCCCCGGATGATTTCGCAGCATCCTTCTCCAATTTCACCCCCTCCTTTTCTAACTTGACCCCCGCCCCCGCCGTTGCCGTTGTCGACCAATTGCTTAATTCGCTCCTGGTATTTTTCAACCTTTCTACGTCCGCACCCAGCTTGTCCACCTTCCCTTGTACCCCGGTAATCTCCTCTACGCACTTTTCGATTTTAGTTGTTAGCTCCTCGCCAGAAAAGCTCGAAAGCTTCAGTTTCAATACTGACAGCTCAAGTTCCCATCCCTCCTCTTTCTCTTTCCTTTCTCCTTCTCTGTTCTCGAAACGTCGGCTTACCGCCGCTAAGTCTTCCTTAAGCTTGTCGACTTCTCCGACTAATCCTTGGCTCTCGACCATTCGACGAACTGCCGCGAGCTCGTCTTTTGTTTTGTTGACTTCCTCGCGCAGCCTGTCTGTCACGAAAGCGTTGCTGGTATGTTCAGAACGGATGTTCTCCAGCTCCTCGTCCAGTGTTTCTTTCGTGACACCACCACCACCACCACCACCACCACCACCACCACCATTATTCACGTCAGAAGATTTCTCCCCCTCCTTCTCGCCAAGCAATCGGATTTTCCCCTCCAAATCACGGAGTCTTTGTTCCGCATCCTCACTGATGCCTCCTCCTGTGCCTGACTTCTCTATTTTGTCTACCCGTTCTCCCAGTTCTTTACACACTCCCGCGATCGTCTTCTGCGCTGCCGATTGCTTCGCTTCCTGGTTATCTTTCGCCTCGCCAAGCTGCGCAACCCGGGCGGACAATTCTTCCACTGTGGAGGCTAGTTCCTTATTCGATTTCGCCTGAGCGTCGTATAAATCGTCATGGATCGATGTTGCCTGTTTCTCAAGCATCCCATTAAGCGATGCTTGAATGGTCTTTTGAACCTTTTCGAGCTTCTCATCCAGTGACGTTTGAATGCTTCCTTTAATGCTGTCAGTGGAGGCAGAGATTTTGTCCTCAGTTTGTCTTGTCAAAGTTGCTGTGAGCTCGTTGGAGAGCTTGTTGGAGAGCTCGTTGGAGAGCTCGTTGGAGAGTCGCCTCGACAATTCGACCATGTCGCTTTTACTGACCCCATTCTCCTCCTTGTTGCTGCTGCTGCTGCTCTGGCCACGGCCTAGTTCGACCTCGTCCTCGACCCACTTCCGTAACCGCTTGATTTCGTTACTCAAAAATTCAATATTTTTCGCAGTGTTGCGGCCCTCAGTCTCGGCCGTCTCCAAGAATCCCTTCCACTGCGCGCGGTTCCTTCCAACATAACCACCCATGACTTCTTCCATTTCCTCCCTCCGAATCACTGACTGCATACTGACGTTAAGACTGGATATCTGTTGGTGTATTAACGTGTCTTTCTGCTCCGTTTCTCGGAGCAGTGCTTCGGCTTGAGATATCCAGATCTGGTGCTTTGATGTCATGGAGTTGCAATACTCTACAGATTCACCGTTAATATCGACCTTCCTTTGCAGTATCCCAATCTTCCCCTCCAACGTCGATCTTTCCCTATTCAAGGCGTGAAGCTGGGAATAAAGCTCTTGGATATCGTTATTGTTGCGCCGCTCTCGCCGCCCTAGGTCGGATACCTCGCGCTCATGAGTCATTGTGATGTTTTCAATTTCTTCTCTCATGGTCTGCTGGCTTGATATTATTGAGCGATGCAGTGGCCCAGCGGCTGAGTGGTCATTTACATACGTTAGTTTGGTGGGAGATATGAAGTTGGAAGTATTCGTCCGGTCGGTGAGCGCGGGTCTTGGTGAAAATGACCTCGGGCTACCACCCTCGGTGATTGACATCATCCGATCGTCTTGAGGAACTGTAGGAGGAGGGGGTGGAGCTGGCAGTCGCTCAAAATAGTCGTTCGTTTGTTGGTTCACAGAGTTCCGTAAGGCATCCCAGTCAATGAATCCTGAGGTTGAAGAGTTTGGTGAAGATGACATGGGACAAGTATGGCGTCGTTCAAACACAGTGAGAAGATTTTATTGAAGGGTTCGGGAGAATGTCGGCCTAAATAACTTGCGAGGTAGCTAAAATCGGCTGTTTGTGTCCTTCGTTCGAGTTGTAATGGCAATAAAAAAAAATACCATTAGTTCTCTTGGAGTTAAAACCCCAATTCCCACCACTTGTTTTTCTTTTGAACACTGAGACTCCAACCAAAGCTGAAATTCTACTAAACTTCAATATAAAGATTAGTATATTTCCCTTCCGCGTTTGAAACTACCAGCTTCATCGGTAAACGCAAATTTTACTTATATTATACCATCGGAAACATACACAACGTCAACTCTTCTGATGGCATATGGTGACCAACAAAAAGCGGTCCTTACCCCTAAAAACCGTAAGGAACGCGATGAGAAGATCAGAATGTTATATGAGGAGTATATCCATTTGCATTCCGTGATGGCATCTTGGTATGACACTCGCACTCCCAACCCTAAGCTCGAGCCTCTTTTTTGTGCGGGAATGCAAGGCATCGAGCTCGGCTTTATCATTCTAGGGGAGTTCATTTCGGACGTCCGCGGGTACGTGGTGAAGCGTCCTCGTGTTGAAATGGTTGCGGAGGATATCCAGAACCAGATGGAATTGCTGGCAGAAATATGTGATGGAGAGTTGGAGGATGACCGTGATTTGTACGGGACAGAGAGTGGCACCTCTACCCTCACACAGGACTTCCCGTTCGATGGAGCGCCGCCTACTACGGACAACCAGAACGTTGGCAAAGCTTCACAGAGTCCTGCTCTTGATGTGGTAATTGAAGCTCTAAAGAAAACGTACCCCTCGATTACGACCTTTGAGAAACAGGTGAGATAGATAATGAGTGTGTTGTGTGTCAGTGTCATGAAACAAAAAAAAGTCCCTCGCTTTTCTTCTCCCCCCCGAACAATCGATTGCTAACCCTGAGCGACGCGATGCGACGCGACGCGACGCGACGTGACGTACGTAGTCCATTAAAAAGGTGGTCAGAAACATCACCGGAACTTTCGTCACTTGCTTCAGCGACTGGACTGTCGGCGTGGGTGTGGAAGAGCAGCTCTCTACCCTCCGTTCCATTGTTGGGCTGAAACCCCTTACTGTTGAGTTCGGCCGCCGTTACCTTGACTACACCACTTTGGTGAAGCCGACGGTTATGGCCGAGACGAAGAAAGACTACATCCACAACGAAGACTTTTTCTTCCGCTCTGTCCACCTTGGCACAGAGTGCTGGGCTTTCATCGCTCTCCGTCGACTTGAGTCTGCTGAGGAGCAGATCGCCAAATATAACCACTGGCACAACGCGGCTGCCCACATTCTATCCGCATCTCACATTCTCCACTACCTTGGTAACCACGTGATGATGCTGACCTCCATGGTTCTTCGGGATTACCTTCAGTTGAAGGTTGAGATTGAGGGCACAAGTGGTGAGGGGAGTTCGGCCGTAAAGGTGCTGAAACCCAAGATCAAGACACTTTATGCGCCATTCATGGCCACTCTACTCAGAATGAAGGAGGGTGGAGACGCAGAGGACGCTGAAGTTTTCTCCAAGAGAGCTGAAGAGTTGTCCGACGAGGAGGAGCAAGAAATCCTCATGTACCTTTACCAGAACCCCGACAAGCTTCCGGATCTGTATGCTTATGCAAAGGCGCTCGAGTGCATTGAGTCTGGACTTTTGGGAGGTTTCTACTACAAACATTTCTGCCTCGCTTCTAATGTTATCGGTTCTACTGCCAAGGGGACCATGAACAAGTCAGTGAAGGCGCTGAAAATCGGATATGAGAAAGGAATTTTTCAGAATCTCGACGTGGTTCGCGCCTCCCTTGGTGATGTCATCGACGCCGAGCTATCTCAATTTAAAGGCCGAATTATGCTCGACATTGAAGACACCTGGGGCGATAAAATGGGCGGAGATAAAGAAGAAGCCAAGCGTGAGATGCTCGAAAGATTCGACCGCGAGGGGGGCTTTTCTCCTCTTGCCAAGAAGTCGAGTACTGGCGGCTGTCCATTTGGTTTCGGTTCGACTACTCCTTCCGCCGATTCGGAGAAACCTTCAGAAGAAAGTATCGACAGCAGTCCTTTGTCTACTCCCGGGAAGTCGCCCTCGCCATCCAACTCCCGAGCGATTAGTCCTTCGCCCACCGCCCCTTGTGGTCACTTTGACCGGGTCCGACGCGCTCTCTACTCCGACAGCAACACCCCTCTGGAATTCACCAACGCGTGCAGGGAGCTGAATGGCGGGGCTCTCAAAACCGTTGCATTCTTGGACCATGCTTGGGGAAAGACCCCTCCTCAGTGTCTCGTCAAAGCCAGCAAACGCCAATATGCGCTTTATGACAAAGGAAACACAGCCTGGGACGTCATCTTCGGCGATATAATCCCCGAGGCGATTGGGCACATCAGACGCGTTTTGAGTGTTCGAGAAGACTCCTCGGTTGAGTTCGGCCATAACTCCCACGAGCTCATCAGCAGGCTCATCAGCATCAAGCTCGAGAAGGTCATCAAGGGATCTTTCAACGGGGCTTCCGGTGGCGGCATCATCGGCAATTTGGTTGGTACCATGACCGGGGCGGCCTCCAATGGACCGACACCTATGCGAATATTGACCACCGATACGGAGTTTTACTCCTTTACGCGCCAGATGAACCGCCTGAACGAGATGAATGTCGGCGGTAAAGCAGTCGAAGTTGTCGTTGTTCCCATTGAACCTCTCGCCACGTTCGAGGAGCGCTTTTTGGAAAGAGCTCGGGAGGGGGGGGGACTGGAACGATGGGATATTATTTACGTCAGCCAATGTGTTTACTCCACTCAGGAAACTATTGTGCAAGATCTCACCGGGTTCAATCAGAGCATCAGTGCGTTGTTGAAGGAGACTGACAACGAGGACTGTTTTTTCGTCATCGACGGCTACCACGGCTTCGGGGCGATCCCTACGGATCTGTCCTCCTTTGAGAATGCATTTTACGTCAGTGGAATGTTGAAACATGTTGGGAGTGGAGCGAATGCATGCTTCCTCGTGATACCGAGAAGTAAGGTTGATTCTGTGAGGCCGCTTTTCACTGGGTGGCTTGCAGACCTCAGGTGAGTGAGCAAGGGGAAGCACGGGGGGGGTGGTGGGGGTGAAGCGAAGGGAGTCGCTTCGCTTCACGAGCGCAGTACTATCTTCACCTCGGGTCTTGTTTCTAAATCTCCTTATAAACCTGATTTATAACATAACATTCTCACACTTCTCCTCTTTAGCGTCCTTGGTGCCGAGTCTACTGGGCTCAAAATGGGGAGCAATGTTGGGTGGATGGAGGGGTTCAGTCTCATGGGAGGGACCCCAAGCTTTGCACCTTGCCTGATCATCTTCAATGAAGTGATGCGAGCTTGGCAGAAAAACAATATCAATGTCAAGGCTGTTCATGCACATGTTATGGCCCTTCATCGACAGTTCCTGGATGGACTCGCCGAGCTCAAGGAAGAAATGGGCAGTGATGACCTTGGTGTGTGGGGCGCACAGTGTCCTCTTATACCCGAGCCAGTCAGGAGCCACACCCTCGTCTTCAATACGAAAGACCCAAGCGAGAGCAAGGTGGTCGTGGAGAAGATGCTGCGATGTGCAGATGTAGAGATTGATAGCCGGAAGACTTATGTGAGGATCGGATTTGGTTTCAACCACAACTGTGAGGATGTCGCCAAACTGCTTTCTGGTTGCAAAGATGTTCTAATGGAATTGAAGGTTAAAGTCTGAACAACAAGTGGGTAGTAAGTACGCGCGAACGCGAGAACGAGTATTATCACCAATATTGTGGAACAGAGCAACAGGAACAGCAGAGCAAAAAATGTAAATAGCAACAGAGGTGTTTTACAGCAATGGCAATAACAATACATTGGCCCTATTTTTTTTTAATACTTGCGGTTAGCGCTTTGGCTCCGGCATCTGGTCCACGTCGGGCTTCTTCCATTCGACGGCCTTGTGGGCATGCCCATGCCCATGTCCATGGCCGCCCGCAGGCTTCAAAGCATAATCAACAGCAAGGAAGATTCCAAAGGCAACAATTGCAGGTTTGAGACCGGGGAATGGCTCTTTCCAGAGACCGCTGATGAAAGGGTGTCGCCGCCAAGCGTCCTGGCCTCTAAAATTCATTACGTGAGGAAAATGTGTAGGGCTCACGGGGGTAAACTAAGTGGGGTGGCGTTTTGTCCCTGCTCGTTGATATTGGCCTGAGGGTGGTTGTGTTTCAGGGGATTACGACAGGGCAGTAGCAAAGCAGCAAGACGGGTGTAGATGTGAGATGGGGCCAACGCTGGACAATAATGGTGACACTCGTTAATTTTTCCACAAAATTTTTTGCCATTTTACGAAACACACTTTAACCAACTTCCAAAATTATTTAACCGCGATATGGCTCAACCACCGCCACCCCCATCGATTATGCCGCCCTGGACGGCCCCGTCAGACGCGTCTCCCAAGCTTCACGTGTTAAACTCTCTCACCCGTACGAAGGTCCCCTTCGTTCCTACGAGAGGGGACAACCGTGTGAATTGGTATATGTGTGGTCCAACAGTGTACGACGCATCTCACATGGGTCATGCAAGAACTTACTTGGGATTCGACATTATCAGGCGTATCATGACTCAGTATTTTCACTATGATGTGAACCTAGTTATGAACATCACAGACATTGATGACAAGATTATCAAGAGAAGCAATGAACAGGGTATCGACTTTAGTGAGCTTGCGAGGTATTGGGAAGGGGAATACTTGAAGGACATGGAGGTGAGTCTTTGGAATTTGTTCCCGTGGGAGTAAGGCGGCCACCTCATCACACCACACCACACCACACCACACACAACACAAAACAAGACAACCCAAGACGAAACACAACACATTTATTCACTAATACACTCTCTTGTACGGGGCAGGCTTTGAACGTGGCGGTTCCGGACGTTATGACTCGCGTGAGCGAGTTCATGCCCGAGATCATTGAGTACGTGTCCACAATCATCTCAAATGACTTTGCTTATGAATCAAATGGGAGTGTGTACTTCAATACCTCTAATTTCCATGGCTCGGATAATCACCACTACTGCAAACTTTGCCCAGAGGCGCTGAACAATGCAGAACAGCTTGAGGCGGGGATGAAGGAGGGAGAGGGTGTGCTGTCACAGGACTTTGGGACGGACAAGAAGTCTGGGAGCGACTTTGCGCTTTGGAAGAAGGCGAAAGAGGGAGAGCCCAGCTGGGATTCTCCTTGGGGAAAGGGCCGACCTGGCTGGCACATTGAGTGCAGCGTAATGGCGAGTAACATTTTTAAAAAGATGGGCGTTCCTGGAGGAGCGATGGATGTTCACTCGGGAGGGGTGGACCTGAAGTTTCCTCACCATGACAACGAGATTGCTCAGGCTGAGGCAGAGAGCGGTCTGAACCAGTGGTGTACCTACTTTCTCCACGCCGGGCACCTCCATATCTCTGGCTTAAAAATGTCCAAGAGGTGAGTGACGAGTGCATTCCTGAAACACCATTTCTTGATCTCACCTCCATTTTTTGTTTCTCTTTTCTTGTCAAATTTGAATGACGACAGCCTCAAGAACTTCATCAAGATTAATGAGGCGCTCAAAAGCAACACTGCCCGTCAGATCCGAATGTGCTTTCTTTGTCACAAGTATAACGATCCAATGGATTACGGGGATAACACGGTGCAGCACGCTGTCAGCATCGAGAAGATCTTCAATGAGTTTTTCCTCAATGCCAAGAGCAAGTTGAGGGACTGCAAATTGTCTGACTCACAGAAGTGGGGAGATGAGGAGGTGAGCGCGAGATGAAAGTTGTGGCCAAATTCTGCCACGCGCATTTTTTCTCCCCGCTGCTGAAAGGCTCCGGACTAACTTAAATCCTACTCAAAATATGATTTTTTTTTTTTTGTATTATTGTACTGCAGGCAAAACTTGGGCTTGCTCTAGAATCAGCAAAGTCGAAGGTCCACGCTGCGCTCTGTGACGATTTTGATACCCCCGCCGTAATCAAAGCACTGCAAGATCTTGTGGCAGCCGGAAACCAGTACATGGCAACAGCAGGGACTGTCGTGAATTTAATTCTTCGAGCGACAGCTGTCTATATTACTGAAATTTTCAAAGTCTTTGGGCTCATTAAAAACGGACCAGAGATTGGTTTTCCTATCGGTGATAATGAGGGCGGAGCCGACAAGGAGGAGACACTTGGGCCCGTGCTTGATGCTGTATTAAAGTTTCGGCAATCAATACGATCCGCAGCCAAGAATAGCGGTGACAAGGAAGCTCTCAAGATGTGTGACGCTCTCCGGGATGACATTTTGCCACAACTGGGCATCAGGCTAGAAGATAAAGAAGGAAGCGAGGGAACCTGGAAGCTCGTCTCGGCAGAGGAGCTTATGCGCGAGAAGGAGCAGCAGGAGCTTGAGAGACAAAGGAAGCAGATGGAGAAAGATGCCAGGGCCAAGGAGCAAGCCGAAAAGGACAGGATGAACGCACTTTCACCAGAGGAATTCATGAAGCAGCTCACGCTTGAAGACGGCAAGACGGTTAAATATTCCAAGTTCGGGGATGATGGACTGCCAACACATGACTCCAAGGGAGAGGAGCTGCAGAAGAGTTCCATCAAGAAAGCTGGCAAAGAGTTCCAAACACAAAAGAAAAAATATGAAAAATTCTTGGCGAAGCAGCAGAAATAATCGCAGCAACTGTTGAAGTGAACGGCATGTTTAGTTGCAATTTGTCAATCTTGCTTTGGTTCAAATTTGGTTGT
>Ga0115556_1002934_pt1 | contig 11120 bp, 7 predicted proteins | sample COGITO_mtgs_1104_5_FD_87282 | JGI IMG/M metagenome (GOLD analysis project Ga0115556, IMG submission 87282) | Pelagic marine microbial communities from North Sea - COGITO_mtgs_110414 | ecosystem: Environmental > Aquatic > Marine > Epipelagic | place: Germany:Helgoland, sampling site Kabeltonne... | reverse complement strand
TTGTTTGTATGCCTGCGACGGAGCAGACGACGACGGGAGCAGCAGCAGCGGCAGGAGCGACGTCGACATCTTCGAACAACTCTGAAGAAGTCATCTTAGCGTTGCAAAGAGAGAGGAAGAACCAGTATCTGTCGTTCAAGAAGTTTGGGGAATTCAAAAACATGAGTTCTATTAAAAGTAAAGGGAAACTCACCGCCCTTGGGTACATCTATGTTTGCATTTCTGCGATTGTTTTTCTCCTGTATTGGTTCGTGGACGCCGTGGATGGGAGGTACGCGAGTGTGCTCTTATTGGCGAGCTGTTTCGTGGTGAGAGTGCACCCGGCGTTTAGTAGCGCGACTGGTAAATTGAGGTGATGAGAGATGTGGGAGGACACGCTTTTTGGAACCTCAAAGCGTCTTGGATGTAGTAGTATTAGTAGTAGTAGTAGTAATGTAGTAAAACAGAGTTTAACAACAACAACAACAATAGGATTCGAGCGCGCCTCCGCGTGGGTGTGTTTGTGTGTATTTTAGTACTGTGCTTTCTTGCTAGTATTTTGTCGCATACAATAGTATAAATATATTTACTTCAACATGCGATACAAGTACATGCCAATCCCGAGCAAGACGCAAATCAACGTCGCGTCCACGCAAAAATGCCTCGACGATCGCGCCTTCTCTACGGTTTCTTTCAACCTCATGTTGGCCGTTTTCATCTCGGCTTGCGCACCGTCCATTTTAAAATCTATGTTTTCAATCGCCGGTTGTTGCCTGGCCATCTCTTCGTCCATGTCCGCGCCGAGACGTTTCAAGGTTTGCAAACCTCGGCTGATTTCGTCCAAGTCGGTGTCTTGCGTTTTCTTTCTGTCTTCGAATTCTTGACGAAACTGACGACTCTCTTCCGTGTGTTCCATGCCCTCGAATCTGTTGTTGTTGTTGTTGTTGTTTAAATGTTGTTCGCGAAGTGTTTCCGGTTGTTCAAACGGGTTCGTGTAGGTCCCCATTTCGATATCTCTCGACAACGATCTGTGATGATGCGGGACTTTCTTCGACGGCGTTCGAGGAATCATTCTCGACACCCCGTCCGGAACGTCCTCTATTCTCTGCTCGAACTGGTCAATCAGCGTTTCTCTCCCGTCTCTTTCGTACATCGATTCGTCTTCGATATCGCCCCCGTCGCTCGTCGCCCGTTTCTTCTTCTTGGCGTTATTATTACTACTACTACTTTTATTCGCTAATTTTCTCAGTTTCGGAATTTCTCCTCGTAAACTGTTCTTCCCTCGTCTCACTTCCGCGTGCATCGCCGCAATCGCCGCTCGGTTCGTTTCTACTTTCGCTCGTTCCGAGACGTCCGCGATGTCGTCCAGTCGTTCTTCGAGTTTACCCAGGAATTGTTCGAACGAACTATCGTGATGATGAGTAGTATTGCTCTCGTCATCATCTTCGTTACCATTATTACCACCGCTACTGCTAAACTTCCCCACATTCACGTTCTTATTCGTTTTTCGTTGTTGTTGTTGTCGTTTCATTCGTTCATCCGACGCAGTTCCATCATCGTTTTGGGGGAGATGATTTTGGTATTTTTTAAGCAAATGTTCCGTCCTGGAGAGTAAATCGTGCGCGTTGTTGTTACCACTACTCCCACCGAGGATGCCCATTATTATTATTATTATTATTAGTATTACGCTCGCGTTACGTCGCGCGTATCTTTTACTTCTGTTTTGCGGGAGAAAAAGCGCGGCGCGCGCAAAAAACACCAACCAAAAGTCAAAACTTCTTCAAACGGTTCGGTTTGGTTTGTACCGTTTGTGTTCGACGAGGCAACTTTTTCTTATTTTTTGAATCTCTTTCAAATTTTTTTTACTAAAACCCTAAATTGACGTTTTTGTGATTCCAGTTTAAGAAGACCGCATTGTGCTCTTTTTTCATCAGAGAGCACACACACGTACACACACACACAAAGAGACGACGTAAACGACGACGCTTAAAACAACAACAATTTAACAACAACAATGTTTGCCGCCGCGAGTTCGTTAACGACGACGACGATATCGTCGTCGAGTTTAGGAGGATATCGGGGAAAAGAAGTTGTGCAAAAATCCCGATCCTCGATGAGAAGTACTGCTAGGAGAAACAATGTAAACGTCGTCGTTCGAGCTGAAGCGCAAAAGACCATCGACATGAACGAGGTGAGTTTTACTCTAAATATTGATTCTTTTGTTTTTGTCTCGCTTTTGTCTATATGTTGTTTTCCCTTTTGGGATGGAAACAATGGTTCATTTTTCTTCTTTGTCTTCTTCTGTGGATCCATCGTCCATCGTCGGCGGATGGGACGAAAGATATCGTCGTCAAAATGGATAAAATATCGGACATTCGAAGAGATTACTTTTTATAGACACACGCGTCGTGTTTTGCTGACAAAATCGCAACTTCTCTCTCTCTTTCTGTAGTCTCGCACGTATTACTTTTGCATCGCGAACGCGGATTTTATGCTCAACGACGAAAACAACGAACACTTCCCGGAAATCTTGAGAGAACGAAGACGATTTTACCGAGAGACTGAGAAATTGCAAGACTTTTGGATCGTCCCGAACCCAACATTTTTGGACGCCATGCCGGAAATAAAGAAAAAAATTCGGCAACCGTGCGTGGCGGTGATGACCACGGACGAGGTGTGGAACACATTTATTAAGTTAAGAATGGACCGAGTGTATAAAGGTTCCGTGGAAGGGACTGGAGCGGAGTTGTTGAAATCGAACGAGTTAATCGCCGCGGACGCGTTTCCGCCGGTGGACCCGGCCAAGTGGACGGCGCCGTATAACAAATACTCGCCCGGGTGGTGGGAAGTGTTTTACCCCGGGGCGGATTGGACGCAAGGGTACCAAGCGACGGTGAATCCGTTGGCAGAAGAGGGGGTTGAGCGCACTGGGGCGTAATTTTTTAGTAGAAAGACAGACAGACAGACAGAGACAAACAACAACAACGACAACATATAGAGTGCGCGCACACAAAAGCCATCGGAGAAGAACGACGGAAGAAGAAGAACATCATCACAAATTTTTTATATTAGAAGAAATATCTTTATTATTATTAAAGAATGGATATAGAGTATCAAAGGTCCTCTTTCTTCTTCTTTCCCTTCTTCCCTTTCTTTTTCTTCTTCTTTCCGCTACTCTTTTGTTGTTGTTGTTTCTTTTCCTCCTCCTCTTTGACGCGCGCGGCTTCCGCTAATTCCTCTTCTTCCTTCTTTCTCTCTAACTCCGCAATCTCCGCTCTCGTCAAACCTAACGTAGCATCTTCGGTTTCTTCACCCATGATATCGTTCAAATCGAACTCTTCCTCGATCGGTTCCTCGGGTTCGTAATCGTTTTCGTCTTCGCTCTCGCCGCCGTCGATTATTTTCGGCACGTCTTGAATCATAAACGTTCTCGTTTTACCATTCAAGACTAACTCGCAGTGCCTAGCGAGCTCGCGAGGGTCAAAGGAACCACTCATGGTTGCGTACCTTCCTTTTCTGGGTTGTAAAACCGTCACGGTTGGTGAATTGTGCGGTAAAACGTCGAAGGCTTTTGCAAACGTTTTCTGGACAATCGGATCGACGACGATCCACGTGAACGGTCGTCCGCTCGTAAGTTTTGCCGCTTCAAACGCTCTTTCCATGCGATCTTCAAACATAGACTGCGAAGAAGAACTCGTCCCTGGAATAAACGCGATGGCGCACAAACCGCCTTTGGATTCGCACTCGTCCTCGAATTCCTTTTGCGTCGTGACGTGCGGCGGCGGCGTCACTTTTCCTGGAGACTTCGCCTCGTCTTTCCGCTTGATTTGATTTTTGGCTTCCAGCAACCATTGGCGAAGATAAATGTAATTCATCGGTCCAGGAAACGGCGCAGAGTTCATTTGGACGTTTCCAGACGCCTCTTGTTGCGGCGTGACCGCGGGATTAACGAACAATAATTGCACCGCGGGTAACTTTGGAATGTTGAACTTTTGCAAGTTCGGGTCGTTTTTATCATCGGCTTGGAAAAAACCGAAATGGAAATCGTCCTTGAAGTTTGCCGCTAATGTTTTATACATTCCGGGCGTCTCGTCCTTTTGAGAGAACAAAACGCACTTCGGTGTGAACGGATCCGTGGCTAAATACTGGTCCAAGTTGTCCTGGGTGATTCTTAAAACAACATCCGCCGTGTTTTCGTACATCCACGCTTTCAAATTCCCGTCGTTCACCGGATGGTCCTCGGAAACTTCAAACGGGTACGATTCTTCGTCCTCTTTGTTCTCACCGAACGGGTAATACATCAACGAGAAGCACTCGTCTTTGTTTGGAAACTTACTCAACGTTTGCGTTTCGGCAAGTTTTATCGCTTTCAAGATATCCTCGCCGTCTCGGTTCACGACGTATTCGTAAAGCTCCGCTTGGAATTGAAGCTTTGCAAACGCGTCGATGGCTTCGTTCACTTTAAGGCCACACTCGTCCGTTCGCTTGGTAAACATAACTACCACCGCTTCTTTCTTTTCTATCACGTCTTGTTCGAAATTTTTCGGTTTCTTTTCAATAAACAACGAAAAATCATCGTTGTTTTCCTCTTCTTCTTCTCCTTTTTTCTTCTCGTCTCCGCTTTTATCCTCGCCGTCGTCTTTCTTTTTACGAAGTACCTCCACTTCCAACTCTCCAACTTCTGGGCCTAAGTGCTTCTCCGCGAACGCAAACACCTCGTCTTTACTCATGCTCTCGCCGTCGAACAAGGTCGGTTTCTTCGTCAAATCTGCGTCTTTATACAACACCAACTTCACCGCGTCCTCTTCGTCTTCGTGCGCTTCCAACCCGGGAAGCACCGGCGTTGGTAACAAATCGTCCGTGGAAGAGTCGTACGTCAACTCAACCACGCGAATTCTGTTCTTATGGTTCCATGCCAACGATTTCAACATGAACGGCGTCTCGCTTTTGTCCGTCACGTACACCAGCGTCGGCATCTCGTCCGAAACGACGTTCTTTAACTCGTCCACGGAATCAATTCTCGCGACTTCATCGTCCGGTAAGTTCTTCACCGCAAACTCTCTCAACGCTCTCGCGGTCAACGCATCCCCTCGATACTCGTTGGACAATTTCTGCGCGATTTTCCTGTACGGGTTCCACGTCTTTTTCCCTCCGAAACCGACGATGGCCGGCACTCGCGATATTTGCATCGACCGTCCTAAATCTTCGTTCCCGGCGATATCAATCGCGCCAAACTTAATGTTCACCGACTCTAACGATAACGCGGCTCTACTGAACGCCGGTGCCATATCCTTGCACGGTTGGCACCCGGGGGCGATGAATTGCACCACCCACACGTCTCTCGTCTCCAAAACTTTCTCCTTGAACTCTTCCGAGGACTGGAAACCAAACACGCCTGAGTTGTTTGGGTCGTACAAAGTTCTCACTTCCGTGTGAAACACGTTGTTCTCTTTAGCAGATGATTCTTCTTCTTCTTCTTCTTCGTCGTAGTCATCGTCATCATCATCATCATCCGTTTTGGCGGCTGAAGCGAACATAAAACCCCCGGTTGTTGTTCCTTGGCTTTGTTTTCGTTTCATCAGAAACGCCGATTCATTTTCATAATTCGGCGGCATCATCATCATCATCATCATCATCGCGAAAAGGAGGAGAACAAACGACAACCGCAGCGAAAAACGACGAGAATTATTCATCGCCATCATCGTGCTCTTCTTCTTTTTCTTTTTCTTTGTTGTTTTTCTTGCTGCTGCTGCTGTTCTCATCATCCTCCTGTAATGTTATAAGTTTGTTACACTAAAAATGAGGAACGATGATGCGTTCGAGAGCAAACAAAATGTTGTTTTTTTTCTCAGTCAAAAGCGCGTCTGTCTCGGCGAATGAAAATCTCTTGTTTTTTTTTCCTTGTTTTTTTGCAATTTTTTCGATCAATCGATCTCCTTTTGGTGAAGAAAATCTCTCTTCTTTTTTTTTGTAGAGAGTTCTGTGGAGCCAGCCTTCTTTTGGAGCTTTATGACGAATCCTTCATAAACACACACGTACAAAAAATAATTTAATAATAACAAACATGTCTGCTGCTTTGACTTCATCCACGTTCGTTGGCGCGAAAGTTTCCGTCGCGAAAACTACCACCGCGTCCAAGAGAGTCGCGTTCTCCGTTCAAGCGAACGCGAGCGGACCGAAGAAGGTACGAATTCCGATTTCGTTTTTTTTTTGTGCGCTTAAAAAATCATCATCGTCGCTCGTTTCAGGCGGGTGGTGGTGCGTCCAAATTTTGCATTTCGTCCAACGAGAAAGTGAGATTGCGCACGATTTTTCTCCGAAACGTCGATGAAGCGGTCGTGTGCGAGTTTTGGAAACGATCGATGCGCGTGTATTCCGATGCGAAAGTTCACTTCGAACGCAATTACGCGCTTTTTTGAGCGTTTCAACCTTCGCGCGTCGCCGTTCCACGACGCGCGACCGATTTCGAATTTTATTTTATTTTCTTCGTGTGTTTATTTGATACGCTCCGCTTCGTCCGTCGTCTTATCGAGGAGGATCGATTTTACTCGAAGAAGCCGTCCAAAAGACAACGAAATCTGTTTTGCCTCTTTCTTGAGGGAAAAAACGAAAAATAAAATATCGCTTTGTTGTTGTGTGTCTGCTTTGAGCAACAACATTAACAACAACAATAACTGACAAAATCGATGATATCTTCTCCTCTTTACATCACAACAGGGTACCAAATCCAAGGGTGGCCAAGCCGGTGTCGGCTACAAGGGTTCCACCGAAGCCGGTTCCGCCCCGAAGAGACGCGACGGTAAGGCTGGCTACGTCTACTCCTTGGGCGTCCGCAACGGCAAGGCGAACGTCGACGAATACTCCCCGATCTACTTACCGGAAGAATTCAAGACGGACGGCGACAAGTACGAAGGTAACTTGCTGTACTGGGCGGCTACGCTCGCCGGTATCATCGGTTCCGGTGCGCTCGCCATCTACTTGACTTCCGCCTTGTAAAAAGTTTGAAAGAGAGAAAGGAAGGAGAGGAGAAAATTTTTGTAGAACAAAGTGTTTTAGCAAACAGGAATAAAAGAGAGAGAGAAGGAGAAGAGAGAGAAGAAAGGAGAGGAGAGAGAGTGGAGGACGAGAGAAAGAGAGAGTCATCATTTGGCGTTCAACACACGCGCTTGATATTTTTGTCTTAGTTTTAGTTGATTTTGTAAAGAAGAAGAAACGAGACGATATTATTGTGTTGATTATATCACGCAACAACCAATAACAACGGGTAAAAAAGAAAGACACATTCATTCGCCGTCGTCGTTTTTGAAACAATTTTGTTCGTTGCGTTTGTTTTTTATTGACAATAAAAAACTAGTATATGCTTCTTTCTCGTCCTACAAAATCGTCTTCGCGTCGTGTGTTGTATTGATGTTGATCTTCTCGTTGTTGTTGTTTTTCGTTTTGTTTTGCTCTACTAAATGTTGTTGTTGTTGTTATATATATATATAAATACTCTGTTTTATTGTTTTATTGTTGCTGTTGTTCATCGAAGATCACGCTTGCTCTCCGCTGCTCCCGTTTCCAAGAGTTTCTTTAATCTGCGCGGCGTGTTTTTCCATACCACTCACCATGCCTTCTCCTCCAAACTCCTTCATCGCTTCTCTCTGTTCTTCGATGTTGATCGTTTGTTTTGTCTCCGCTTGTAACTCCGCTCTAGCCGCCGCCCTCGCTTTCTCTCGTTCCTCTTCCTCGGCTCGGATCTTCGCTTCTTCTTCGTCCTTTTGCTTTTGGATCTTTTCTTGCTCTTCCTTCTCCTTTTGCGCTTGCTCGTTTTTCACCTTTTGTTCGGCTTCGGCGATTTCTTTTTCGCGCTTCTCAATCTCTGCGTTTCGATTCGCTTCAATGTCTTTCTTTTGCGTCGCCGCGGCTTCAAAATCGGACCACAAATCATCTGGAACGGCATCGACGGCTTCCGTGGGCGCGCTCGCGTCCGCCGCAGGTGCACCCGCGGCGGCGCCCGTGTTTGCTGTGTCGTCCTTCTTGTTGAGATCGGACCAACCTTCTGGATTTTGCACCGCCGCGACGGGTTGCTTTTGGTCGCGTTTGATGCCCAACTCATCCACGGCGGGTTGTAAGAGCTGATTCGTCGACTGTTCGACTCGAGAGACTGGTCGGACGTTGGAAGTCCCATCGTCGTTCCCGCCACTGCCGGCGGCTTTGTTGCCCTTCTCGGGATTCGAGTCGCCGCCTTCCGAAGACGAAGAATCGGAATCGGAATCGGAATCGGAATCGGATGAGTCCGAGTTTGCGGGTTTCTCACCAGAAGCACCCGCTACAGTCGCCAAATCAGTGTTCGACGCTTTCCTCCTCGGATTATTCTTCAAGTTCGCTTCGCACGCTTCGAGTTCACGCATGGCTGCCGCTTCTCGCGCCTTGGCTTCCTTCACCAAATCCATAGCCGACGCCGACTTTTTGCTCTTCTTCGGTCTCAACTGCGAATCGCAGTACCTTTGAAGTCTCCAAAGCGTTTTCGAATCGAGTTCTTCGATGTTGATTTCAATCTCGTCGCCCTCGGCTTTGCCCATCGCTGCTTGCCCTTCTTGAACAATAGTAATCACCATCTCTTGCTTGCTCTCTGGAAGCTCTTGCAACGACATCGTCAACGCGTGCTTCTCATCAAACGTCATCTCTCTCGTCGGTAACGGCTCTTGATCGAGCTCAATGTACTTGCGATCTTTCGTAACTTTGCTTTGTGGAGTCGCGCGTTGTCGTTTGGCTTTCGGTTGACCGCTGCCACTTCCGACCGGGCGACCTCTTGGTTTACCAGTTGCTTTACCTCGACTCGCGGCGGCATACTCCTCCGGATCGTCGTCGTACATGTTCGCGTCAAAGTCGTCGTCTAAGAATCCGTCCATATCGCGCTCTCGAGGGGCGTATCCGCCACCACCACCCTTTTGTCTTCTCAACTCTGCCAATTCACGTTTCATTTCCGCGAGTAACTTGGCCTGCTCTTCCGCGAAAACCTCTTCTTGTCTGATCGGATCCTCCGGCGTGTTTGCGATTTCAATATCCTCCTTCGTGCGGATGTCCTCCTCGTCGCTCATTTTCTGTTCAACGTTGTATTTCACCCACCCTTCTTCGAACGCGCCGCGGACTGTTTCACCCATTTGTCCAGCATCCGTAGTCGTCCCATTATACAAGGCACAGTTATCGAAAATCAATCGCATGTCGTCCGCAAAGTCGGTCGGCCACGTGTACTTCTTCCCATCCAACTTCTCTTTCACTTTACCGAGATCCATCGGGTTCTTCACGATCTCGTAATAATCAGGGATGCCAAGCTTTACCGCGTCAACGGGTTGCGTGAAAATCCAGTGGAATTTGTTTCTTTTCACGTGGTTCAAAACGTCTCTGCACGATTTGATCAACACGTTTCTCCTCTTTTGTCGTTCGTCCTCAATTTGCGCTTCTCTCAACATCCGTCGATTCTTAATGATGCGTCCATCGCGCATTCTCTTGTGCGAGCGGTCAGAACCGAGACTCATGCTTGCCGGCTTCACCGTTCTGTTCGCGTATGGGTCCGGTCTTCTCGCGCTGTACGCATCCGGCGGCGGTAACATGTCGTTGAACATGTTATCGTACTGGTTGAACACGCCGCCGCTCGCTCGTAACTGTTCTTGTTTTCTCTCCGCCGCTTCTTTCTTCTGCCTCTCGACTTCCTCGACTCTTCTCTTTGCAATTGCAATCTCCTCCAATTTCTTTTTCAACTCTTGTTTTGCTAATTCTTTTTCTCTTTTTTTCATCGCTTTTCGTTGTTTTTTCCTCTCCGCTAACTCTTCCTCCGTGCACTCTTCGTCCGTCTTATCGCCACCGGCTAATGGAATCTCCAACACCGGCGTCGCGATAATCGACTCGACTTTTTGAAGGATGGCAGGATCCACTTCTTGCTTTGCCGGTGGTTCAGGAGGCGCAGACTGTTCCGGTTTCGGAACTGGCGCGACTGGTGCGACTGGCGCGGCGGCGGCGTGTCCTCCTCCTCCCGAGTACGGCTCCGCAACTTTGTGTCGATCGAAAATCCCAGACCGCCACGACATCGGGTCAACGCCCCCATTCATCATCGACCCGTGACTTTTCTTCCTCCCTTTCATCTCTTGCCAGTTCTCTTTAAACTGCTCAAACTCGCTCGATTTAATAAAGGCAAAACCTTTCGGGCACCTCAAGGCGAGCGTTCTCGAGAGCAAAAGTTCACCTTTTTCAGCCGGTCTCGCGCCGCTCGGGTAGTACTCCTCGTCGTCCTCGTCTCCTAATTCCATTTTCTCCGCCGCGACTCCCGCGTCTTCTTTCTCTTTCTCTTCCTGCGCGGCTTTCTCCGCCGGTCGGACGCCCCCGTTTCGCGTCATTTTTTTATTGTCTTTTTTCTCTTCTTTTCACTTCTTCTTCTTCTTCCTCTCGCGAAAGCTTCTTCTTCTCGAGTCGACGAATTTCTTCTTCTTCTCCTTCGCTTTGTTGTTGTTGTTGTTGTAGCTCCTCTTCGCTTTTAATACTACTCTGTTGAGAAAGAAATAAAAAAGATTCGTTTCGTCGTCAGCGTCGTCTCTTCGCGTTGTGCTAATCGCGCGCGCTTCAAAGCGCAGAGGAATTCGAGAGAGAGAAGGATGTGATCCTGATGTGACTAATCGAATCGACGTAATTCTCTCTCTCTTTCTGACGACGTGAACGAAGATAACAAAGACGGTAGTAAAGTTGCTCGTCAAACAATGCTCTCCTCCTCCCAAAGCGTGTCGTTTAAAACGTACCTTTAAAGTTTCTGTGCGTGTTAAAGTGTTAAAGTGTGTGTGTGTGTGTTAAATGCGCGCGCCGGCCGCACAATTATACAAGAGGAAAATCGCTCAATTTTGCGGCTGCCTCTTCGCAAGAAAAGAAAAAAAGAAGGAGACAAACGAAAGAAAGAAAATTCAATTCAGGAAAGATGACGACGGCAAACAGGAAGTAAAAACGTGTCGTAAAATCAACAAACACTCTTTATTATTATTTTCAAAATGTCTACGAGCACTAAAAGCTACTTACTACTCTTCGTCGTCGCCGCCACGAGTACTACTACTACGACTGCTACTACTACTACGCGAATAAGAAGAAGACAAAGACAAAGAACACGAGGGCGGATC
>Ga0115556_1002919_pt1 | contig 11147 bp, 6 predicted proteins | sample COGITO_mtgs_1104_5_FD_87282 | JGI IMG/M metagenome (GOLD analysis project Ga0115556, IMG submission 87282) | Pelagic marine microbial communities from North Sea - COGITO_mtgs_110414 | ecosystem: Environmental > Aquatic > Marine > Epipelagic | place: Germany:Helgoland, sampling site Kabeltonne... | reverse complement strand
TCGGACGACCACCCAGAAGCTCGAACGCGGCAGAAACTGCAACACCTGCTCCCGCTCAAAATCCTGGAACTCGTGCTTTTTCTCGTCGTTTTCAGTAAAGAAGAGCCCTCCCGCCGAAGAAGAAGAAGACGAAGCGTCTCGCGCCTCCTCCTCCTCATCTCTCTCTCTCTTTTCCTTTTTTGTGTTCTGAAGCAGCCATCAGAACTCTTTTTTTTCTTTCGTCGGCTGCTCTTTCCTTGCTTGTTGAAAAAAAGGTCCGTCCTTTCTTTTTCGCGAGGAGCGTTCTGAGACACAAGTTTTTTAACAAAAAGAGATCTTTTTTTCAATTCACGCGTTTTTGTGGCAAGAAAGAGTACTTCTGTGTTACAAAATAACGGCACAAATAAACTCTACTAAAGTTTGTATTTATAAACACATTATTACATTTACCGGAAGATGACGACGACGACGAGGATAACGAGCGGTAATAATAGTCGCAACTTTTTTGTTGGAAACAAAGTTCCTCGCGCGCGTCGCAAAACTCTCTGTCGTCGCGCTCTTCTTCTTGGAGAAAATCATCATCGAACGGTGGTGATGATGATGATGATGAAAAAGATTAGTACGAGAGATGAGAGGAGGAACGAGAGAAGCAGGTTCGGCTGCGTTCGAGTAGCGGCGGCGGCGAGGAGTAGTAGTAGTGGTAGCAGTAACGACGACGACGACAAGAACAACGTTAACGGCGCGACGACGACGAGAGATGAATTATTGGAAGAAATTGAAAAGTTAAAAGCTGAAAACGCAAAGTTGAAGATGTTGCAGATGCAGTTGGAGGATGTTTCTTTGCCTTCTTCTTCTTTGTCTTCTTCTTCTTCGAATTCTTCGAAGTCGACGACGACGACGACGACAACAATAAAAACAACGAAAAAAGCCGCCGTCGGCGCGCTTCGAACCGATCCTAAGAGTGAATCTGAAATCGAATGGCCGTTACCGATTACCGCGGAAGGATGTCCCGTAGGCGAGGAAGACAAGAAACCGTTCTGGGAAACGAGACCGAAGAACGACCCGGACGAACTCTTTGAAGGAAAAACGGCGACGGAGGAAACAAACAGACCGAAAAAAATTGCGCACGTTACGGCAGAGTTAGCACCGCTGGCAAAAGTTGGTGGATTAGGCGACGTGACGCAAGGGTTAGGTCGCGCGATGAAAATGCAAGGCCACGACGTGGTCATCATCTTGCCGTTTTATCAATCGCTCGACGCGAACGAGATTTTCGATTTAAAACACGTGATGGATTTTGACGTACCCAAAGGGACGAAATGGGACGGAGAAAATGTCGTGTCGATGATGAAAACGTCCGCGTATTCGGGAAATATCGGCGGGTGCGACGTGATTTTATTGAAACCGCACGAGGAGACGAATTCGAACATTTTCAAAGGCGGGGCGATTTACGGCGGGAGTTATAATGAGCTCGAAGCGTATTTATATTTCTCCCGAGCGAGTTTAGAATTTTTGGATAAATCTGGAAGAGACCCGGACGTGATTCACGTCCACGAGTGGCAAACGTGCGCGGTGCCAATGTTGTATTGGGAAGAGTACCACGGGAAGACGAGTTTGAACAAAGCGAAAATTGTCATGACTATTCACAATTTGGACAACACCGGAGAGTGCCGAGAGGAGGAGTTTTTCGCGACTGGCGTGAATGGAGAAAAGTTTAACGTTATCGAGAAAGCGTTGGATGAACGAACTATCGGACACAATCCGGAAAGAATGTGTTTAATGAAAGGTGGCGTCGTGTACTCGAACAAAGTCACGACCGTTTCGCCGACGTACGCGAAAGAAACTTTGGACGGGAACGGCGGCTTCATGTCCAAAATTCTAAAAGCGAACCAAGAAAAGTTCTCCGGCATTTTGAACGGCATCGATTACGATTTGTGGAATCCGGCGTTAGACGCGACGTTGCCGGCCAATTTCGCCCCAGGGAATAAAATGACCGAAAACAAAAAGCTGTGCAAAAAATACTTACAAATCGGCTTGGGATTGGACGCGGACGAAACAAAACCGTTGATCGTGTGCATCTCGAGGTTAGTGCCTCAAAAAGGCATTCACTTGATCGAACGCGCGGTCACGCAATCCGAAAATAACGGGAATCAGTTCGTGTTACTCGGCAGCGGCCACAGCGATGGTGGTTTCAAACGAATGGCCAACGAAGAGTTTTCCCAAACGAACTCGTCCAACGTCCGATTGATGATTACCTACTCCGACGCGCTCTCTCGATTAATGTACGCCGCCGCGGACTTTGTCTTGGTCCCTTCAATGTTCGAACCGTGCGGTTTGACGCAAATGATCGCCATGCGCTACGGCGCCTTACCCATCGTCCGTTCTACCGGCGGACTCGCCGATACCGTCATCGATTGCGACGCCGACCAAGAAAACGGCAACGGCTTTGTCTTTTACGGCGCCGACGACCAATCCTTAGACGAGTGCATTCAAAGAGCCAACAAAACGTTCCAAGACCGAAAGAAGTTTCACGAGTTGCAAGAACGCGTCGCCAGAGTCGATTACGGGTGGGAAGCGAGCGGTAACGTCTACGCGGAGTTGTACGAGAGTTTGTAATTAAAAGACACACACTGTTGATATTTTTTGCATGTTATTGCATCTCATAACTGTCTGTACTTTATCCAAATCTCTTCATTTACTCTCATCACTTATTAACAACCGCTTTTTACGGCGGATTTTCTTTTCCGATGACGACAACGACGACGACGCGCGCGGCAGCTTTGATGAGCACCACTCGCGCCTGTTTGTTCCTTCGCAAGTCTTCTTCGAAAACAACGACGAGAACGAGTGGAAAATGCACATCGCTCTTAAAGGGGAGGACTAATCTTCCATTTCAACGAGGAGGAGGAGGACAACGACGACGCGGGAGTGCGCGAGGAGGAGTGCGCGGGAGTGCGTCGTCGTCAGCTGCGACGACCGCTGATGTTGTTCGTAATAATAATACTAACAACAACAACAGAGTGAACATTCAACCATCGTCAGATGCGAGGAAAATCCACCTCCCGACGTTTGTCGCCTTGTTAGTGGACGTCGCTGAGGACGGGTGCGATATCATTCGAGAGGTGACATCGAGAGGCGATTTGGCGGTTAAAGACAAAGGCGGGAGCGAAACGTTGGATAAAAAGTACATCATGGACGCGCAAACGGAAGCGGACAGACAGGTGGAGATTATGGCGTTGAGACGGATTACGACGTTCGCGGGCGGGAGGTTGCGCGTCGTCGGCGAGGAATCGTACGAAAACGCGTTAGAAGGCGAGGCGGAGTGCGACGACTCGACGTGTTTTGCCTCGTTCGATGAGGAAGAGGAGATGATGAGGAAAGAAGAAGGGAACCATTACGTAGATAAAGATATCTTAAAAGAAGTTTTGGAGGCGAAATGGCCGCCGGCGATTGCGTCCGGGGAGATTGACATTTCCAGAGTGAACGTGTACGTAGATCCTTTAGACGGAACGAACGAATACGCGAACGGGGAAAGACCGGCAGTGACGGTCTTACTTGGTGTCGCCGTAGATGGTGTCCCAGTAGCTGGGATTATCGGGCAACCGTTTTTTGGTTGGAACGCGAACGTTAACGATTCGAAACATTTAGAAAATTTGGGCAGAGTCGTCTGGGGCGGCCCCGGCGCCGGGTGTAAAGGTCTTCGAGTGGACGAGACGCAAAAAAAACTCGTAATGCCTCCAACAGGGCCGCACGTTGTTTGCTTGAACAGAAACATACGCGACGAGCGCCAAGCACCGGTCATGGAACAAACAAAATCGGAAGTCGCCGTCTTAGTTTCCGCGACTGGGTATCACTATTTGTGTTTGCTGGAAGGCAGAGCGCACTCGGCGATGCTGTTACGGAAAGCGAGTAAAAAATGGGACACGTGCGCCGGAGAGGCGCTGTTAAGATCCGTCGGCGGTGCAGTCACCGATACCGTTGGTCGACGATATAATTACGATTGCGACATGCCGGGCGTCCCGAACGTCTGCGGCATGGCGGCGTCGATCGATATCGATTTACACTTGGAGCTCACGCACTCGATCATCCAGAAAGAAATCGAAAAGTTGGAAAGTTTGTACCCTTACGACGTGGAGTGTTCGTCGATTAAACAACCGATTTTAAAAGAAGCGTACAGAAAGAATGTCGCGTTTAAAGCCTTATCAGTGGATGCCGGTGGTGTTCTCGTCACGCCGGCCAGAGCGGTCCACGACGTCTACGCCGATCACGCCAAAACGTACGGCTTTTCCGACGTCACGCCCGAATCTGCCAAGAAAGCGTTTAAAAGCGTCTTTTCCACGCCTCTGAGCGAAAACGAATTGCGGTACGTCGGCGACGGACGCGAATCGTTTTGGAAAAAATGCGTCTTTGCCGCACTAAACGTCGACGCGTCTAACGAAGACTCTTTAAAACGAGGCAACGAGTGTCTCGACGCGCTCATGAAATTTTACGAACAACCCGAAAATTGGGCCGTCGCCCCAGGTGCCATCGATGCCTTCCGTCGCTTGCGCTCGCGAGGCATCAAAGTCGTCGTCACCAGCAACTGGGACGACCGCTTACCGAACATCTTAGAAAAATTAAACATCATCGACGAAGTCGACGCGGTCTACTGCTCCGCCGTCGGCGGTTTCGAGAAACCTCACCCGAACGCGTTCAAACGCTCCTTAGCCGCCATCGATATCACCGACAAAAATGACTTCAAAAGCGTCGTACACGTCGGCGATTCCGACGTCAACGACATCTTCGGCGCCCAAAACGTCGGCATCGGTTACGCTATCAAATGGGGCGGCGACCGAGAGAACGCTCGCGTAACCCCGGCGTTTGATTTCCAAGAGTTGGCGGATGAAATGATTGCCAGCGTGTACGCTTTTGCAGACGATTCGAAGACCACTCGGCGGTACTTTTTTTAAAAGTAGTAGTATTGCGTGTGTAGGTGTGTGTATATGTATATGCATATATATATACGTAGTTCAAATTGTCTCACGTAAGTTGTCTTTAACTGTTTTCGTACTACAACACATTTATTAGTATTAGGTGTTTGCTCTTCGGAAAAAAAGTTTTCATTCCCTCGTTTTTTTTGAATTTTTCCTCAAAAACACTTCGCGTATTTTCTTCTTCTTCTTTACCTTCTTCGCGCGTTTAACGACGACGACGACACCCGAGGACGAACCCCAACCGCGCTGCTCAAAAACGTTGAGAACAACTTTAAAGTGATTTAAATCAGTATCGTCTTCTTCTCATGGTGGCCAAGAACAAAAGTTACGAGGAGTTTTACGAGGAGGAGGAGAAGAAGACGAGTTTTACGAGGACGAAGAACGAGGACGAGGTTTTTTACGAAGACGACGACGAAGAGTTTTCGACGCCTCCGAAAGAACAACAACACGGTAGTTATGTTCAAGAAGCGATCGTGTGCGTGCACACGCTCGTCCACCGGTCGAAGGTAGGCGTAGTCGTCGGTCTTCGCGGGAGAACGATATTTGACATCGAGAGAAGAACCGGAGCGAGCGTCTCTATCTTGCGAGAAGAAGAAGAAGAAGAAGAAGGAAAAGGAGAAGGAGAAGGAAAAGAGGAAAGAGTAAAAGTCGTCTTAACCGGCACGGCGCAAATGTGCAAAGAAGCGGCGAAAATCATCGAAAGCATCTCAGATGGGAACATTATCGACGAGAAGACGACGACCGAAAAAGATGGAAGGAAAGAGACGTACGGACGACGATCGGTATCCGTTTCGAGAGCGGGAGATGGTGAAAAGCTGCTGCGCCCGCTCGAGAAAGCGTTTTTAGGGTGGACGAGGAAAACGGGAGAAGAGAACGAGGTCGAAGATGCATATTCGAGCGGAGAAGAAGATATTATATCCACGGAAGACGGAGAGAACGACGACAACGGCGAGGTAGAGGAATGCTCGTTTAACCACCATCACGCGACGACGACGACGGCGATGACGACAAAGCATCGAAAAACACCGCCCCCGTACGAACGAGACGCGTCGAGGTTCTTCGGAACGCTCTCGACGGCGACAGTGCGAATCCCAGACGCCAAAGTGGCTTTAATTATCGGGAAACAAGGCGCACACATCGAGTTCTTACGACACATGACCGGTTGCTCTTTGAATATGGCGAGCCAGGTTGTGGATGTAGGGGACGTTTTTTTGAATAAGGACGAGCGCGTATTCAAGGCGGCGACGAACATGGCCGAACGCGTTTTGTTGATCGAGAGCACTTCGTTAACAGATGTGGCCAGGTGCGTCGCGCTCGTGGCTGATATCGTCGAAGGCACCTTGTACTTACAATCGAAAAAATCTGGAGGAGTTGGATTTTCGTCCACCGACGACGACGCGATGCCATATATGAAGGAAATTCACGTCTCCATCCGCGAATACGCGAGCGTAATGACGAAAACGACGTTTCGCGTAAAAACGAAAGCGAAAGAAGTGAAGCGCACTTTCACGTTTTCTTCTTCTTCGCAACAACAACAACAACAACAACAACAACAACAACAACAACAACATCAACATCAACAGTGCACGTCTACAACTTCTTCGCAATCGAGACGCATGTCCACTTCCTCCTCCCCGGAACGGCGTTCCTATCACCAAGAGAACCGCCAGCATCGAGTGCGGCAAGAAAACGAACAACAACAGCACTATTCCTCTTCCTCGTACTACGACTACTACGCAAACCCTCCTTCATTAAAGTTTGATCCAATAACGAACGAGTTATTAGCAGTCGTACCACCTCACGTTGTTTCTGCACCGCCACCACCATCAATCAACGTAGTAAACGTCGACGAAGACAACTATTTTTGCGAAGACGACGAGTCCGACGCGTACAGCACCGACTCCGATTTCGCCGCGTGAGAGAGAACGCGCATCGACGAACGAGAGAAGCGCGCGTTGAACGCGTATATACATACACGAGAAAGAAAGAGAAGAAAAACACAAATCTAACAGACAATGTAATGAACACACACACACACACACACACACACACACACACTACGCAAGAGAGCATACACTACCACAAAGTAAAGTTCGCATTATTATTTCATTATTATTATTATTATTACGTTCTCGCTCTATATAAACTAATGATGATAAAACATCCTCGCTACGTTTGAATCCTCGTTCTCTAACTCCAACTCCATATCCTCTCGATCGTGCTCGTCGTGATGACGAGCGTGGTGAGGATGAGAAGACGACAACGAAACGCGATCGATCCCATCACCATCACCACCACTCCCATTGCCACCACCATTCGTCCCTCGCCTTTTTTTCTTCCCAAACATCACGCGCGAAAAGAACCCCTCGCCTTCCTTGTAAATATGCTTCGTCTCGCTCCCAATGTAAGGAAGGACTTTCCTGTGCTTATTGTGTGCGGCAACGATCGCGGATAAGTAGAGATAAAAGAGCACGCTGAGGATGAAGCTCATGCAGAATATCCCCCTAACGTGTGTTTTGTGCGTCGCGTGATTGAAAGAGAGCAGAGAGAAGAGTTAGTAAAGCGCGTTCATAATCCTTCCATTATATCCACAAACGGATATCTTTTTCCACGCGAGAATAAAAAGAATACCATCAAGTCGTAAAGGTACCTGTATCGTCTCCTCTGTAACCTCGGCGTGACCGGTAACTCCAGCCCTCTTTTGCTCAACCCTTGCACTTGGTTGATCGCGTGTTCGCTGAACTGGAGCATGGACGCGGACTTTCGCATCTGGCCTCTCGAATTCGTATTCGTTCCGGCTTTGTTGATGATGAGAATGGTCTCCCCGTTGTTTTGTTGTTGTTGTTGTTGTTGTTCTTTACTATTATTACTATGACTGAAAATGGTGCTATTTTTAGATGACGACGTCGGCGATGGCGTGGACGAATCCGACGAGCGCGTCCGAACGTGATGGACACCACCGCGTTCGGACGAAGAAGAAGACATCTCTGCTTCTTTTTCCACAACTTTTATCTGACGGTTTCCGGGGAAAAGTCAAAGACTGCACAAAAAGCGTTAAATCTCTCTCTCTCTCTCTTATTATTATTATGTCTAAAAACAAACGCGCTTTAATAGCATTGGAATGAGACTGTTGTTTTTATTTTTGTTGTTGTTGTTCTGTTATTAAAGACGCGTAAAGAGAGAGAGAGAGGAGAGAGAGAGATGACGAGCGACGATGCTTTTATTCCGAATGCGAGTGCGACGACTGCTGAAAAGAAAAGAAGGTTCGATACCATCGACTTCACGACGACTACTACCACGAATACCGCGTCGTCCTCCTCTTCGCATTTATTCAAAAGAGGCGGCGCCAAAGCGACGAAATATTCCGAACTTCTCGAACGCGAGAAACCAGACGCGAAGTTACCCACGAGAGAAGAGCTGAGAGTGAAAACGACCGAACAGTCCAAGGAACAGTTCGATCTGCTCGTCTCCGCGTGGTCGAGAGAACGGAAAGCGTCGACGAATAACATCGCGGTAGCAATATGGGACGAGAAGTTGAAACTGGCGAAAGTGGTGAAACAGAAAGGGAAGTCTTTGTCCAAGTTTGGGTATTCCGCGGCGGCGGCGTCGAGCGGGGCGACAAAAGAGACGGGGGCGAATGCGGCGACGGTGACGACGACGACGATTGCATCGTCCGCAGATAACGGTGGAGGGGCGGTGTATTTGTTCCCCGAGGAAGTCGCGTTCTTAGTGGAAACGGAACGGGTGTGTTTGTTTTGGCAAGCTCGAGGTAAAGGTTTAGAACCGGCGTCGGTGAAAAGCATACACGAGATGTTGGAGGAGTGCGGGGTGTCGATGGAGACGTACGTGACGTACGCGCAGTTGTGTAGGATTGGGTACGTGGCGAGAAGATTCGGGGCGCCGTGGGTTGTGCCTGAGCGAGTAAAAGCGAACGCGAGGAAGAAGAGAGAAAATGAGACGTACGTTCATCGGATAATGGCTGGGGAAGGGGAGTGGGTGTTTAAAGGGGTTGACAACAACAACAACAACAACAACAACGACGACGACGACGACGACGACGACGACGGTAAAATGGAACTCGACAATCATACCGTAATCGCTGAGAGCAAGGAAAGAGACGCAGACGCAGCGATGGAAGAAAAAGTAGAAATAGACGACGACGAAGCGGTAGAGATTGTTCATCATCCGGGCACTCGCCGGTGGTTTCATTGGTCCGGTTCAAAACACCACCCGTGGTTAGGTCCGGAAATCCACGCTTCGTACGCTCAAACGCAAAAGGTCAAGCTAGAGGAAAGAAGAAAGCGAGAAAAGGAGAAAGAAAAGCTTCGACGCGAGAAAGAAAAGCAAGAATTGATGAAAATGCGCGAAGGTGGGGGTAAATGGCCAACCTTTGACGTGTGGCGACCGAATGGAAATTTCAAGAAATCAGGCCCGGGCGAACCGGACTTTCGAATCGCGGTATGTTCCGAGAGACCGCCGCATGGCGAAGAAGCGGAACTCTTGTGGAAACGCTCGAAGAATGTCAAGATAAAAATCGCAAACGTGGAAAGCGGAGCAATTATGCTGTTTGATCTAGAAGCAGGTTTAGCGCGGTGAGATGCCAGAGTGCGCGCATGCTAAGTTTTAGTTGCATTCTAACATATTACTACTAGAAATAAATCTATTCGTTTCGCCGTCGAATGTAAAGTTTTTCCCGTCAATTCTTCGCGTGACGGGATTGCCGATATAGATGTAACTCCATCCCGAGCGTTGACCTCGTTTTACCTCTGCGAATATATTCGAATCTTCCTCGACAATGCGTAAAGCGCTCATGTCTCTTTTCGCCGCGGTAAACACGTCTTGCCTGGTCATAGCTAAAGCAGAATCTTTGGCGCCCAAATAGCGAGCAGCATTCTTCTCGGAATTCATTTCGCTCACGAACGCGTTCAAAAATCGCACTCGCGCCGAGACTTCTTCTTCGCTGAGATGAAAAGAAGAAGAGGTGGAAAGTTTTTCGATTTCTTTTTGCGCGTCTTTGCGAACGAGATTTTCAAGTCGAGTGCCTAAAACAGCATCCGCCAAAAGCTTCCGAAGCTGAGGCGCGAGTCTCGCTAAAGATATTACATACCCAGAGACGTACGTTAGGTCGTTTTCAGAAAGCGCGTCGAAGGTTTCTCGAAGCTTTGGCGTGAGCTTTGCGCACGAGTCCGGCGTGAGTGCGTTTAACGTTCTCAGAACGTCTCTCTTGACTTCCCTCTCCTTCTTCTCGTCGTTGTCGTCGTCTGCTTCTTTGCATTTTTGAGTGGATGTTGGAACGTTCACTACAATTTTGCGTTTGCCGCTCGATCGCTCTTTCCCGGTATCTTTTCTCGATTTAAACCTTTCGAACGCGAGCAGTTTGCACGCGTCCAAACTCACTTTTGCAGTATACGCCGATGTAGTTATTCGACACGGGATACCTTTCGCGTGGTACAAATCGCACCCGGCTCTCAACAAGAGTTCTTTGACGCCTTTCCCGCGGAACTTTGGGTTCACAACTAACCGATTCACGACGCAAAATCGTTGCACTTTTGAGGCATTCAGATTATCGACGACGTTTTCAAACTGCGGCGGCGCTTGCTCCGTGTGAAAGCTCGCGTATCCAATCAGATTTCTTTCGTCGTCATCCTTGTCGTCGTCTGCTTTACCGACGACTTCTAAATACACGCCGTGAAGAGTTGGAAGAGAAGTCACGTAGTGCCATCTTTTGAAATCATCGTAGCGTTCTCTCGTCGATTCGACAACGACGAAGGAATTACTACCATCGTCGTCGCTTCTATACTTCTCTCGGTTATCGCGAAAAAGGTTCGAGATATCGTTCGAAACTTCCAAGAGCTGCTCTCTGACTCGTAAGTGCACGGATGGAAAGTAATCTCGAGTGTCCTCCTCCTCCTCGTCTTCCTCGTCGTCTGCCGCTCGAAAAAAGTGAGACGACGAAGAAGATACCATCGTCAACGCGGTTTCATCTTCTTGAAACGTCATCCCACTGTTTTCCGCGAACGTTTTCGCCAACCGTTTCACCTCTGCTCGCCATCCTACTTTCTCGCTTGCGATACCGCATCCCCACTCAAACGCGTCAAAACCGTCGCCGCTATGAGTATTCCTCACTCTCAACCAGTCCTGTCTGTTTCCGTTCGTTTTCATCACCGGAACTAACTTCTCGTGTTCGATAATCATCGC
>Ga0115556_1002912_pt1 | contig 11159 bp, 11 predicted proteins | sample COGITO_mtgs_1104_5_FD_87282 | JGI IMG/M metagenome (GOLD analysis project Ga0115556, IMG submission 87282) | Pelagic marine microbial communities from North Sea - COGITO_mtgs_110414 | ecosystem: Environmental > Aquatic > Marine > Epipelagic | place: Germany:Helgoland, sampling site Kabeltonne... | reverse complement strand
TTGGCTCCGTAGTTCAACTGGATAGAATTCCTGACTTCGGATCAGGCGGTTGCAGGTTCGAATCCTGCCGGGGTCACACTGATAAAAGCGTTTGCCAAAGGCAAGCGCTTTTTTTGTGGAAACAGATCAAATTCACTTGAATTTGTTGACGCAAAAAGTAGGTAATGAGTGGAGCGAATGAACGCTTTTATCCACTGAATATCGGGCAAAAAGGATCATACGCGATAGCGAAATAATCCTGTCGGAGTTCACTAAGTGTAAAAGCCATGCCATCAGTGGCGGCAGGTTTGTTACTGGAGCTGGTTGAGGTGCAACTAGAGAATATAGGTGTGAAAAAGGTAAGCTTATCTTTAAAAGCCATCTTGGCGGGGACGTGCATCGCACAACTTGTATGTTTGTGGATGGCTTAATTGTTTGTATGTAACAAGCTGACAATGTGATGTGTTAAAATAATCGCAATAAAAACTTGCGGTTGTCATTCGTAGTGTTACATTTACGCAAAATTAAAATTAAAATTAAAATTAAAATTAAGTTTATGAAAAGGAAAATGTTCTCAATTATGGCGATCGCGGCAATAGCTTTTGCGTCTTGTAAAAAAGAAGAAGCAGTCTCAACACAATTAGGAGAGGCAGTAATTAACGGTAACATCTATGCAGATTTAGATTACACTAATGATTTGGATGGGGCTGGTTTGTATGACCAAGGATTAATCAATGAAAATGTAGAAGGATTAACTATCTCTGTTGAGGTGAATACTTCTAACTATGATCAAACTCCAGAACCTGGTTATGCTTATGATATTAAAACTTATACAGCAACTACTGATGCTTCTGGTAATTATTCATTAACTATCCCTGCTACTGAAGACGCATTTGAGGTTTTCGTACAATTAGGGTATGTTTATACAACTAGAAAGTCTTATGCTGTTGATGGTGTAACTGTGTTAGAAGAAAATGTAAAAGTAGGAGGTAACACTTTACCAGGCATGTCTATTTATAGCGGAGCTGTTTTAACTGCTTCAAACGATGCAAGTGTAACTTACGTTGACGGTGGTACTGAAGAGTATGGTGAAGTTATTGTAAGAGGAGTAGCTTATGCTGACTGGAATGCTGGAAATACTGCTACAGTGTTTTATGATACAACTGTAGCAGGTTCTCCTTTGGCTGGTCAAACTCTTAAGTTTACTTACACTGAAGCTCCTTATAATAATGGAACTACTAATGTTTTTACTGCGGTAATTGCTGCTGATGGTACTTATTCTATTACTGTTCCTTCAGAATTAACAGGTATGGATGATGTTGATGTTGCAATTGATTGTGATGATTTTTATGGTGATCAAATTCAAGATGATGGTAATGGAACCTCTACTGATATGTTGGTACCTTCTATCTATTCTTTGCCTACTTATAATGTAAACACAATGTATGATGGAGATATTAGACTTCGGGATTTATATTTTGATGTAACTAATCTTTAATAACTAACAATCAATAATTAACAATCAAAAGAATACAATATGAAAAAGATATTAAGTATATCTCTTGGATTATTATTGGCTGGGGTTAGTATTGCGCAAAGCGACGACCAAGTTAAAGATAATGCAGGAAAAGAAGAAAAACCTGAAAAAGTAAAGGTTGAAAAAGTAAAGGTTGAAAAAGTAAAGGCTGAGGTTAGTAATGACCAAATTCAAAACAAAAATGGTGTTGATATGATGCCTGTTAAAGGTGAATTCGCTATAGGAACAGGTATTAATATGGCAACATTCACTGGGTTTTTAGGGAACATGCTAAACAACAATACGGGTAATAATTTAGGAAATTCATTATATAGAAGTAACGGTCTAGGTGGAGTTATGGTTTTTGGAAAATATATGACTTCTGACAACAATGCTTACAGATTAGGTTTTTATAACGATGGATTTGATGTCAAAGAACGTTTTGAAGTATATGATGATTTATCTAACGATCCTGATACGGTTGTTTTAGATACTTACAGACAGAACTTTTCAAGTACAACGATTAGTGTTGGTTATGAGTTCAGAAGAGGAAAAACTAGGTTAAGAGGGATTTATGGTGCAGATGCATTAGTTTCTTGGTCAGGTGGATATCATGAAACGTATTCATACGGTAACGCAATGACATACCAAAATATGGCTCCTTTGAACTTTATGGGAAATGAAGCTGAAAGAACTTTAACGACTGACGGAGGTGCTGCCTTTGGATTAGGCGTAAGAGCTTTTGCTGGTGTTGAATACTTTGTTACACCAAAAATTTGTATCGGAACTGAGTTTGGATGGTCAATTAACTATACTAATACATCAAAATCTAAAGAAGTAACTGAAAGATTTGATATTTTTGCTATAGATGCTGACAACCCATTAGGACAAGTTGTTACTAAAGAGACTAATGTTTTAGGATCTAGATCAATTACATCTGGATTAGATAACGCAAATTCTCAAATTTATGTAACGTTCTACTTCTAGTAGAAATTGGACTATATATTGACCCGTCTCGGCTTAGCTGAGACGGGTTTTTTTATGCCAATTGTATTTTAGCTCTTGTTAGTAAATCGTTTTACTCTTTTACTAATCGTATTACCACTTTTTGATTCCCACTTTCAATTTTCAGTAGATAGATACCTGCAGGTTCGTCAATTTTCAAATTAAGTATTTGATTGTTAGTAAATTGGTTTGTTTGTATTGTCTTTCCTAATAAATCTGTTATAACAATAGACGTAGTTGGATAACTTTCTCCTAAATCAATTGAGAAATTACCATTAGTAGGGTTTGGATAAACTAATCCTTCGGTTAGTTGTGCCTGAAAATTGTTAATTCCAGTTAGGGGGCTCATGTTTAGTATTACACGAACTTTATTGTCAGAACCCAAGAAGCAAATATCGTCTAATCCGTTATTGTCAAAATCTTTAAAAAGCATACCTCTACCAGTTTCTGTGCTACAATCTGCACCTAATGGAATCGCTTGAACCTGATGGGAATTATTTATATTGAATGGATCAAGTGCAATTACAACGGAGTCGAGATCACTGCCATTGGATTGAACGAATACAATATCTGTATTTGAGTCTAAGTCCATATCGTGTGAGTACATAAAACCTCCATAAAAATAATCCGATATAATATGCATAATTTCCGGTGATGAATAATTAGGATTAGAAGACAAATCAAATAATACAGGAGACCCTGATGAATTGAAAACATCGAGCTTCTCGAATTGTCTATTATATGCTATGACATCATCAGAACCATCGTGATTTACATCCACTAATAGCTTATGTGCTCGAAGTTGACCCAATGGATTATTCCATCCCTCTTGGTAAAATTCCATTTCAAATGATTTATTGGCATTTTGTGTGAATAAAGTAAAACCTCCATCATCGGGCATAAAAAAGTCCATTCTACCATCGCCATTCGCATCTCCGTGTTTAAAATCGAGAGAATAGCCGATTGTATTCACATCTCCATAGACGTTATGAGTAAATGAATTGTTTGTATTGTCCAATACATGCAGTAGAAGAGGATTATGAGACCCAGAGCATGCAGACACAATGTCTAAATCGCCATCCGCATCATAATCAATAAAAATTGCTTCGTATCCATGAGTAGAGCAACTAAAAAACGTTGGAGCATCAAATGTCATGAAACCATTAGCATTTCCATCATAAAGATAAAATCCATTATTCCAGAAACTATAGACTAGCATATCTACATTTCCATCTTGATTATAGTCAGCAAAATCTGAGACAGCGAATAGGTTATTTATGCTACCCGTGGCATAGTTAATTGAAGTTGCACTTTGTGTAAATGTTCCATCACCATTTCCAATAAGTATAATTGCATTTGATGCTGGATAAACCTCAGCGGATTGAGGATAGGACATTCCTCCGTCTAAAGCAAGGTCTAATATTCCATCCTTATCGAAATCATAGGCGAAAGTATTGAGTATTCTTTCGCCAACTTCAACAGTTGTATATGAAGTTTCAATGGGGTTGGACGCTAAGAATTGCGCAAAACTGTATTGAGATAAAATGAGGCTTAAAAAAGTAGTTAATAATGTAAGTGTGTATTTCATGTTTAATTATAATTGATTAATTCAATAAAGATCGTTATTGCGTGAGTATAAGACAATACGCTTAGTAGCGTATTTCGTCTATATCCAAAAGCATTCATACTTCAAGCAATCTTTAAAATGCTTAATTTCAAGTTTCTTCCATATTCTATTTCTATGCGTACGGATTGTGTTTGGTGAAATGTGCATGATTATAGAGATATCTTTGTTTGTATAACCTTTGGTAATTAATTTAAGAGTCTCTTTTTCTCTTTGGCTAAGCGAGGAATATTTTTCAATATTCTTCTTCATAAAGTCATTTTCCTCAAGAATATTTTTAAATGACTTTATGGTTTCGGATAAATCGGACGCTTCTTTTTTATATTCAATTACTGCCCTACCTTGGCTGTCAATCCCTTTGTAATTAATTTCTATATCATTATTTATTGAAGAAGAAATTATAGATTCATTATCAAGCCAGTTTCTAGCTTCCGATTCAGTAGCAAAGGGTTTAGGGATAAATGCTCCATGAGTTTTTTTGCTATACATACCCATTATCTCCATGTGAACGAGAACATCTTTTCCTACAATAAATGCAATATGATGAAATCCATCTTGACTTTTAGAAATGAAATCAGCTTTAAGCCTAGGTTTCATAATATGGTCTTCTACCCATAATTTGGTTTTATCATCTATATGAAATGTAAATCCTTCTTGAAACCATAATATTTGAGAGGGATTTAATTTTTCAAGTGCATTTAAATATTCCAGCATTTCATTTTTGAAAGCCTTAGTATTAGTTGGACTCGAATTCCATGTGTTCACAAATCTATTTTTCTCTTTTTCAAAAGTTAAAACTAGATGAGGACCGTTATATACTAACATTGTTCTTTTGCTTTAGTAAATTGTCAAGAATTACAAAAATCATAAATAAGATTAACACAGACAATACGTTACATAGCGTACATACGGAGTTGAAAGTCTAAAACGTAATGATTGCCAGTGTTTCATTGATTACAATTACCGCCAACGGCACGTCTAAAGATATTTGGGAATTAGCTTTAGGCAGTGTTGTAAAATCGTTTTGAATTACATAGTAGAGTCTTTCATCTTTTAAATTACCTCTTCTTTATGTTATTAATTGAAATTATAGGAGTACTACCGGTTAAATTACAATAAGTTAAGCTATCCGTTACGATATAGAGAAGTTCAACCTATAATAAATCAACCTCAAATTTATCTTCAAGGTATTCTGGTTTTAACAGGGTGTCAAGATAATGTGGTCCTTCAGTTAGTTGAATCAAATATTCATTACAATCACTTTTATAAATTATGATAGCATCTTTATGCAGTCTGTATTTAGAGCAGGAAAGCAGCAGGGTAGTGCTCAAGAGAAAAGTCATTATGAATATTTTCATCATTTGGATTTCTTATATTATGTATAAACTTCGTACCGATAGCTATCGGGATAATGCTTTTTACATAATGTTAGCAAATGTTTTAGTTGAATAGATGTAGTTCATTCTATTGATATTGACTTCATTCATACAAAGATTACCAGAATCATCAATAAAGTATTTATTATAACCCATGTCTGTCAATAACTGGTCGCAGTTGGATTTATTAGTAGGAGATTTATCATTATTTAATATTTCAATTAGTAAAGTTGGATGATGCCTTGTTAGTGTACTTTTCATGCCTAATAAGGCCGAGTATTCGAAGCCTTCGATATCAATTTTCACCAAATCGATTTTATCAAATGACTCGTTTTTTAAATAGGAATCTAATGTGATAACCTTAACTTCTTCCTGAATGCCTTTTTCTAGTGAAATAGGGGATACCATTCCAAAATTCTTTTCATTTTCATCGTAATACAAATTGATAACGCCATTTTTATCTCCAATTGCCATTTTCTTTAAGCAAACATTTGAAACCCCATTTAAAGAAATATTTTTAGCTAAAGATTTAAAGTTTTCTGAAAACGGTTCAAAACTAATAATTTGACCATTTTCCTTTATTATTTTAGAAGCACATAGGGTGTATAAACCAATATTTGCTCCAATATCAATAAATATACTATCATGGTTTAAAAACTGTTTAATTGATGTTAATTCAGCCTTTTCATACTCACCTAAAAAATACAAGTTTTCTTGAATCCAATCATCAACATGTAACGAAAGTAGTAGACCATTCCATTTTGTCAATCGAGTTACTCCTTTAAATAGATTGAAAGGCTTGAAAAGTCTCTTATGTATCCCAAAATACCTATTTCTGAAAAAGTTAACTTTAAATAAGTAACTAAATATTATTGCTAAAATAGTCTTCATGTCAATATTTGCCAACGTTTTAGCTAAGCGGTTTACATCACCAACTTAGCACTACCAAACTTAGTGATATTTGTGATACTTTGCTAACCTGCTTTATTCACAAGTGACATAGAGCAGTGATACCAGAAGGCCGTTCCGATAGCTATCGGGAGCAATAGGCTCTTTTTGTAAATACCCACGAGCAAACAGCCAAATCTTTCAAATAACTACCAAGTTAGGTATACCGCTTAGGTGCTGCTGTACTCCGTTGCTTATGCTCCTAGTTGATAATCCTTAATTAAAACGGTAGGAGAGAGCTGTAGTCTCTCAGTTAACTTTCTAATCATATCAACTGTCAGTTTTCTTTTTTTATTTAAAACTTCAGAAACACGACTTTTTCCACCAATTTCAGGAATCAAATCAACTTGTTTTAATTGCATTTCTTCCATTCTAATTTTAATGGCTTCAATTGGGTCTGGAGCTTCAATTGGATAATTGATTTTTTCATATTCATCAATTAGTAAACCAAGTATATCAGCTTCATCACTTTCAGAAGTTCCAATAGGAGCATCAAAAATAACCTCTAGTTTAGCTAAAGCATTTTGATAGTCTTTTTCTGTTTTTATAGGTTTAATATCCATAATAAATAAGTTTAAATATTATTTGCATCTACTTTGTCATATTGAGAATGAGTGCCAATGAATCTGATAAACGCCCACTGTTTCTCAAAATTGAATTTAACAATCAAACGGTATGAATTTCCTTTGATGTTAAAAACAACTCGGCTGTTTTTCAGAATACTAGCATTTGCATAAGTTTTTTTCACATCATTGGGGCATTTCCAGTTAGAGTTCATTGCGGTATCGTGCCATGTTTTTAGGGACTGTTCCGAATCTGCGTGCTTTTCCCAAAACGTTCTTAATGTACTTTTTGCAAATGTTCTTTTCATTCTCTATATCAATATACTTGCAAAAGTAATAAAAGTTCCCAAATATAGAACTTATTTTTATTTTTTTATGGTGTACAACGTTTTGGCTAAACTGCGTCCCGATAGCTGTCGGGACGCAGTTTAGCTTTTGTGCATGTTGCACAACGTTGTTGATAAAGATAGTAAACCTGCCTGATATACCGCGATAGTAAATCTTATCTTGGTAGTATGCAAGGAAAGAAAGACTATCAGGAAAAACTATTTACGCATTTTCAATTAAGTGATCGTATCCCCAAGGATAACTTTTACCGTCAACTGAAGGAGGTTTTGGATTTAACATTTCTGTATGATTTAACCAATTGTTATTATGGAGACTGTGGGCAGAAATCTATTGACCCTGTTGTATTTTACAAATTATGTTTGGTTGGTTATTTGGAGAACATAATTAGTGATAGAAAGTTGATGGATCATTGCAGGATGCGATTGGATATCCTCTATTTTTTGGATTACGATATTGATGATACGCTTCCTTGGCATAGTACTATAAGTCTTACTCGTCAACTCTTTCCAGAAGAACTCTTCGAGCAGGTTTTCACAAAAGTATTTGAGATGTGTGTAGCCAAAGGAATGGTAAGTGGTCATATACAAGCTATTGATAGTGCTCCTGTAAAAGCGAATGCAAGTATGGATAGTTTAGAGTTAAAGGTTCCAGAAGAAGAGTTAGAATCGCATCTTCGGAAGGTTCGTTATATTAGTAATATGGACCGTAAATCCAAAGAAGATAAAGCAACCAACGAACAGCAAATTATAACGGCAAGCAGAAGCGAGTTGCAAGAGTAAGTCACCAGAAAAGCGAATAAAGTGATGTTGATGTCAGCGAGTGCCTATAATTTAAAGAAATACCTTAAACACTTCCCACAAAAGCAAAAAACAGGAGTAAAAGTGGCAAAAGCTACTTTACATTATCTTTTATTGAAAATAGAAGGCAAAATGAATGGTTACAAGCTACTTACAATTTAATAAATAGTACTAAAACGAAAAGCAAAGTGTGTTTAAATCGCTTTAAATGGAGTCCTTTTTTGTAAAAAAAGAGGGTTGTGCATCAGTTACTTTTGTTATGCCACGTTTTTTCTTGTTTTTATTCGTTTTTTAGCTCATGAAAATTAGAGGAAAGTCAATTAGAATATGTAACATAATTGGCGCCAAAAGAGAACCGCTCTTTTCTCTTACATAGCCCAAAATCAACCCTATCGCAAAAGTAAAAAGCATCCACGGCCATACAGGTGGATCAGTAGCAATACTATGTATTAAACCAAAGAGTATAGCCGAAAGAATTAGACCCCACCCAAACGTAACATCTCCAAACTTGAACTTCTTTCCAAAATAAAGATTGAATGAGGATTGTAGATAACCCCTAAAGAGAATTTCTTCGCCTAAACCCACAATAAAAAAGAAGTATAGTGCTTTGAAAACAATTAAGTTTTCATCAAAGGAAAACAAGGATAGAGTAACGGTTAGAATTGAAAGAGAAATTAGGGAAATGATACCTTTCAGGCTCCCTTTATCTGTTTCTTTTATGGTTGGGAGAGTTTTTGTTATTTTAGGTATAAAGTAAAGTACAATTAAAAATATTCCCGAAAGTATAATCGAACCACCCCAATCTTTGAAGCTAAAACCAAGCAAACCTATAAGAGGAAAGCCAATACAGGCAGGTCCTAGTAAGTAAAAACAAGTCCAAGATAATAAAGCTGAATCCTTTTTGTTTTCAAAATAAAGACCCGATTTGGCTTTCAGTTCTTTAAGGGAAAAAATAATTATCATAGGTAGAAAAATCATCAGGAGAAGTTTTATCAAATTCGTATTGATATCACCATTTTCCATAATGAAAGGTCTAAATTCCAATAATTTGCTATTAAAAAAGCCTAAAACAATTATTGTAAAAGTAGCGAGTGGCAGAAACAGGAATTTAATTGCTTTCATTTTGTTGAGTCTTAGTGTGGCATAACGTTTCAGCTAAAGTAAGCAGAAACGGTTTGGTAGGCAAGGCTGTTTGCTTTAGCTTTTGTTGTAAACAGTTATTCTTTGTTAGTAGTCCTTTTTGCCTAATCCAACAGTCTAAAAATATTTAATTTTTTTTGTTAAGTTTAAATATTTTGTTAGTTTAGAAATCTGAACTTAACTATACTATGGAAACAATTGATAGCATACAGCCAAAAGAAGGTTTAACCACACCTTATTCTTCAAGTTATATAAAAACTCCATTTAATGTTTGGAAATGGATGCTTATCCTAGCATTGACATGCGGTGTTGTAGGAGGTGTCTCATTGATATATATGGAGTTTGTGTATTTTCCTGCTAATATAGGAAACATTGATTGGCAAGAATATGAAAGTTTTCAAATAAATGCTGTAATTCTATTTGTAATCGGAGGACTCGCTTTGATAACGGCATTTATTATGCAATTTGTGTTATTATATCGAAATTGGAAAGTAATAGCCAATGCGGAGGGATTATCTGCAGATCCTGGACAAGCTGTCGGGTTTATGTTTATTCCCTTGTTCAATTTATATTGGCAATTTATCGCGCATTGGAAATTGTCAGAAGGACAAGAAAAGTTTTTACAACAAGCTGGAATATCAAGTTCTAAAGTTCCTAATAAAGGGATTGCAATGGCTTTTTGCGTTTGTAACTGTATCCCCTATGTAAGTGTTCTGTCAAGTTTTATTTTGGGACCAATAAAAGAAGTAAATCAAAAGAATATTTCTTTAGAAATCATTAAGGCAGTTGGAGCAAAATAGAGACCAAAGATGATTGTTTGAAAATGGGTCTTCTATGGTAACTATGTCTCCGTTGTTATTCTTCGTTCATATTTCAATTAAATTGTAGCTGTGGGTTTTAAATGGATTAATTCCATGTGATTCAATTTCCGTTTTTTCAGGAATGGGATCATAAATTAATTCTATGTTTTCTCAGCTTCGCTAATTGTTTACTTTAGGCTTTGTTAGTAAAGGTTATCATTTATTATCTTTTTAAGTTCATTTAATTGTACAATTAAGAAGTTAGAGGTTGTCCTTGAAGAATCTTCTCAATTTTTTTTCTCATTTCACTATCTAAATTCCTATACCAATCTATATGTTTGGACCATGCACCACAACCTCCTGGGTAACTAGGGCCAAGGCATTGAGTATCTGCCCATATTTTAGAGCATTTTGGACATTTACCAGAGGTTTCAAAAGTATTCCATAAGTGACCACAGTTACATTGCCAAAATGAACCACTATTAGGTTCCCAATTGCACTTTGGACAAGCTATTTCAATTTTCATATTAATGTTTACTAACGGTTTGGCTAAACTGCGTCCCGATAGCTATCGGGATGCAGTTTAGCTTTTGTTATCTGTATTCTTGTTTCGAGTTGAAAGTACAAACTCAATCTCATTTAAACTAGTATTCTTAGCCTTCAATAGAATCAAAGTGTGGTACAAAAGATCGGCTACCTCGTTCTTGAATAGATCATCATTATCATCTTTTGCCTCGATAACAACTTCTACAGCTTCTTCGCCCACCTTTTGAGCAACTTTATTGATGCCCCGTTTGAATAGTTGATTTGTGTAAGAACTCAAATCATCTTCATCAATTCGTTGATTAATTGTTTTTTCCAATTCATATATAAAACCCTTTGAGGTTTCTTCTTTGAAACAAGAAGTTGTACCTGTGTGACATGTTGGTCCAGATGGTGTTGCCTTTATTAAAATTGTATCATTGTCGCAATCAATTTGGATATCGTTAACTTTTAAAAAATTCTTTGAAGATTCACCTTTTGTCCATAGTCTGTTATTACTTCTGCTATAGAACGTAACAAG
>Ga0115556_1002907_pt1 | contig 11171 bp, 5 predicted proteins | sample COGITO_mtgs_1104_5_FD_87282 | JGI IMG/M metagenome (GOLD analysis project Ga0115556, IMG submission 87282) | Pelagic marine microbial communities from North Sea - COGITO_mtgs_110414 | ecosystem: Environmental > Aquatic > Marine > Epipelagic | place: Germany:Helgoland, sampling site Kabeltonne... | reverse complement strand
CGGTGCTTGATCCTCCTTTGCCTGAAGTAAAAGTAAACACCTCCAATTAGAAGTATGACGCCGACGTCAACCGTGTAAGGACTCCACTCTCTAATTTTGTAGAGCTGGTAGTTGCCGTAAATTATACTTCCTATAGCTGTCGGAATGACAATGTCTAGTATTGCAAGCTGTACGAACTCAGGCAGCATAAGGAACCATGAGAATGTCACAAGGCCACACTTGTTGCAACCTTTGTTGTAGTACATGCGCTTTTTGGAGACTTTGTCGATAACTTGCTTCTGCGTCTGTGATCTTTGGAGCCCTCTCCCCCCTGCGTGCATTGGATTGTCAAAGGAGTCGTCGAAATCGCTTTCGCCATTTCCCCTCTTTATATGCGAATCTCGACTTAAGACAAGTTTGCTAGCATCAAGCTCTGGGTGCGCCATAGCAACATGCACGGCGGCATTATCAGGCATGAAGTTGCTGAAATGATACTCGTCGGCGTTCCGAGGATTGCTGATACTGTCGATGCGGCGAGAGATCAGTCCCGGGAGATAGACATTCAAGAACAGAATCTTGAGAGGCATATAAACAAATATGTCCTGCAAAGTCGCGAGCAAAAAACATACAAGCCACGTGTTCGTGGTGGTGGGCCCCTTCTGAACTCCAAAAAGGCAAATGTAATACGCCGTCCCGACGGCGTAAAGAACGATAAGGGTCCATCCCACTGTCTTCTTCATGCGTTTGACTGGGTGCATCTCGGACTCGAACATAAGTCGGTTCTGAAAGTAGATGTTCCGTTCAATTTTGCTCAACTGTGGGGATAATGGATGGGAGGGGTGCGTGAGGGGTGTCAGAATCTAAACACCCGCCATTGCACTGAATCACAAGTGGTCAAAACCAACCAAAAAACACTCACCTTCATCATCCGCGCGTACTCAATAAGCCTGCACTCTTGCATCTCCTTATCTAGCTCTCCGAATTCCAGTTCAATTGCGTCCGTTAGACGCAAGTCATATCTGATTTTCGTTGTTATCTTTTGCAAGGTCTTGTTGTGATTTTTTTTCCTCCAGAACTTGAACCAACCTTCTTCTGCTTCAATCCAATTTCGTCGAAATAAGTCTAGCTGGGCAGTAGCTATATTTAAACGTTCAGTCACTGACAAATCGCCGGCGTTTACCTGATCTTTCAGCACCTTGACAGTTCTTTCTAGCTCAGAGTGACGCGTGTCTACCGCGACGACCGTCTTTTTGACCTCTCTCTCTACGCGTTTTTCGAACTCGCTCTGTTTATATAGGCCGCAGCACCCCCCCTCTCCATCCTTTTTACGTTTCTTCACGAATGCTTTCCCAAGGCCGCTGTTAACCGGGGTAGAAGGGGGCCCAACTTCCGATGCCCTCCTTTGCTGAAAGTCCCTTATGGAGTCTTGGGTGGGGTTTTGATTCGCTTCGTCGTCATAAACGTTCCAACTTAGGTCGGCGACGCCTCTAGGGGTGTTCTTCCAGTTCTCTTCCTTAGCGCTCTCCTGCTCTTCCGCTCTCACCCCACCGGACGTCGGGGGGAAAATACTTTCGTTGAAGATTATAACGATTATGACGCCTAGAGGTGAACTAATTATGCACGCGAGAATGGCAATACCGACTGTATTTATCATAGTTGCATCAGGCTCGATAAAGCTACAGTACTGAGTTGTCGAGTTCCACATGCAGTTGTCGGCAGTAACATTAAGAAACGACTTCGGAGTGGTGCAGTCTTTCATATTTTCGTAGCTTACACAGCCAGGTGCATGGTCCGGGAAAGCGACGTCAAAAAGCACACTCTCGCCAAAGAGCATTCCCAAGGAGGTGCAGGTCAACAATGCGACGCGCTGAGCTCTGCTCTTCATTGGGCTGTAGTAAAAGAACATCGCACTTAAATCGTGTCGCTTGCTCAACTGAGTCTTGATATTCATGACCAGATTATCCATGTACTGGATGAACATGGGCGTTGATTTCTTGATGATGTACTCATACTTATCCTCCAGTTCCATGCTCCCACGAGTTAAGAACTCAATTTCCTTATCTCTCACAAAACGTTCTCTGTCCTTTCTATCCTTGTGAATGCCCCGGACACAGAGAAGAAATGATATAACCAATACACTCCCCATGGCAACAAAAACGACGAAATTCTTCGCTATAACGGCTGGGGTGAGCGTGGCAGAGAGCATCCACACGGCGGCGAAATTTCGAAATGTGGATTTTGTAAGTCCCACAAAATCAACGTTGCTTGTTGTCCCCACCTCAGCGGAGTCTTGATCGTCGTATATTGTATTAAGTTGTCGACGCCGAGACGACGAAGGCATAGTAGCGGACTTCATTAGGGACAAAATATCGCATTCGCAAGTGATATTGACATCATTGTGACCTACGACGACGCAATTTTCGTCGTTCCAGGGAGTATTCGGATTGTTTGTGGTTGAGCAAGATGGAGTTGTCGTCGATTTTCCGCAGGTTATCGTTGTTACGTTCTTAATCCCATGGCATTGGGAGATAATCACTTCGTCCGTTTCAGGGCACTTGGTCGTTATATTTCCGAAGAAATCCCAAGGACAGGTTACTGTGATGACACCGTCTGCATCTCCGTCTGCTTCCGTACCAGTGGTGCTGTCGTCAGCAACTCTTCTTCTGTTGCGCCCCTCTGCCCCCGCATCTGTGCTGCTGCTGCTGCCCATATTCTGTAACACAACAGTGATGGGTGGGGGCTCAAGGGGGTACGCCAACCTCCGGGTGCCATCGCTCCCCAAACCTCCCTCCTCGTAGAAGCAACCCATTCCAAAGCGGCTCACAGATGTATCTAAAGTGGAGTTGTCCGGTCGAGAATGACTGCCCAACTCGGCAAAGCTCATGCCAACGTTACAACCATCATCAAATAGATTTTCGAGACCTTCGGAGGGTAAAAAAATGATTGGACCTTCGCCACTGCCTGGAGTCTCTAAGACGCCCCCCCCCGCTCCCTCTATGGTTAGTTTCTTGCTGCTAATCTTCAGATTATCCGTGACAAGATGCACCCCCTGTTCTCCCGCAAATTGGTTTTGGATCTGAGATATTAACAGATTATCCACAATACCGGAAATATTTTTGAATTCACGACCGTCCCTATTTTCACCACTAGTACTACCCATCAGTGTGCTGACGCTGTTGCCCAAGCTATTCGCTGTACTTCCATCGACGACCACTTGCGGTTCCAAGCAGTTGGTGCTTACATCAAGCAGGAGCTGCAAACTCAGCTCCCTCGCCTCAGCGTCGAGCTCCTCAACGTTAGTGACGAGCACCTCGATTCCGCCAACCTGTTGGCTAGTAGACTCAGTGTCGACGTCTTGCAGCTCCTTGACATCACTTAAGGTCCGCAGCATACTTTTACGCTGGGCAACAACTTCATATTGCTCTGCTTTCGTCTTCTGGCAAAGCTTCCCGAAGAAATCGGCGTCGCAGCTGCACTTAACTGAGCAGAAGTCGTCTTCAACTGTGCAGAGTGATGCGTCAGCCATTATCTCTTGGTTGTAGTCGTACGCCAAACACGTGCCACGGTTGTTGCAACTATTCTGACAAGTTTTTCGCGGGTACGCGCACTTCTTATCTTCCCCGCACGAATTCAACTCGCAGTCGCTGTTCTTTGCACATTTCTTCCCTATGTCGCACTTTTGACACTCCAAACCTCCACAATCAACGTCGCTCTCTTCGCCGTCTTCGACGCCATTAGTGCAACTGTCGGCCTCTTGAACGCACTGTGTATCGACACTGTTGTCGTCAACGATAGTCGGAACGAGGTCGTCCATGCAGCCGCCACAAGTGTGAGGAACATCGCCCTCGCTGCAATCGACGCGACTAAGGGAGGCACAATTCGGCGCTAAACTACAGTTCACGCTGTTGAGGACATTAGCAGTCGAGGATAATACCTGAAAAACGAGAGAGACATCACCCTCACTTAGGGCTTTGTTGGTGAGCTCCTCAGTTCGAGTACCGAGCTCACTTACGGTGAGCCGCGGTCTGGTAACCGTCGCGGTAGTGTAAGCAAAATCAGATGCATCGTATACGTCGCTTACTATCGCAACGATGCTCACAGTTTTGTTTTCGTCATCTCCTGGGGGAAGGAGAATGCCGCCGCGAGTGTTGGACAATGAGTTAGTGACAATGCCAAATCTTTTGTTTTCGTCGCTTATCTTGTTGTCAACTGTTACTTTCAAGTCGCCCAATACATACAAGAAAGTGTAGTAGAGGGGGTAATCGTCGACATCGTCAACGAAGCTATTTGCCGTGGCACGGAATTCAGTTTCGAGGGAAACCCCAGTAGTCGAGCCTGAGCCGTTGTCAAGTTCGACGCTTCCGGGGATGGGAGGCGTGTTGACAGTCAGAGTGATCTCCGCATAGCCTGTTGAAGAGCTGCCGAAGCTAGTGGGCCCCGTTACATATCCGCCGGAAAGCTTAAACGAGTACATGACACCTCCTTGAAGCGAACCTTTAGGAAGCACGAGAGGTATTAGCTGCGTCACAGGCCCTGACGGTGTAGGATTGATTACCTTCGAGGTTGTGGTCAACGCTGTCGTATTGAGCTGGAACTGATTCGTAGCCAGCAACCACTGGGCCTCTATTGCGTGAGACGTGTGAGAGTTTACGTAGCCTTTGATCTGGAGTTTTTTCGATGGGTTAACTTTCAGGCTGCTGAGAGGTTTGATCTCTACCGCAGGAAGCTCGGCTTGTGTAACTTCGATCTTGGTCGAGACGGAGCTAGTGCGGGTGGCGTGAGTGGACAGGTCGTACTTCGATACTGCCAGTTGGAAGGTAAATTCTCGACCTTCGATGCCGTTCAAAAGATTGCCGAGAACATCGGAGGTGAGGACAATTTGCGAGGATGTAGTAGGAGGCGGAGTGAATCCGTTGCAATCGCTCCCATAATCACCAGTAGATGACGACTCGAAGCAGCTCCACGCGTACGTAAAATTATTCTCTTTCCACGTCAAAGAAGGGAAGTCAGGGTCGTAAGAACTGGAGGCAGATAGCGTTGCGGATGATAGCTGTGAGACGATTTTATTCCCCCCAGATAAGATTGCAACTAGTTCACTCCGGGTCACGCTAACGTCCACAGAGGTAGAAGAAGATAATCCGCTACTGTCGGCTGCCTTTACGTGAAAAGTATAGGTCGCAGGGACTTCCAAAGTCCAGGGTTCGAGCTTGAAAAATCGATTGTCGTTTGACTCGGAGACAAGAGAATCAAGTGGACTGCCATCTTTAGTGACGTTCCATGCGTAGGACGAGGAAGGGATAGATTTCGGAGCATCGCCGGCGCAGACGGGGGAGGTGGCAAGAGCGAAGAGTGACAACCGAGCCCCCCGCTTTGCTGTACGGTGAAGTTCACCCTCTATACTTATTGTCGGGACGCTATTACTATCAACCGCCACTACGAACTCGGAGCTGCTTGCTGTATTACCGAAAAAATTGGTAAGAGTCAGAACGAACTCATAAGTCTGTCCGCTCTCAAAGTTGACCTTGGGAATAGTAAGAGGGGAGAGCTGATTCTGACTGTTGCCAGCGTTCAGGGTGTTAATCTCATTGAGGAATTTTTCGAGGGCGGTATTATTTTCCCACGAGGAGGCCGTCAAAGAGTAAATGAAGGAGCTGAAGGGTCTTCCACCGCTATTGCGAGAGCCGCCGGGGTTCATTATAATGTCAGAACACTTTCCAATGGAATGAGGACCGGTGAGCTGCGGGAGAGGCACCAAGGGAGTAGATGGCGGGTCGATAGTGATTTCTTGACTGGCACTATAACTTTCCCAAGTATTGCAATCGTACAAAGTATTGTCACACTGGGACTTAAGTCTTGACGCCTTCAAGATGATGCCATCAGTTGGAACAGTGGTCGCTTGCGCTGTGAGAGTCGCGACAACAGTTTTACTGTTCGTGAAGGTACACATCGGCGCGTCGTCGGTCACAATGTCAAATATTCTGCTGCAAGGAAAGAGCTGCTTGTTGATGCTGTTCAGGGATTGTCCTTCGTCAGTCGGCTTGTCAAACGATACTTCCACCTTATTTCCGCTGTTCAAGAACTTGGCAGAAGTCATAACCGGTGGCTCTGGCTCAGAACCGAACGGAACTACCTCAAAGGCCGCGATTAAGGAGGTACTCCCCCCCCCAAAATCCTGGACGGCTGGACCGGAGAAAGCGAACTGAAGAGCATAACACCCCGTGGTATTCATCGATGCCACAAAACTTCTGGAAAGATCACTAGTTGGAGAGTAGTCAAAGACGTAGTCACTGAGGACTTCTGACGCGTCAAAGGGAGTAGACGTTTCGAGGGAGAAGGTATCGGCAGCGAGGGAATCATCACAATCTTGCTCCTCCGTTTGGACGATTTTTTTCAAGCTGATCGTGACTGTGACGCTGCTTTTAGGAAGATGAGAGATCTCGAAAGAGACAGGATCAGAAGGCGTCGACTTTCGGAACGTTTGAGTGCGTACATTTGAGTTCTCAAGGGAGACGAAGCCACAGCAAGTCGTTTTGTAGGTTCGCATGAGTAAGCCGTGATAAGCAACGAATTCTTCTTCCATCGTTTCAGCAGGAACTTCGTCGTCCTCAGTGTAATAATACACATTGTAGGTAGTGAGCGGTTTCAGGTTTGAGTACGTGTAGTTGAAAAAGCCCGTAAATGGGTATCCTTGGTGTGAACCCCATTCGTCCGAGGGAGAACCATCCCCACCTTCCGAGTCCCCACCTTCCGAGGGAGGCGGTCTATCAGGAGAGTCATCTAATCGGCGGCGGTCCCCACCGCCGCCTTCCTTACCTCCGTCACCTTCTCCGTCATCATCATGACTACTTGGACACGCAAGATCACCACCCATCATTTTGTGACAAAACGAAGTCATGGTAACGTTGGATTGGCAGTAGTTCATTACTTCCGTATTTTTGAACGCGCTAACTTCCAAAACTCCCATGTCGCTCCCTTCAGCCTTGATTTGACTAGTTGTAGGCACCGGAGAACCCTCCTCTAATATTAACGTCCACCCTCTCCCGGCGCTAAACACACCGCCCAAGTAGAGAGTCACTTCTGTATTGGTGATTGTTTGCATACAGTAGTCATCGAAGATAATTGGAACACCGAACCAAGACCTAGTATCTGTTCGGACAACGCCCGATTTCGCCACTGTTGCATTTTCAGGGGAATCAGGGTGAAGATAATAATCCGCCTCAAAGGTGCAGAAAAGTGTGTAGTTTGCGTGGCTGTGTCCGGTTTCTTCTTCGAATGTCAGCTGAGGGGCAAAGATTTGATTTGATTCGTTGGGTGAGGGAAGGGAGCGGGTTTTTCTTATAAAATTGCTTTCGCTGTCGCTGTCACACTACTCCCAACTAAGAAGCTTACTTACCGTATTGTATCTTTCAAAATTTCTCTCAGCTCCATTTGCCCTGAGCCATTCGCGAGAGGGATTGTGAGTGTTATGACTGCTCCCCATGAAAAACATTTTGCAGTAAGACCGCCCACCAAGATTGTGCGAGTAGAGTTGGAAATAAAGTTTATCCTCGTACATTGGGTTGGTGTGAGAACTTATGTCGACATGAGGGGCCTCGAGTTTGTGAGCCTGCCCTCCATATGTACAATCATCAGCACTGTCGGAGCCAGGGTCGCTGTGGAAGCCTCCTTGACAGGGCTGGCAGTTGCTGACAAAGACATTACCGGAAAATTGAGAATGCGTATCCGCCGGGCAGAGATCACAGCCATAAGTAATGTTTCGATCGGCGGTGTTGGCATATTTACCCGCAGGGCATGCCGCGCATTGATGACCGGAGGAGATGAAGCCACCGCCACCAGCTGAGTCACCACCACCACTGCCGGCTACAAGGAGGTATTGTCCGTTTCCACAGTCGCAAGATTCTACGTTTACCGAACCGGGTGCAGACGCAGCACGGCTTCCGTAACTATCCAGAGGACAACTCTGGCAGAAAGGGGATGGTTCACCCGGGAGGTGATCGTAGAAACCAGCATCACAAGGATTGCAGGAACTGGCGCCGGGTTCGGGGGCGTAGGTACCATCTGCACAAGAGGGGCATACGCTTGCCCCCTCTTCAGGTCCATACCTACCAGGAGGACAGCTCGTGCAGGCTGAATTACCTGCATCTTCAACGTATGTACCCAATCCGCACAGACTACATTCTACGTTGCCGGGTGAGTCAGAGTACCTTCCGGCTTCACAAGCGTTGCAACTTTCGAGCCCCCCAGAGCCCCCAGAACTGACGAAGCCCGGCGGACACTGAAAGAAAAAAAATCGGATTAGATGAAAGTGAGTCAGCGATTGTCAAGAATTACGAAAAAAACAAACATAAGAGCATATTTTTTAATCCTCACCTGCAAACACTGTCCATAAATTAACTCTCCATCTTCACCATAAAACGCCGTATCGTTCATGTACCTGCCAGGGGCGCAGGAGCAAGCGTTGACACTGGTCTGGAGGGTCAACGCATGCCCAGAGTGTTCCGGACAATTGATGCAAAGGGCAGAACCTTCAAGAGAAAACATATTGTTCCCACACCCTAAGCAATGATCGGCTCCCGCGGAGGGCTGGTCATGACCAGCAGCGCACGGAGTGCATTCCTCAGCTCCCGCACCCGATCCGTACTTGCCCGGTGGACACATAGTGCATTCGTTCGACTCCGCCCCCGAGACACTCCCGGGGTTGCAATCAACGCACTCGGCTCCCGACGGGTCGGCACTGCTCGCGACCTGTTTCTTCCCGGCGCCGCAGAGGCAGTCCGCGACGTTGTCGCGGGCGATCTTCGTCGCGGTGCTGGAGCCGGCGGGACAGGACCTACACAAGGCCTCCGCGCCCGTGCCGGAAGCGAAAGTGTCGGCGGGACACGCGTTGCACGAGCGGGTGAAGCTGAACCTGTCGATGAGTTCGTCGTTCGTCAAGTAACCGTTGTCGCAGATGCAGTCTCCCACTGAGGCAGAGGCTTTTTCTGTGGTGTTGGAGTGGACGGGGCATACGGCACATACCTGGTGGTGGGTTGTGTTATCACTCCCCATGTACGACGAGTAGGTCGCAAAGGGACAGTCCGTGCACTCATCTAAGGGCCGGAAAGAAGTCCGACCGGCATCGCAGGGTGCGCACTCTCCGGAACCCGCAGTTGTCCCGACTTTGCAAGAAGTGCACGAGGAAGAACCTTCCGGTGCAACGTCCCCAGCGGGACAAGGAGAGCAGTCAGCAACCGAATCATGGAGACTAGAAGCAGTAGCGTCGTCTCCCAGGTATTTATTCACAGGACAAGAGCTGCAGATTTCGGTCCCTACATTCTCTGCAAATTTCCCAGCGGGACAAACCAAGCAATTATCCGGGCTGGAGTGTTGAGTCCTATCACTCCCGTCAGTGTCGGCCAGAAACTTCCCCGGCCCGCACTCAACACAGCTCGCCGCGCCCTCCGAATCCTGGTATTTCCCCCCGGGACAGGTGTCGCACACGTCCATAGACAAGTCAGAAAACGTTCCCGGGAGACAAGCGGTATCGCAAGCCTTGACGGCCCCTCCCTCGAACAGCGTAGCCTGCAGCCCGTTGCCGCAAACGCAAGCGGACAGCGACGCGGCGCCGGTCTGACCCTGCGTCTGGGCACTGTTCGGACAACTCGTGCACGTCACGCCGCCCAAGGACGGCTGGTACGTATTCTCCGGGCAAGCACTGCACGAATCCAACCCCGACACTATCGTCCCGGGCAAGCACGGGAAACAATCATTGGAACTCGAGTTCGACACCGACCCCGACTGGCAGGTTTGACACATGGGAACTTCGCTGCCCAGGAACATGTACTTCCCCGGATCGCATTTGCACGCGTCGAGGTGCGTCCCGGGCGTGCTCCCGGCGGTCGTCGACGACCCATCCGGGCAGAAAATACACGACACATCACTCGCCCCGGCATACTTCCCCGACGGGCAGTCCAGGCACGCCGTTAAGCCCCCGTTCGGTTCCTGCCCCGCCGCGCACTGCGTGCACTGCTCGCTCCCCGCCGGCGCGACCTGGTTGCCCTCGCAGGGTCTGCAGCTCTCGTCCCCCACCCCCCTGAAGTACCCCGGATCGCACTCCACGCAGAAGTCGTTGCTCTTGCTCGGCACCTCCCCCAACGGGCACGCCGCGCAGCTGGAGGCCAAGGCGGACGACACCTTGTCGCTGTCGCAATTCTGGCAGACGCCCCCGGGGGCGTTCGGTCCGTACTGCCCCGCGACGCACCCGTCGCAAAATATAAAAGAAGGCTCCCCCACCACGGCGGTAGCCCTCTTACCGTACCCCGGGTCGCAGCCGCACGCGGCAACGGACGTGGAACCCAAGGAACCAGTGGTGGTGTGCGCCTCCGGCTCCGTGAGCTCGGGGTTCCAGCAAGCGGTGCACGCCGACTGGGAGGCGGTCAGGGCGGTGCTGTAGCGTCCGACTGGACAGGCGACGCACGTGGTCGAACCGTCCACCGGTGAAGTTTCGGTGAATTGACCCTCAACGCAGCTTGATATCGTCGGGACCGGGAGCGTCGACAACATTGCCAAGACTAACCATCCGAAGGGGAACAAGTTAGGCTTGACGTCCGGCGCCATCCTGGTAACCCAAAAAGAACACAAAAATGTTCTTGAAGGGAAAAATGGGCAAACCGGGTTAGATGTTTCTTGTGATGGTGTGTTAAAAAAGGTTGATTTGAAGGGAATTTATTTATAGCTGGAACCGGTGGGGGTGATGGAAAAGAAGGATACCGAGAAAACTATTCGAGCTGAGTTCGTCTTTAATGGCACGGAGAAGGAATGGTGGAATTTTGTTTTCATTTTTTTTTCTTTTCTTCACACGCACAACTCATCATGTCTAAAAACCTTCCAAACTGAAAACCCTATCCTCAAAGTAAACCAACCCACTCCATCCCAACCAAACTGTCGATGCCTTCATTATCCCCCTTCTCCCGATTCGTTTGAAATCCCAACGAAACTTGGCACTCCCGTTCTCCGGGTATATTCTCGAGAAGAAGAAGAACATCGGAAAAACAGCATCGAAAAACTAAAAGGCTAACATTAACCTACTGGTTTGAAGAGGGGTTCCTAAAACCTTTGGTGGGTGGTGGTTGGTGGTGGTGTGTTGCTCCAACAGCAATGTCAACTTCCCACCCTTCCCACCTCTACTCCCCCTCCCCCTCCCCCCCCTCCCG
>Ga0115556_1002902_pt1 | contig 11182 bp, 9 predicted proteins | sample COGITO_mtgs_1104_5_FD_87282 | JGI IMG/M metagenome (GOLD analysis project Ga0115556, IMG submission 87282) | Pelagic marine microbial communities from North Sea - COGITO_mtgs_110414 | ecosystem: Environmental > Aquatic > Marine > Epipelagic | place: Germany:Helgoland, sampling site Kabeltonne... | reverse complement strand
CGGTTTTTAGAAACCCTCTCTCTCTCCCTTAAATTCTTCGTGATGTGTGTATAATAACGTTTCGAGAGAGTAAGAGAGAGAGATTTAAGAACAAAAAACCGCGATTATTAAAAAGACACGACTTAAACGAAGCGCTGCTCGGAGTGCTGCTCTGCTTTTCTCGAGCGACTCTTCTTCTCTCTGTTCTTTCTCTCTTTTCGCGTTTCGAGAGTCTCTTTGTGATGAATTTTTCACGACCTTTCAGAGAGACAAAATCAGTTAGGGTTTCAACTGTTTTCTAAAAGCAGAGAGAAACGGAGAGGGGCCGCATTGTGCGCGCGCAGTGTTGCGCGTCATAAAGAAAAAGTGCGAAGAGAGGGACAGAGAGAGAGCTTCTCTGATTCTCACTGTTATTCGTAGTAGAATTAGTGTTACCAAATGACGACGCGCGGACGCGGACACGGACACGGACACGGAATGCATTCCAAAGACGACGAAGAAAAAGTCCCGGACGGTTTCAAGCGAGTGATGTCAAACGACGACGGCATCACGTATTACGAAGAAATATCCACGGGACGCAAATTACACTCGCACGACGGCTTGAAACCGCACTCGCACGACCCGATACCGAATAAAGGGTCGTTTTTGAACCGGAGAATAGCGACGTATAAGAACCGAGACTTTTCCGAAAGATGTTTTACGGTTGGGATCGGAGGCCCAGTTGGTACTGGGAAGACGGCGTTGATGTTGCAACTGTGCAGATATTTCACGAAAGAAGCGACGGAAGCGTCGCACGAGAGAAGAGAAAACATCGTCGCGGTGACGAACGATATATTTACGAAAGAAGACGGCGAGTTTTTAGCGAAACACGAGGCGTTACCGATAGAGCGCATCCGCGCGGTGGAAACCGGCGGGTGTCCGCACGCGGCGATACGCGAAGACATTGGCGCGAATTTGAGCGAAGTCGAAAGCTTAACCGGGAAGTTCAACCCAGAGTTTTGTTTGTTAGAATCTGGAGGGGATAACTTAGCCGCGAATTTCTCGCGAGAGCTCGCCGATTTTATCATCTACGTCATCGACGTGTGCGGCGGAGATAAGATCCCGCGGAAAGGCGGACCCGGGGTGACGCAGGCGGATTTGTTAATAATCAACAAGAAAGAGTTAGCCGACGCGGTTGGCGCGAGCGTGGACGTCATGACCCGCGACGCTAACGCGCAACGCGAAGGCGGGCCGGTGATTGTCGCCAGCGTGAAAACCGGAGACGGCGTGAGAGAGATTGCGGGGCACATTTTGAAAGCCCACGACGAGGCGATGTGTTACGGTCACGCGCATCATCATCACTGATGAGAGTAGTAGTATTGTCGATCCATCTTCCATCCATCTCACATCGCGCGTAGTTGTGTTATTTGTTGTTTTTAATAAGCGCGGGTGGTTAAATGTTTCATCAAAACAACTTGCTCTCATTTCGTCACATTTTCATCATCATCATCATGTTGTATCAACAGTATTCTTCGTCGCTTTCTCTCGCCGTCTCAAGAGTATCATCATCATCATCAGCATCATCATCATCGCGACGACGAGGGGGTGACTCTTTCCGAACAACAACAACAACAACACGATGGAGAACGTCCCGACGGAGAAGGACAAAGAAGGTAACCGTAACGGTGTTTGATTCGTCGCGGCAAAACAGCAACATCGGCGCCAGCACGAGTGGTAAAGACACCGAGGACGACGCAAAGATTGGGGTTGGAAGTTCGCTTTTTAAGCGCATTCAACTCGCATCGGACGGATACGTTCGCCTGGCGTTACCCGGGAACGAATCCCGTGAGGTGGATAAAAGACCAATTTCAGACCTCTTGTACGGGTTTCTCTTCGCGTTTGGAACTTTAGCGATATTGGGTACGATCGATGCACTGATCGAAGTGAACTTTCAGAAACCGTTTTTTATCGGTGCGTGGGGCACGATTTCGGTTTTAGCGTTTGGCACGAACGATGCTCCGGCGTTGCGGATGTGGAACGTCGTCGTCGCGACCGTGTTTGCTTCGTTCGTGGCGATTTGTTTCGTGAAATTCTTCGGGACGACGGTGATAACGAGAGCGTTAGCGGTGGCGATATCGATCGCGTTTATGATGTGGACTGGAGCGATTCATCCGCCCGGTGGTGCCGCGTGCGTTATCGCTATGGATATGATTAAATGGCAAGAGCTTGGATTTTTGTACGCTTTGTATCCGACGGTTTTAGGGAGCGCGTTTATATGCGCCAGCGGCGCGGTCTGTTCGAAAGTCAAGAAACGTTGGCCGTTTACGATTGAAGACGTGAAGAGTGCGATGATGAATATAAAACGACCAAACGGAAAAGAAATGGTCCAAACGTTGAAAAGCTGCGGAAGCGGAGGTATTTTTGCCTACGGCATCATGAACACGCTCTGGTACTCCTTCGGCATCGTGACCGCAGTGTACGCCATCACCGCCAGCGGTGCGACGTCTCTCGCGCTCATCAAACCAAAACTTTTACCAGCCTTAGCTGCTGTCTGGGCCGGATCCCAAGCGACCAAACTCTTCCGCATCTCCTCCTCCATCGCGTTAGCGCCTCTGTGCGATAAAATTTTAAACCGAGTCAACCGTCGATTGAACGAAACGAACAGATTTTCCAAGTCCCAAACTCTGTTTTGGACGTGCATCGCCACCGTCCTCCTCGGGTGTGCGTTCATAGCCGCGTGCACGTTCGCTTTTTTAGCCAAAGCGAAGTTGTTCGTTTAATAAAAAGTTTACGTAAAACGTATAATAGTAGCGCTCGAAAAGTCCGAGAAAAATCTGCCAGAGCAGCTAAATATCTCCAGAAATCAAGGACAACAAATCATCGTTAGTACGCGTTGTTCAGATGCTCTCCCCGAACGACAGCGCTCCAGAAACGTGCGTTTTTCTTTCATCATCTCTCATAAAAGCGCTTCGAGTATTTCTCTTTCGTTCTTTCGTTCTTTCTTTCGTTCTCTTTCTAACCGTCCGTCCGTCGTCTTTCAAAATCACTTTCAAAAACAGAATGTCCCGAGACGCTGACGCTCGAGGAGGAGCGTCGACGTCGTTAATCGAAGACGACTCCTCGATGCGAAATCAATGGTTGAAATTCAAAACGAAATTTCTCGCGTGTTTCTGGGACTTCGAAGCCGAGCTCGCGGATTGGTTCGGGTTGAACACCAGTAAGTTTTACGAAGAGTTGGAGATGAAGGAAGATTTAGAACGAGAGGAAGAGGAGGAGAAGGCGAGGAAAGAGAGGAAAGACGGGGTGGAAATGGCGAAAATGGAGATGGCGTCTTAGCAGAGTCCTTTGAAACGAACAACAACAGTCGAGATGATGGTTTATAAACCCTCTCTCATCTCATCCGTCGGTCGCCGTTCGCGTCGTCTCGCTCTCCGCGCAAAGCGAGTTGAAACAAACGCTTCGTTGCGGAGGACGAGAAAAGCGGGTATGCGCGTCTCTTTTCAGTCCTCGCTCTCCTCCTCCTCGAACTGATGAAAACGACGCTCTTCTTCTTCTTAAAGTTGTCGTGAAACGCTTTCGATTTCGTAAAAACCAAGAGCAGCGAGAAGAAGAAGTCGGAGGACCCCCGCTCCTGCGACGCTCCGCAAAAGCAGAAAGAGCAGCACAATGGAGTGATTTTCCCCCATTGTTTCCCTCGCAATCCCACGTCTTCAAAAGCTTTTCATCAGCGAGAACACGAGTAAGAGCGCGTAAAAGTATCCACCAAACTAAGTAAAGTATCATCTGAAGCGAGATTTAAAAGAATGAAGCACGAATACCGATCGTTTTCTCTCCTCTTCTTCCTCTTTGTTTCAATCTTCCTCCAAAATCATTCATCGCATCACGCGGCAACATTCTTCGTCAAAGCCGAGCGAATGGATTTCAAAACCTTGCGAAAGACGCGATCGATTCCTCTCACGAATGAAAATGGGTTGAGCATGTGCACGATGACCTTAAACACTCAGGAAATGTTTGGATGCTACACGAATCAGAACGAGAATGGTAAACGAGGGAAGATTGTGCGCGTGGAGACCGAGGCGCAGTTGGAGGCTTTTGGGACTGAAAAGAGAGGAAAAGGAGAAGCGAACGTGGTGACGGCGCCGATGAGAATGATGAAACAAGTTTTGAAAAAAGTGGAAGAGAGTAAAGATGTTCTCGTTTCTGCTGTTCTCGTCGAGCATCCATTGGCGTTTCTTGATGCGAATAAGGGAGGAGATGATGCGGAGAAGGAAGCGGCGGAAGCTGGATTCTATCGCGGCGTGCCGGAATCCGACTCGAAAGAGGACGCGAAAAGAGTGAACGTAGGCCAAACGCCGGTGGCGTTTTTAGGCGTAAACGCGACGAGGAAAGTCGTTTGGGCGGCAAACGAGAACGTGAAGAGAGAAAAGGTACAAAAATCGTCGAAAACAAATTTCATGGGTAGAGACGAGCTTTTATACGCTTCCGTGGACGGCGCGATGGACGCCGCTGGGAAGACGAGCGAGGATATGAAACGCGCGAATAGCATCACGTGTTTAGAGAAAAGGACGTGTTTACCCATTGGAGGGTACTCGATCGCGACGGCATTTTTAGATGGGTTTTCCAGATACTTGTACAACGAAAGCGCGCCTTCGATATTCGTGACCGCGAGGTTGGATAAAACGACGTCCATGTTTCGCGACGAAGCGCGAGGCGCAAACGCGGTGTACTCGAGTTTGATTTCTTTCTTAGTCGCCGCGGAAGTGGTGAATGATTTAGTCGTAGACGGACCAAACTTGGAGAAACCAATCGTGTTTGCCGCGTTTGCCGGAGAAGAGTACGACTTAGTCGGGTCGAAGAGGATGATGGAAGAGTTCCCGGGGTTGGTGGATACCGTAGTTGAAATTGGACCGGTTGGCTTTGCCTCTTCTTCAAAAGACGCGTTGTACGTCCACGAACAATACAACCAGACCGACGATACGTTCGAAGATTTCTTAAAAGTCCAAAGCGCGGCGAACCGAGAAACGCTCGGCGAAGATTCGTTGTCCGTGAAAGAAGTCTCTCGAGGCGTCGAGGTCCCGAAAGGCTCCTCTTTGAACTCGTTCACCAACGTCAGCGGAAGTCGATTGACTTTAACCGATTACAACACGTTCGAATCGGACGATCCTTTTTACGGAACTATGTTTGATTCTGGTTTGGATAAAATCAACGTGAAACGAATCGCCGAAGTTGCTCGATTAGTTGCCGGCGCCGCGCTTCGCATGAGCATGAAAGACAAGGAACAATTCGCGGTGAAGGAGGACGTTTTAAATAAACTGGTCGACAACGATTTCGTGCAGCAAACGATCGCGACGGCCTCGGAGTTGGCGGAATGTTTAGTCGATCCGAAAGTTGGTTTAAGAAAGTGTTCGTTTTCTCAAAAGTACGACGTGTTCGGCTCAAATGCCCCGTCCGAAGAAGACGAAGCGAACGAAACAAACAACATCGGATCCTCCTACGTCGGCGTCGTTCAATACATCCCAGAAGATATTCAAACCTCCGAAGCGAAATCACCGATTCAGAGATTTGTATACGAGCACCTCTCGCGCGTTGCCAACGGCACGGCAAGCACAACGTATCGTCTCGCTTTGCCTTCACAACTCAAGTTTGACCGGGACTCGTACGCGTGGCAAGTTCGGGACGGAAACGCGAACGGGTACGAAATCTGGACTGAATCGAATTGGTCGGCGAAAATCGGCGTGACTATCGAGAGCAACAAAGGGTGGTTCTTTGAGCCGATCGCGACGGCGTGTGCCGTGGTGATTGCCACTTTGTTCTGTTTCTTCAGCGAGCGGATGTTGGAACGCGCGTTGACACGAGGAGGAAGCTCGAGCTCGACTTCCTCCCAAAAGCTTAATAGCGGTATGGATTTAGATTAGTAGTACAAGAAGCGCGCGTGAAATTGATGATAAAGTAGTAGTATGAATAGCAGTAGTAAATGCACGCGTTTTATATAGGTACCTGGTGCCGAAGCACGGTATATAAAAACGCTGGAAACGACAAAAATGAACTCGCGAAAGATCAACTTATTAGAAAAAAATTAATAGCTCCACTGGAAGGAGTCGTTGGCGACCGCGGCGACTAACCCGTTCTTCTCGTACCTATCGCTTTCATCCCACGCCATCAAACCGCCCATAACTTCCATCTTAATTTTCTTGGCGCACGCGTCTTCCGTGGACATGTGCTTATACCACCTCTCCAAACTCGGTCTTCCGTCGAAAACGTTCTCCCACCCGAAGTACTTTGGCAACAAGTGGGTCATAAACACGAAGGTCGGAAACAACGCCGCGTCCGCCGTGGACGTCTTATCTCCGCACAAATACGGCCCAGGTTCAAACCCACCGACGGTTTTCTCCATAACGTCCAACAACCGATCGATTTCGCTAATTTGCTCCGCCCTTACCTCCGGCGACATCGGTCCTCGATACATGCACCCTTGAATCGGCGTCAAATACACGTCGTGCCACCTCGTCGCCAAATTACACGCCGTCTTCGCCTCCAACGTCTCCGGCCTTAAACTCGGACCTTGCTTCTCGAACGCGTCGCACAAATACTGACTGATCACTTCCGACTCTGGTATCGCTTGTCCGTCTTTCGTCACCAGTAAGGGCATTTTCCCTTGCGGATGCATCTCCAGAAACTCCGGCGACTTCAAGCCCCCTAACGTGCTCGGATTCTTAAACTCAAACTCATCCTCGATGTTTTTCCAGCAAATAATTAACCGGTTCCTCGCGCCGTTGTTGGAAACTGGAACGTCGTAGAAGATGTTTTTATACACCGGATCGAGCGCGGCTTCGAAATCCCCCGTCGTTTCTTCCGAGGAAGATTCCGCCGCACTCATCAAAGCACGTCTCCCCCTCCTCCTCTTAATCATTTTCTCGTCACCATTAAAACCGCTTTTCCTCAAAGCAGCGGCACCACCACTCCCGCAAAGGCGAAACGACGACGACCAAGGTTGTTGTTTCGTGCTCTTCTTCGAGGAGGAAGACGAGGTGGCGGAATTCCCGCTCTGGTATCGCTGGGTATGAATCGTCTGCATCATCATCGGAGTCATCATGATGTTGGTTTTCTATCCTCTTTCTCTTCTCTATTATCTGAATGAGGAGGAAAATGCACGAGTGATGAGCGTTTTGTCTCTTTTTTGGTGCAAAAAAACGTTTCTGCCTTTTTTTCACTTTTTTTTGTTTTTTGGTCTCTCCTTTCTTTCTTTCTTTCTTGCATCACTACTCGAAGAAGAAGCTTTTTTGCGCCACTCTGTGCTCCCCGTGTGTATTCTTTCGCCGCTGCCCTTTCTCCTCTTTGCGAGAAGAAGAGAGCGTTTCACGTTTTGAAAGAAGAAGAAGAAGAAGAAGAACAAAGCTTTGTCGATCGTCGCGTTCGTGTGATCGGTAAAGCAGCGCTGTTCTTTTTGAAAACGGGAGAGAAGAAGAAAGAGGCGTTTCCGAGAGAATTCCATTGAAATTTCAAAAATCAAATCGTCTCTCGAGTCATCATCATCATCATCATCATGGGGCAACAAACGCAACATCTCCGACCGAACGAAATCAACGGGTTATTCCAAAACCAGTCGTTAACGCTGGAAGCGCGAGCGATGAGAGCGTTAACCGCTCTCATTCAAAAGAAAGAGTTCGACACTCGAGAGAAGGAAGAGGATTACGTGGAGGATATTTTAAACGCTTTGGACGGGAAGTGCTTGCAAACGAGCGTGGTCTCGGAGGAGATCGCGCGGGAGGCGGTGGGCGAGATGGAGAGGAAGAAGGAGATTGAAAACGTGATAAATCGTGATGCGCCGATGGCGGTGGACGAAGAAGACGGAGAGGTAGGAGAAAAAGAAGATGATGATGATGTTGATGTTGATGATGAATCGGACGACGAGGACCGAGCGAACCAAGAGAGATTGCAAAACGAACTCCGAGACGAAGCCATCGTCGTGTGCGACGCGTTCGCGCACGCGCCTCGGTATCAGTACGACGAAACGAGAAACGTGTTTGCGAAAATCAACCAACCGGCGACGATGGACGCCGAGGCGGATTCGAAAATCAACGTCTATCGGGAACGGTTTCATTTGTTGAGGCAGAGAATGAGCAGGCACGAGAGTTTTACGAAACCGGCGTTTGGGAAGAAGAAAAAAGGTAACGAAGATGCGAGTACTAACGCGAATAACACGAACGAGTTGACGCCGCTTCGATCGTTGGTCGGTCAGTGTTACGGGCCGAGAGTCGTCATGGGATGTTTGTCGCAAGTGGAAGACGGTATTTTTCACTTGGAAGATCCGACTGGGTCAATGAGAATTGATTTGACCGCGGCGGCGGCGACGAGTGGGATGTTTTGCGAGAATTGCGTGGTAATTGCGACAGGAGAAGTGAGGAAGACTGACGGCATTTTTGAAGTGTCCGCGTTGGGCCATCCACCGGCGGAGACGAGAAGGAAAACGCTGGAAGCGACCAACGCGACAGATTTTATGGGCGCCGCGCAAGGTGGAAAACACGTCGCGCTGCGACCGAGAGATTTAGACGAGTTGATCAAAACAGAAAAGAAAGCGAAAGACGAACGATTCGTCGTCATTTCCGATTGTTACTTGGACGATTCCAAATGTTTGAGACGATTGAGGAATATTTTTGAAGTGTACGATCAATCGGCGAAACCGCCCGGGTTGTTTGTGTTTATGGGGGATTTCACGCGAGTACCGTTTGGTCCGACGAAGTATGATTTCGCGTCGTACACGAAATCGTTCGACCAGTTGGCGGATTTGTTGGACGAATACCCGTCTATTCGCGAAGAGTGTCGCTTCGTGTTTGTCCCCGGGCCGGGCGATCCCGGAAATACGAGCGCCTATCCAAGACCAGGATTGCCCGCCGCGTTGAGAGGTCATAAAATCACCGCGTGCTTGCAAAAAGTAGAGTTTGCGTCTAATCCGTGTAAGATTCGATGGCATTCGCAAGATTTGGTCTTTTTCCGAGACGATTTACAAGCCAGAGCGCGACGAGGGTGTGTGTTACCGCCAGTGGACGATTTGGGCACGGAGGAAGACGACGAGCGATTACAGTTAGACATGTCACCGAAAGAACGTGAACGACGAAAAGCAATGCGAGAAAAACCTTTGTTCCTTCACTTGGCGATGACTTTAGTTCAGCAATCGCACTTATCGCCGTTGCCGTTGACGCAAATGCCGATTTATTGGGAGAGAGACCAGGCGATGTGGTTGTACCCGGCGCCGAATGCTATTTTCTTAGGCGATCGATCGGAAACGCAGTGTAAAATGACTGACGTGTGTAATGTGGGAACGACGATGGTAAACCCAGGATGTTTCGCGGACGATGGGAGTTTTGCGATTTATTATCCAAGCGAACGAGAAGTGGATTTATCCGTCGTGAGCGCCGCGGAAATGTAAAACAAGAAGAACAGTCAAATCTAGGAAATTACTATATTAAGATCTATTGCTAGTGATAATACAAATATTAATAATAATACTCGCACGAATTGACTTCTCTAAGTATCTATCTATCTACCTGTCTACCTCTTCATTGCGCTTGTTTTGTATGTAATACATTTTTCCGACGTTAGCGCGCCTCCTTCGAGTTTGTTCCTGAGAGCGCGGAATGAAGGATTTCCCCCAGAGCTTCTCCTTGGAGGCGTCGTAGTCATTTATTGTGACATTCATCGCGGCGTACTCTTTCATTTGCTCCTCGATGTTGGCACCGGCACCCGAAGACTCCTCTTTGAACGTGTCGAAAAACAACGACTCGAACGCGGAGGAGCAGTATCGTGAAGAACTCTCCTCTTGTTCGTCTTCTTCTTCTTCGCGTTGACCGGTTTTGCCGTTGCATACTTCAATCACATCCTCTTCACCCGCCGTCCATATTAAACAGTGTGGGTTATCAAACACGACGACAGAGTCCGTGTCGATGGGAGCCAAGTCGAATTTTCTCTCGCATTGCATCAGCACCGGGTGATTGACGCTCGGAAACGTTTTTGAAACGCGACAGCAAAATGCTCGAGCGCAGTGCTTATACGCAAACTTCCTCCCTATGGTTATCGATTGAATAAAAATAGGCTCCGTAAGTTTCGTGGCCAATAAACTACCCTGCACGCCGAGTGCATTCCACGAGGCTATTTTATCCGAGCACGTACACATTCGTCCGGCTCGATTTTCTCCGACTGGTAAAGTACCCTTTGCGAGCGTTCCGTTCTCGTATAACGCAGCGACCGACGCCGAGCTCGCATCATCGTCCTCGTCGTTTTTCGCAGGCATCGAGACCACCGTCGCTTTCTTCAACGCCACCGCCACGGAGCCTTTCTGAACGTCTAGTGGTAAAAATGGTGTCTCGTGCGTTTGCGTCGGCATCGTAAACGGCCCGATCTTGGTGTCGTTTCCGTCGTCCATTCCTCCTTTGGCCCATTTTCGTATAGTTGCGTTCCCGCACGGACACGAAGAGACGTATAAATGAATGCTCTTGTGCGTTTTCATTTGAAAGAGCACCCTGTCGCCCCCGCCGTCGTCGTCTCGTTTCACTCTCTCGAGTAGAAATGAATCCTCTGTGTCCTCGTAGCCTTCGTTCGATAACGCTTTCATTTCCAACGCTAAATACCTCTTCAACGCTCTCCTCGCCAAAACCTCCGCGTGTAAATCTCTCAGCTTACCTCTCTCGTAACTCTTCTTTTCCATCTCCCGATCAAAATCCTCGTCCGAAATCGTCTTCGTCCCGTTCGCGACGGTCAAGCACGTCATCCTGTTCGTTCGCGCGTCGAGCGCGATAAACGCGCTCATAACAGTCCTCAGATGATGATTTTCCTCCTCCTCATTCGCTGCTCTCAAATTATATTCGCGCGCCGTATTCTCTCGCAAACGCGAGAACGTTTCGATTGCAACGTTCGAAATCGATTCCGCGAACGCGCACGAACTCGCTCGCGACTTTTCGCCGCATCTTTGTCCCGTTTTTGTCGTCATCTCTGTCCTCGTCATCATCTCGGGGTGTTCACTTCACCTCAGTGAGAGGTGCACTTCTTCAGAGCAACTTTGTATTCATCCTCGCACGACGCTTTTTCCAAACGACCTAAACGCGCGACATCATCATCACCGCCTGTTACTTGTGCTCCTGCTGCTCCTGCTTTTGCTGCGTGCAACGACGGCGATGACTTACACGCGAACAGCGCTTCTCTGGCTATGTTCTTGCACTTTTTCTCGTCG
>Ga0115556_1002900_pt1 | contig 11184 bp, 9 predicted proteins | sample COGITO_mtgs_1104_5_FD_87282 | JGI IMG/M metagenome (GOLD analysis project Ga0115556, IMG submission 87282) | Pelagic marine microbial communities from North Sea - COGITO_mtgs_110414 | ecosystem: Environmental > Aquatic > Marine > Epipelagic | place: Germany:Helgoland, sampling site Kabeltonne... | reverse complement strand
TGGTGTTTTCCTGCATTTATCATAGGTTCGATTGTAAAAGTCATACCTTCTTGCATTACAAAGCCTGTACCAGGTCGGCCATAATGAAGTATTTGCGGATCTTGATGAAATTCTGTGCCAATACCATGCCCACAATAGTCTCTAACCACGCTATAATGGTTTTTTTCAACGTGATGTTGAATGATGTGCCCAATGTCTCCAAGGCGTACACCAGGCCTTACAATAGATATAGCCTTGTATAGACTTTCTTGACATATATCTACTAACCGTTTTGCATGACTAGGTATTGTCCCCACAAAAAACATTTTACTAGTATCCCCAAAATAACCATCTTTAATCACAGTGATATCTATATTTAGAATATCACCATTCTTAAGAATTTTTCTCTCTGATGGTATTCCATGACAAACCACTTGATTGACTGATGTGCAAATAGATTTTGGAAAACCTTTATAGTTAAGCGGTGCTGGTATAGCTTTTTGTTCATCAACTATATAGTTATGGCAGATTATATTTAATTCTTCAGTTGATACTCCGCTAGAAACATACGGTTCTATCATTTCAAGAACTTCTGCAGCGAGCTTTCCAGCGATCCGCATTTTTTTTAGCTCATCCACACTTTTTATATGCACTGACATGTCATTTACCAAACGATTATTTTCACCGTTATTATAATATAGGATTGCGAACTTCAGTAGAATATTTAGCTGACTTTTAAAAATGACATGTCAGACTAAAAATATAATCTATCAAATTAAAGTTCAAAAAATTCACCCCATACTTGCATCTGGCTTTAAGGCTGATCATTTAACCAATTTTCGTTCACAAATTAACTAAATTATGTTATAAACACACCGTTAAAGTTTTACACTGAAACTAATGATTCACATATGTCGACACACACTTCAGGGTGCCTAATATTTAACGGGTTGAATTGTGGGATATATGGAAGCCTAACCCTAACAAAAGGAATTAAAATGATCACTGTAAGCATGAAAGAAATGTTGCAAGCTGGCGTCCATTTTGGACACCAAACTCGTTACTGGAATCCAAAAATGGATAAATTTATTTTTGGGTCTCGCAATAAGATACATATACTAAATCTGGACCATACTGTTCCAGCATTTAATGAAGTGCTAAAAATCGTTCACAAGATTGGCTCTAACAATAATAAAGTTTTATTTGTTGGAACAAAACGTGCAGCACAAAAAGCAATAGCCGAAAATGCAGCTCGTGCAGGCATGCCTTTTGTTAGCCATCGCTGGTTAGGTGGAATGCTAACTAATTACAAAACAATACGTGCTTCCATAAAACGCTTCCGTGAACTTGAAGAGCAAAGCAAAGATGGAACATTTGATAAGCTAACAAAAAAAGAAGCCTTGATGAGAACTCGACTGATGACAAAGCTTAATAATTCTATCGGTGGTATCAAGGATATGGGCGGGTTACCAGATATACTCTTTGTTGTTGATGTCGAATATGAGCGTATTGCGATACAGGAAGCTAATAAGCTTGGTATACCAGTTATTGGTATTGTTGATACCAATAGTGATCCAGACGGTGTTGATTATGTAATACCTGGAAATGATGACGCTACTCGTGCAGTTAATCTATTTTGTACCACTGTAGCTGATGCTATTCTGGATGGAAAATCAGAAGCTAACAAAGTGGTTGCAAAGGATGAATTTGTCGAGGTTTCAGAAAAAACTGAAATAAAAACTGAAGTAAAAGTAAAAGAGAAACCTCAAATAAAAACTGAAGTAAAAGAGAATGCTGAAGTAAAAGATAGTGCTGAAAAGAAAAAAAAGGTTGAAACAAAAAAGAAGGTTGAAGTAAAAGCAAAACCTAAGACTAAATTAAAAGAGAAAACAGTAGCAAAAACAACAGCAAAAATACCGAAAGTGGCAGCCGAAGCAAAAACTACAAAAGTTACTGCCAAATCTAAAGAAAGCGATAAGAAAAAAGAGAGCGTTGATTCAGAGGATAAGCCTAAAAAATAGTTCTTTTAAATCAAATCGACGAGGCTTTGCCTCTGAAAAGGGGTATTGCCCCTTTTTTCGAATTTAAACAATTTAAATTAAGGGGAAGATAATGGCAGCGTTTTCTACATCTATGATCAAGGATCTTCGTGACCGCACTGGTCTCGGCATGATGGAATGCAAAAGAGCCCTAACAGCTTCTGATGGAGATATTAATAAAGCAATTGACGATCTGCGAAAATCTAGTGGAATAAAAGCTGCAAAAAAAGCAGGCAGAATAGCAGCTGATGGTATTATTGCGGTAAAAATGTCTGAAGATGACAAGCGCGGTGTTATGATCGAAGTAAACACTGAAACAGATTTCGCTGCTCGTGATAATTCATTTATAGGCTTTGTGAATGAGTCGCTTGATAAGGCTTTTGATACTGATAAATTTGTATTTGAAGAATTTATAGTGAACATGGAGGAAGCTCGCCATGCTTTAGTTCAAAAAATCGGAGAAAATATCAGTATTCGTAGAGTTGAAATCCTCAGCTCCACTGTTGTTGGCAACTATATACACAGTAATAAGCGTATAGGTGTTATGGTTGCATTAGAAAAAGGTGATACAGAAGTTGCAAAAGATGTTGCTATGCACATTGCAGCCTCAAATCCCCAGGTCGTTGATCCAGAGGATATGCCAGACCATTTAGTTCAAAAAGAAAAAGAAATTTTTATTGCTCAGGCTAAAGAAAGCGGCAAATCAGATGAAATTATTAATAAAATGATTAATGGTCGAATAAATAAATTTCTCTCGGAATCTAGTCTAATTAACCAACCATTTGTTAAAAATCCAGAAATGACTGTTGGCGAGTTAGTTAAAAATTCGGATGCTAAGATACTATCTTTCTCTAGGTTTGAGGTTGGAGAAGGGATTGAAAAAATCGAAGTTGATTTTGCAACAGAAGTTGCTGCTCAAGTAAATGCAGCAAAATAGAAAGGAGGCTTTAGCCTCCTTTTTTTTGGTGATTATTTTTTTAAAAAATTGCAGAACAACATCAGTTGACGTTACTGTAGATAAAATAATTAATTTCGGAGTCATATATGCCGTCTGTTGGAGATAAGAAATATAAAAGAATTCTACTTAAGCTGAGTGGTGAAGAGCTAATGGGGGAAGAAGGCTTTGGTATTGATCCAAGGGTTTTAGACAGAATGGCACTAGAAATAGGACAGCTTGTCGGTATCGGTGTTCAGATAGGTTTAGTGATTGGTGGAGGTAATTTGTTCAGAGGGGCGGCACTAAACGCCGCTGGTATGGAGAGAGTCACTGGAGATCATATGGGTATGCTGGCAACAATGATGAATGGCCTAGCTATGAGAGATGCCCTTGATCGAAATAATATCTCTGCACATGTTATGTCTGCAATATCAATGAGCGGTGTGATGGAGCAATATGATCGTCGTAAAGCTACACGTTATCTGGATAGTGGAGATGTTGTAATCTTCTCAGCAGGTACTGGAAATCCTTTTTTTACTACAGATTCAGCGGCATGTTTAAGGGGTATCGAGATTGATGCCGAAATTGTGCTAAAAGCAACAAAGGTTGATGGAGTTTACTCTTCAGATCCTTTGTTGAATAAAGATGCAATAATGTATGAACATCTTACATACGATGAAGCTTTGGAGAAAAAGTTGGGTGTAATGGACTTAACTGCTATCTGTTTATGTAAAGAGCATCATATGCCCCTTAGAGTCTTTCGAATGGAAAAATCGGGAGCCCTCTTGAATATAGTTGTAGGCGGTGACGAAGGAACTTTGATCGAGGAAAAAAATAATGCTAGATGACCTAAAAACAGATATTGAAGCGAAAATGACAAAGAGCATTGGTGCTCTATCAAATGCTTTTAACAAAATTCGGACCGGAAGAGCACACCCCAGTTTATTAGATGGCTTGACAGTCTCTTATTATGGTTCAGATACCCCTTTATCTCAAGTTGGAAACGTCAATGTTATTGATGCTCGAACTTTATCTGTCTCTGTTTGGGAAAAAGATTTAATACCTGAGGTGGAGAAAGCAATACATAAATCAGATTTAGGGTTGAACCCATCAACAACTGGAGATCTGATTCGTATACCAATGCCGCAGCTGACAGAAGAAACTAGAAAAAACTTTATTAAAAAAGCACGCTCTGAGGCTGAAAGCGCTAGAATCTCTATAAGAAATGCCCGCCGCGAAATTTTATCCAATGTAAAAGACTTGCTTAAGAAAAAAGAGATTACTGAGGATAACGAGCGTCAGATTCAAGAAGATGTTCAAAAAATTACAGACAGATATATCAAGCAGGTTGATGAAGTTCTTCTCAGTAAAGAATCTGATTTGCTAGAAATTTAAGTTAGAGTCAATGCATGTCTAACCATATAGAAACAGAATCGCCTCCCATCAACCATGTCGCTATTATCATGGATGGCAATAATAGATGGGCAAAAAAAAGAGGGCTAAAAGGAATTGATGGCCACAAAGTCGGAGCTGAAAGAGTTCGTGACATGCTCAATTCCATGAATAAATACGATATTAGTATGCTCACACTCTTCGCTTTTAGTAGTGAGAACTGGAAGCGCCCTAAAAGCGAGGTTCTTTCTCTCATGTCATTATTGGCCAGTTACCTAAAAAATGAATCTAAAAATCTTACAAAGAAAAATATAAAATTAAGGATAATTGGTCGAAGAGATAGGTTCAGTCTAAAACTCAATAGGCTAATGCAAGAAATAGAGGCTGTTACAAAAAATGGAAAACGTACTTTGATATTGGCCCTCGATTATGGTGGAAAATGGGAGATTTCTGAAGCGACAAAAAAGATTGCCCATCAAATTAAATCTAATCAAATAGAACCTAGCGATATTACTGAGGATCTGCTCTCTGAAAATATGTGCATAGAGAACTTTTCACCACCAGATATATGTATAAGGACTGGTGGAGAAAAAAGAATCAGCAATTTTTTATTATGGCATATGGCTTATACTGAATTGTATTTTACAGATTGTTTTTGGCCTGACTTTGATGCTGCAACATTTGATAGCGCAATTCTTGACTACCAGAAGAGGCAGCGACGTTTTGGTAAGCGGGATGAAGCATCATCAGGCAAAGGTAATAAGTGTGCTCAAACAACGAATTAGTACAGCCGTAATTATCTCTATGGTATTCACTACAGTGCTATTTTTTTTTAATGCTGATGTTATTCTATTTTTCTCAGCTATCGTAATTCTTTATGCTGGCTGGGAGTGGGGCAATTTAGCTGGCCTCCAATTTTCTTACATAAAGTTTTTATATTGCTTATTTATGTTAGCAATAATAGCCTCATTAAGTTTTTTGATGGGCGCTGATAGATCCCTGCTAACGTTTACAGATACAGGAAAATCTATTCTAGAGTGCCTAATTCCATGGTGGATACTTGCTATTTATTGGATAAACAGCTATCCAAGAGGTACTATTTTTTGGAGAAGCCCCTTAGTAAGGGGTATTATCGGCTTGCTTATTCTAATTCCAGTTTGGCTATCCCTTTCAATTCTAATTTCTCTAGATCATGGAAAATTATTAATAGCCGGAGTAATTTTAATCGTCGCTTTATCTGATATTGGAGCTTATTTCGTGGGAATAAGGTTCGGGAAGCACAAACTGTCTAAAAATGTAAGTCCAAATAAAACCTGGGAAGGATTTTTAGGTGCTATTATTGTAAATGTAATTTTCGTCACTTTTTTGGGGCTCTTTTTAAAAACAAATCTAATAAATATAATAATATTATTTTCATTAGTTATGATTACAGTGCTCTCTTCTGTAATCGGAGATCTTCTAATCAGCATGTTTAAGCGTCATCGTGGAATAAAAGATAGCGGGAATATCCTTCCAGGTCATGGAGGAATTCTAGATCGTATGGATGGACACACTATGGCTTTTCCAATCTTCACTTTGGTTTTTATTTATAGTAATTTTCAAGTTTAAAAAAGTTATAATCATTTATGCAAAAAATTACAGTTTTGGGAGCAACAGGTTCAATTGGTGTGAGCGCCTTAAGTGTCGTTTCTCAACATCCAGATAGATTTAAAATTTTCGCTTTAAGTTGCAACATGAGGGTGGCTGAACTTGCCATTCAGTGTAAGCAATTTAAGCCATCTTTTGCTGTGGTTTCAGATACTTCGATGGCTATGGAGCTCAAGGAGCTGATAAAATCTTCTTCGCCAGAAACCGTTGTGCTCGAAGGAGCTGATGGTTTAGGTAAGATAGCCAGTGATCAATCAGTTGATATTGTCATAGCAGCAATAGTTGGATCAGCTGGACTATTACCAACACTAGAAGCGGCAAAAGCTGGTAAGAAGATTTTGTTGGCAAACAAAGAAGCTTTAGTTATGGCTGGCTCTTTATTAATGAATGCGGTAAATTCAAGTAATGGCGTTCTTTTACCGATTGACAGCGAGCATAACGCTATATTTCAATGTTTGCCCCATGATTATGCCTCTTCAAAAGAAAGTGGTATCAATAAGATCTTATTAACAGCATCAGGTGGTCCTTTTAGAACTCGAGACCTAAATAGCATGTCTGCGATAACAATAAATGAGGCTTGCTCTCACCCTAATTGGAAAATGGGTAAAAAGATATCAGTAGATTCTGCGACCATGATGAATAAAGGGCTTGAGCTAATAGAGGCTTGCTGGCTTTTTAGTCTTACACCTGATCAGATAGAGGTTGTTGTGCACCCTCAAAGTATTGTGCATTCAATGGTAGAATATTTAGATGGTTCGATTTTAGCTCAGCTGGGTAACCCTGACATGAGAACTCCTATTGCACATGCTCTTGCTTGGCCTCAGAGAATTTCCTCTGGAGTGAATAGTTTAGATATTATCAGTGCAATGCGACTGGATTTTGAGTCGCCAAACTTGAAAAAATTTCCCTGTTTATCGTTAGCAATAAAAGCTGCTAAAGCAGGAGGTAGTGCACCAATAACTTTAAATGCATCTAATGAGATAGCTGTAGATGCGTTCCTTAACAAAGAGATTACGTTTCCAGAAATAGCAGAAATAATAGCACTCACATTAAAGAAGACAATATTAACAAACCCAGATTCGCTTGAAGCTATTCAAATATGCGATAAAAAATCACGAGAAATGACCTTGAAATTAATCTTTGAATATTTTAAAAGGTAAAACTATAAAGTCAGAAATTTAATTTTTTTAACAGGAGCTTAGATGGATTTGTTTGTAACAATTTTTTATACACTACTTGCCCTTGCTGTATTGATATCATTTCATGAATTCGGACACTTTTATGTGGCTAGAAAATGTGGTGTAAAAGTTATTCGTTTTTCCATCGGCTTTGGTTCTAAACTTTATAAGTGGAAGGATAAAAAAGGAACTGAGTTTGTTCTATCAGCTTTACCATTGGGTGGTTACGTCAAGATGGTAGATGAAAGAGAGGGGTCTGTATCTCTAGAGGATCTACCTTATGCATTTACCCAAAAAAATGTTTGGCAGAGGATGGCCATTGTAATTGCTGGCCCAGCCGCCAATTTTCTATTAGCCATATTGATATATTGGGTATTATTTATGAATGGAGTGACAGGCATAGTTCCTGTTATTGGATCACTTGTACCTGGATCTATTGCTGAAATAGCTGGTATCAGACCAGGACACCAAATTACTGCTATTGACGGAAAGCAAACCCCCACCACCCAAAAGCTGCATACACAGCTGATAAATCGTATTGGAGAGTCAGGAAAGATAAATTTTACAGTTAAGTTCCCAGAAAGCCCTGAAAATTATAATTATAGCGGTAGTTTAAATAATTGGATGTCCGGATCTTCAGAGCTAAATCCACTTGAGAGTATAGGAATAATATTATTTTCACCAAAAGTTCCCCCCATAGTTGATGTAGTTATACCAAAAAGTCCAGCAGAAAAATCACAATTAAAGCAGGGAGATTTGCTGTTGTCGGCAGATGGATATACTTTATCTGACTGGTCAGAATGGGTTAAATATGTGCAGCTTCGGCCGTCTGAAAATATAAATTTACAGGTGAAACGTGAAAATACTATATTAAATAAAAAAATAACCCCCGAGCTAACCATATCGGCTGAAGGAAAAAATATAGGGAAAGTTGGTATGTCTGTTAGAGTTCCAGATTGGCCAAAAAATATGATAAAAAATTATTCTTATGGTCCTTTTGAAGCTTTAAATGAGTCGATTCATAAGACCTGGGATATTTCAGTTATGATTCTAGGTTCTATTAAAAAGATGTTGATAGGGGACATTTCTCTTAAGCACCTGAGTGGCCCCATAACGATTGGTAAAGTTGCTGGACAGTCAGCTGAGTATGGTATTTCAGCATACTTAGGATTTCTAGCACTGCTAAGTATAAGTTTGGGTATTATGAACTTACTACCAGTTCCAGTTTTGGATGGCGGGCATTTAATGTATTTCATAATTGAAGCCATTAAGGGATCACCCTTATCTGATAAAATACAATTATTTGGATTTAAATTAGGTATATTTTTGGTGGTTGGGTTGATGTCCATAGCCCTGTATAATGACATATTGAGTTAATTTCACTAATTGCTGTTATTATAGCGATAGCGATAATCTAAATTAAAAATTTATAAACGGTGCATAATCATCCAATGAAGCCCTTCCTTCTTTTTTTCTTCTTAGCTATGATCTCTTTTAGCTCTCAAGCAGAGTTCTTTGAAGTTAAAGATATCAGAATAGATGGCCTCGAAAGAGTCTCTTCAGCTACAGTTTTTGGATCATTGAGTGTGAGTGTAGGGGATATTATAGATCGCTCCTCAGTTCGTGATCTTACTCGAGATTTATTTAGACTAGGATTTTTTAATGATATAAAAATTTCTCGTGATGGAGGAATTTTAATTATCTCGGTTATAGAAAGACCAGCAGTAGCAAAATTGATCATCGAGGGTAATACAGCAATTCCCGAAGAAACCTTGTTCTCTTCTCTGAGAGATAACGGCTTATCTGAAGGGCAGATATTTCGACAATCTGTTTTAAAAGGTATGAGTCAGGAACTGGAACGGCAATATGTCAAGCAAGGCAGATATGGTGCCGGCGTTGAAATTGAAGTTGAAGAGCTTCCTCAAAATAGAGTTGCTGTGACAGTCTTAATAGATGAAGGTAAAGTAGCAGCTATATCAGGTATTAATATTGTTGGAAATTTAATTTTCGATGACGCTACATTAAAACCATTATTCGAATTAAAAGAATCAAACTTATTGTCTTTTATCTCACAAGACGACAAATATAACCGAGAAAAATTAACTGGTGATATAGAAAGAGTTAAATCTTACTATTTAAATAGAGGCTACCTAGACTTTTCAGTTGAATCAACCCAGGTAACTATAAGCCCCGATCGGGATTCTGTATTTATAACAATTAATATCGAAGAAGGGAGTATTCATACTGTATCTGAGATTGTTCTTGCTGGTAATCCCATGATACCCGAAAAAGAGATCAGAAGTCTCATAGTTCAAAAAGAAGGCGAAGATTTTTCTCAATTCCTTATGACTTTTTCCTCAGAAAAAATTGCTGAGCGACTGGGTAATGATGGTTATACTTTTGCTGAGGTTAAAGGTGTGACAGAAATAAATAATGAGGATAAAACAACTAAAATACTCTTTTATATTGATCCAGGTAAAAGAGCCTATGTTAGGCGTATTGAGTTTCGCGGAAATACAAAAACAATGGATGAAGTTTTACGAAGAGAAATGCGTCAGATTGAAGGAGCTACAGCCTCAACTAAAAAAATCGAATGGTCAAAGAATAGATTACAGAGAACAGGATTTTTTAAAACTGTGGAGTCTGAAACTCGACCTGTGCCCGGTGTAAGCGATCAAATCGATGTATTTTATACCGTAGAAGAGCAACCATCAGGAAGTGTTGGAGCAAGTTTTGGTGTGGCCCAGAGTTATGGGGTTACACTTGGAGCGAGCATAGCAGAACAGAATTTTTTGGGAACTGGCAACAGATTAAAATTGGGATTAAATCAGAGCGGCTTCCAAACAAATTTAAATTTGCATTACGCGGATCCTTATTTTACTAAAGATGGTGTAAATGCTGGTTTCATGGTCTTTGCAAAAAAACAAGATTTTGAAGAGGGTAACTTGTCAAACTATACGACTGAGAGTATGGGCGCATCTACCACATTTGGTTGGCCAGTATCGGAAATTCAAAGTGTTGGCTTTGGTTTGGGTTTTGAAAAACTCGAATTAGATTCTGGAGGTTATTTCAAGACTAGGCTTATGGAAGAATTTATCGATGACGAGGGAGACGATTATCTTATGTTTACTTCTAATTTGTCATGGGGTATATCCACACTGAATGGATCCGGAAATGATGCAACAAGAGGTCAAGCTCATAAGATATCAGCAGAGATTTCATTGCCAGTAGGCGATCTAAACTATTATAAATTTAATTATGATGGCCAGTTCTTCCACACTTTAAGTGAAAATTTAGTGTTACATCTTCACGCTAACGGAGGATATGGTGACGGTTACCTGGATACAGATACCTTGCCATTTTTTAAGAACTTTTATTCAGGAGGAAACGGTTCTGTTCGAGGCTTCAAGCAAAATACATTAGGTCCGAGAGATGTGCCGATAACTCCAGGTTATGAAAATGAGGCTGATGCCTTTGGTGGTAATGTAGTCGTAGAAGGAACAGTTGAATTGCTATTTCCTATGCCATTCTTAAAAGATAAAAATCTAGTCCAGATGGCATTATTCTTCGATGCAGGTAATGTTTTTGATACAGATTGCGGGAATATCTCTGAAGATTTTTGTCAAGAGCCTACTATATCTGATTTGAGGTATTCTGTTGGTGTTGGGGGAACATGGAAAAGTGGTTTCGGGCCCATATCTGTCAGTTTCGCATCGCCGTTTAACACAGGAAAAGAGGACGAAAAAGAAACGTTCCAGTTTAATATGGGAGGAGGATTTTAGATTACAGTAAAGAATTTTACATATAATATCTAATATCAAAATAATTTATCTTACTTTAGGGAGAAAAAAAGTGCGTAAAGCAAATATTTTAATAGTTATCTTGACAGTATTAATTTCGACAAATGTGTTAGCGGAACAGTCACTTATGAAAATAGGTATTGTGGCTCCAGATGCTGCAGTTTTTGGTACTGAATATGCCCAAGCTGAAATTAAAAAAACAGAGACCAATA
>Ga0115556_1002899_pt1 | contig 11186 bp, 10 predicted proteins | sample COGITO_mtgs_1104_5_FD_87282 | JGI IMG/M metagenome (GOLD analysis project Ga0115556, IMG submission 87282) | Pelagic marine microbial communities from North Sea - COGITO_mtgs_110414 | ecosystem: Environmental > Aquatic > Marine > Epipelagic | place: Germany:Helgoland, sampling site Kabeltonne... | reverse complement strand
GACGAAAAATCCGACGACGACGACGTACACGACGTTTACGACGAGAAAGACCAGAGAGTGTTCGTCCCGATTCACCCCGACGAAAAGGAGTGACGATTATTCAGAGAGAGAAAGAAAGAGAGAGAAAGAGATGATGACGATGACTATAATAACGATGATGCCTGTAGAAGAATAGCCAGAATATATATTCCGTAGCGAGCAAAACAGCCTCATTATACAAAGAGTAGTACGTGTATAAAATCCGACGAGATAAAAAAGTGTTCACACTCTTGGCAAAAGTTTTGTTTTCACTCGGTTGAAAAAAAAAAAAAGAGGGGAACAAACGCTCGTCATTTTTTAGCATAAGAAGAAGAGAGATGTCATCGGGAAGAAGATATTATACTAACGATAACGGCACGAGGAGCAGCAGTACCACCGCGACGAATACTACTCACCACCACAACAGAGGATATTATATTCAGAGCAACTTTTTTAAGAGCGAGGAGGAGAAGGAGGAGATGAATAAAAACGACGAAAACGCGCAGCCGGGGAAGAATCATCATCGTTCGTCTCATTTTCAACACCAACAGAAGTCCTCCGCCTCCACCGCGACGGCGAAAGAACTCCTCCATCGCGCGAGAAGCGAAATCGTGAACCAAGTGAGAAAGGATATTCGAAACTCTTCGAACACGTCGTCGTCGTCTCACGGGGGGGACTTTCGTCGCGAGAGGGAAGCGTTGAAAGAAAATAATACGAATACTAAAGATGGTCTTCTTGGGTTCCAAAGTCGGTTCCCGAGCGCGTTTGGAGGTGCTCAAAATATTGACGGAAACGACGAGCAACAACATGTTGCGCGAGAAAAGCAACGATTGGAAGAGAAAAGACGGAAAGCACAAATGGCGGAGACGAGTTTACACGAGAAGATGGACGAGACGAAAGAGAGGATCATGGAGAGAGGAGGAGGAGGACGGAGTCGCGCCGCCGCCGCGAATACTACTACTACTCATACTACGCACAACAGCAGTAAAAATGTCTCGCAATGGATGGACAGCGTGGTGGCAAAAGCGAGACACGACGCGTCGATGTCACCACCATTACAACAGCATAGCAGGAATAATAATACTAGTAGCAACAATAACTTCTCGGCGACAGAGAGTTTGAGAGAGGCGGCGAAGAACGCGAGAGAGGCGGTGACGAGGGCGGTGTACGGCACCGCGACGGCGCGACACGACGAGGGGAAAGAGAACACGCCTCCTCCAGTTGTCCGACGAAGCTTTAGCGATCCTTCGCCTTCTTCTACGATGAATTATCAACAACAACACGAAGAGACGGACGCGAAAGTGACGAAAGCGATGCTCAAATCTGCGTTGAAACAAACCGGAGAGTTACGAACAGAACTGAGAGAGACAAAATTGACGTTAGACGGCGTCAAAGAAAATTTGGAAACCGCAGAGAACGACTTGAAGAAGGAAAGAGAGAATCGCGAGGAAGATAAGCTGAATTTCGAGGCGGCGAAGAACGAGTTGGAAACGTCTCGCGAGGCGGCGAGGGAAGCTTTGGCGAGAGAAGTGAGCGTGACGCAAGAGTTGACGAAAAAGTTGAGCGGGAAAAGAGACGAAGCGCTGGAACAAAGAAACTTGGCGGATAAGTTTAAGAGAGAGTTGGAACAGTTACGAAGCGAGCTGAGAAACTTGAAGAACGAAAACGAAAGTTGGATTCGAAAAGCCGAAGCCGCGAATGAGACTTCGAGACGAAGATCGGGCGACCAACAGAAGGACGTGCCAAAAGTTTCCTCGTCGTTTCCTCAACAGCAACAACAACGACCGCAGCAAAACGAGCAACAAAAAGTAAACGCGACGACGACGACGACGACGGCGCAAACTCACCAATCGCAACAACAACAACAAGTCAACTGGTCTCGAGAGCGTCGCGAGGCTGAAGAGTTGAAAACAAAAGGAAATCGCGCGTTCCACGCGAACAAGTTTGACGAAGCGTTACAATCGTACACGGCGGCTTTACAGGTGAACTTTGAAGACCAACCGTTCCGCGCGGTGCTTCACGCGAACAGAGCGGCGGCTTTGCAGTCGTTAAAGAAACATTTAGAAGCGATTGTCGCGTGTTGCGAGAGTCAATTTTTTGATAAATCGTACGTTCGAGCCATTCAACGACGAGCGGACGCGTACTTATCCATCGGCGATTGGACGATGGCGGCGAAAGATTTAGAAGCTTTAGTGCCAATCATGGGCAAAGAGTGCGACGCGAAATTGCGAGAAGTCAAGATGAACATCCAAAGAGGCGTTCATATCGAACACTACGCCGTCTTGGGCGTCTCCTCTCGAGCGAACGCTTCAGAGATTCGAGCGTCCTACCTCAAGAAATCTTTGAAGCACCACCCGGATAAAGCGGAAACCGAGCACACGAAAGAGATCGCAGAGTTGATGTTTAAGAGAGTGGTCGAGGCGTACAAAGTGTTGAGCGATGCGAACGCTCGGAGAGCGTACGATAACAAGAGGATCCTAGGCTCGAGCAACGCGTACAACAGAAGATATTAATTTTTAGTAATACTTTTGAGAAAAAGAGAACTTTCGTCGCGCGCGTACTGTAGGTGTTATTGTTGAAGTCAGAACATGACTATTAAAATCACCACTGCTATACTTTCCTTACTACTACTATTACTACTACTATCACTACTTTTATGCTCTACATGTTCCTCACCGCTTTCTTCATCTCAAAACCGGCGTGCGCTCCGAAAATCTTCTGCAACGCCCTCACCGCCGGATACATAACTTTCGCCAAAATATGATCTGGTTTCGAAAACGTCTCCACTTTAAAATACACTCGGTCGTTTTGCAAGTCCTTCTCCACGGTAAACTTCTCCTCTCCGGCTAATAAGTGCCCTTGCAAAGTCGTGTGCGCGAAGGAATACGACTTCTTTTTCTCTTCGCTTACGTATGTGATTTCCAGCGGATTGAGCAGCCACACCCTTGGAAACGGTTGAATCATGACGCACACTTTTTGCCCTTTTCTCACTCGCGTTGCTTCGTCCACTTCGGTCCATCCGAGTTGAAACTGTTTCCACGATTTCAGCGCGCTCTTGGCTTTTTCGTAATCCACGTCGCCGTTCGTGCCGAGTAACACTTTCGTCTCGTCTATGGCGTAACAACACGACTTCGTCTTCTTCGCAAAATTGGTAAAGTTTTTCGTCTTTCCGACGTCCTCCTCGTCCACGTTGAATGAATGATTCTTCTTCTTCTTCTTCTTCTTCTTCCTCGCATCTGTTTCGTTCGTTCCTTTTCCTCCAAATCCTTTTTGTCGCGATCCAATATTCTCGAGTATTTCTCGCTGCGTTTTCACGCTCGGTTTCTGTCCGAACGTTATAAAAAAGAATACTACCATGTGTATTCCGTGTGTATATTCTCTTGATGAGAGTATCACGTTCCTCTATACGTTTTGTCGCACAATTTCACAGAAGTGTTGTTCTTTTTTTTATCCAAAACACAAAAAAAAAGACCCGTCTAACGTCATAATAAATCTCTTTCACACGAAAGAGAGATACAAAATTTAATTCACTTTAGACAACAAGAAGAAGAAGAGACAGTATACTTACGCCAGAGTATGCTCCCTTTGAAAGCAGTCACGTCTCCTTCTGTTGTTCTCACGTCTCACACCGCGAGTAAACAACTTACCAAGAAAAGAAACATTCGCATGGGCGGTTTGTTCGACATGTTGACGGGAAAAGGCGGCGAAGGAACCCCGAAAGTGAACGCGTCTTCGATTTACGAGTTACCGAACGGTACAGACGTGGACGGGAACGAATTCGACTACTCTTCGTTAAAAGGGAAAGTGGTGTTAATCACGAACGTGGCGTCGAGGTGAGGCGCGACGCGCAGCAATTATGAGGGACTTGTTGCGCTCGAGAAGAAATATAAAACCGAAGGTCTGGAGATTCTTTTGTTTCCAAGCGGACAGTTTGGAGGGCAGGAGTTGGCGAACAACGCGGACATTAAAAAGTTTGCCAGAGAGAAAGGGTTCAACGGGACCGTCATGGCGAAAGGAGACGTGGAAGGTGCAAACGCAACGCCGATGTGGTCGTATTGTTTGGACAAATTTCCGGGAGGCGTAGGATGGAACTTTAAGGCGAAGTTTATCGTCGACCGCGAAGGCAACGTCGTGAACAGAAACAGTTCCTCCGCGCAAGACCAAGAGGCGCTGATTAAACCGTTGCTGTAAAAAAAAAGAATAAGAACAACAACAGCGACAACAACAACGAGAAACGAAAACGCGAGCGAGAAAGAACGAGATGGAAAAAGTACGCCGCCGCGAAAAGAAGCGTAATAATAATAATAATAATATGTCCTCGCAATAATAATAATATAGCAATAAAGGCGTTTGTCTTATACCGCGAGCGCGAAGTATATTCGGCCCTCATCCGAATAGCGCTCCAACCAAAGCAAACGAGACGTTCCGCAAATTCTACTAGTTTATAAAAAAACAACGTGATTGTTTAAACGTAAAAGATCATTACGCATCTTTGTTTAGACTTGATAAGAGAGTTTGCGCGGGTTCGTCCCGAGGATTTTAATAGAAGAAGAAGAAGAAGATACACTTGTTTTTAGAGAAGGAGTTTGTTGTAAAAAAATAAAGAGAGAGACAAACTCAAGATGTATATCTATCGCGATCATAATCTATGTATCTACTACTATGTATCTATCTCACAATCTCTTCTTAATTTACTTTCGTTGTTTTCACTCGTTCCGTTGCTTGTTTCATCACGTATGTCATGCCGATGAAGGGTAACGCGACTATCCATTTCAAGATTCGATAGTGCCTTTCGTGAAAAGAAACCGAGTACGTATCCGTCGCGACGACGCCTGAACCATCCTTCATTTCGATAAAAATTTCGCCTCGAGATTTCACTTTCGGCACTCTGAGAGTAATTTGATCAATCTCCATGACATCTTCGTAATATTTTGACGCTTTCTCCATGAAATTCACGTCCAGCGCGTTCAACGTTACCGTGACGACGTACGGACCAAAATTCGACGCCTTTTTCTTCATTTTGGAACCAAAAATGCTTCGGTTATCGCGCATGCGATATTTAATCGTCATAAATTCTCCTCGAGCGTCGAAATATCCGCGATCTTCTCCGTAAATACCGAAATATTTATTCCTGTGCGTCATCAAGTTTGCGGATAAAAATTGAGACTGTTGTCCTTCCAGGGCGTGCGCGTGCGGACCGGAATGCGTCGCTTCGAAACAATGCACCTCGCCATTCATCGTCGCCAAAATAATACTTAAATATCCAGAATTCGTTAAATCATCAATCAAAGGAAGAGCGTAAGACGTTTCGCCTACATCGATAACGTCTCTGCATCCAGTTTTACCGTCGATGATGTAGACGTAACCGTCGAAAGATGTCGCCACGAGCGATAAACTCTCCGGGGAAGCCTTTCTCACTCTTCCCAAAGCAACCGGCGCTAAGATTCGACCGCCGGTATAAAACGGGAACGGGTACTTCTCCTCGCCAGTTTCGGCGCTCAAAACGTGAATTGCACCCGACGACGTGCCAACGACGATTTCTAGGAAATGGTCGCCATCTACGTCGCCCAGCGTTGGATTCGCCGAGATCGCCGATTGTAAGTGTTTCTCCCACAAAATGTCGCCGTCTTTCGTGAACACGGCTACGTTTCCTCTCAAATCGCACGCGATAAATTCATAGTACCCATCGTTATCGAAATCAGCGACCACAATTGGCGCTTGAATCTCGCCCATTTGTTTCGGAAACTGTCGCGGATTTTTGTTTTCCAAAGTTTTCCCGTTCAACACGTAGACGTTTCCCGTAGACGTCGCGACGATGAGTTCATTCGTACCGTCTTTATCGATATCTAAAACCGTCGGTTGCGAGAACGCACGCGCTCTGAATGCAGTCGCTTCTACGGAAACGTCCAAAATGACTGAATTTTTAACTCGATATTCGTTCGCGATATCCAAGAGAACGATACCGGTGGCGAGATACTTCTCCGCTTCGATTTTATTCCTCTTCCGGTATTGCATGCTGGATAAATCTTCTCTCTCTTCGTCGAAAAAGTATGAAACCGCGAGTATCAGTTCTTTTCGACCGTCGTTATCCACGTCAGCAATAATTGGTGAACATAAAACGTGTGCGTCTATGTATACGTTGTTCGCGTCTTTTCGTTCTCGGATTCTCGTTTCGTCTTCTTCTTCTTCTTCTTCTTCTTCTTCTTCTTCTGTTTCTTCTGTTTCGTCTTCTTCCAAAACGTTCGTGCCTTCCTCCTCCTCCTCCTCGTCGTCGTCGTTGTTGGTGCTACTACTATCTTCACCATCCTCATCGTCCATGGTAAACTTTATATCTTCGAGCGTGCTTTCGGCCAACACTTTTCTCCCTCTTCTTCTACTCTCCTCGCTCTTCTCGGAAATTTCTTCCGGAGGCGGTTCTCTCCCGTGACCGCTCAAAGAAGGCGCGTCGAACCCGGAATGCTCCCAATCTCCAGGCGCGCGCATCGGCTCTTTCGCCTTCCGCTTTAATTCTTCTAAGTGTTCCTTCTCCTTTCGCTCGCGTTCCGTCTCTTTCTCTTTGAACCAATCTTTCGTCACTTTCGCTCGAGGGAGTCGAGCGACTTTTACGTCCACATCGCCCCTCGCGTTAAACTCTAAAATCTCCCCGTCGTACGTGGCGACGATAAACTTCTTCTCGTTGTTGTTCCTATTATTATTATTACTCTTGTTGTTATTTTTCGTGTCATCGTTATTCACGTACACCGCGGTGCTCCCGTGCAGTTTACTCTCGCGAAATATCGGGAATCGACCATTCGCCACCGGTTGCCCGGTTTCCGGTTCCAACAGTTCAATCGCGTGCACGAACGTGTTCACGAGAACTTCTTTGTGCCCGTCATTGTGCACGTCCACTAACAGAGGAGTCGCGTACACGGAAGACGAGACGCGTTGGCGCCATTTTAAGTGCACGTTTGATGGACAATATCCTCCAACAAACTTCTTCTTCTTTGTCTTCTTCGAATCATCTGTGAGTATTCCTCGTCCGATTTTCTCCTTGAACGAGGCGTCTGGTTTCGCTTTTCGTTGCAAGAATATACTCCCGTCGTTATTAGTGTTAGTATTATCTGAAGAGTATTTCATCAAAACGTCGTCGTCGTGCGTTATTTGTTTAATATCAGAAGCAGAAGATACAAAAAACAGCAGAGACGAACACATTACCAACAACAGACTTCTCATTCTCATTCTCAACATCATCATCATCTTCTTCTTTTGTAACGTCGTTTACGTCGAAATCAGGTCGTCACTAAAACGATAACACTACTCCTACTACTCATGACAACAACAACAACAATAAAACAAGAAGGAAGGTAGAAAAAAGGAATTTTCGATGATGATGTTGATGATGATGCGAAAGAGCAGACAAATGAAGAAAATTTATTAGAAAAAAGAGCAGTCAAACGAAGAGAAAAAAGTATTCGTCAGACGAAAGAACTGCTGAAGAAGAATTCTTTAAGAAGAATATATAACTCTATTAAATGTCGTCGATCGCGACGCAACGTCTGATGGCCGAACGCAAAGCGTGGCGGAAAGACCGACCTTTTGGCTTTACCGCCGGGCCGACGAAAGAAGTAGCATCAGAAACAACGACAACAACAACATCAGGAGGAGATAAAGGAGGAAACAATGTGAATTTCTTCAAATGGAAAGCGTTGATTCCAGGACCGAGAGATACCATCTGGGACCAAGGGTTTTACCCGGTCACGTTAGAGTTCAACAAAGAGTACCCGGTGAAACCACCGAAAGTGAAATTTCCGGAAGGGTTTTACCACCCGAACGTGTATCCGAGCGGAACCGTGTGTTTGTCCATCTTGAACGAAGAAGAGAATTGGTCGCCCTCTATTACGGTGAAACAAATACTTTTAGGCGTTCAGGATTTATTGAAAACGCCAAACCCTTTGTCACCGGCACAGTCGCCGGCGTACGTGATGTACACGCAAGATCGGACGGAGTATAACAGATTAGTGAAAGAACAGAGTAAAAAGTATCCAGCTCCGATTTGAGATTGGTTGCGCTCGCGATGACGAAATACGCTCAAGAAAGAGAAAGGAGTAGTACTATTACTAGCATTCATCCATCACGCTTAGAAGATTGAAAAAGATAGCGAAAACGGTAGATATAAACAACAACAACAAGAGAGGAATTAATAATAATAAAGAGCAAGCAGCTGCACGTCGTATTAAATAATGTAATTATAAAAATGGTAGTAATATAATAACGACGACGACGTTAATCCTGTTTTCTACCGCCCAAACTCGAGACCGAGCCAGTTTCGCCTCTCATCCTCAAAGCGAATACGGAGCCACCTTCCCTGGCTGCATTCGGTCTCGCCGGGTACGCACCAACTCTCGGAATCTCGCCACCACCTTTAATAAACGCGTAGTCGACGTACGGCGGGTCGAAGACAGCCGGAGCGATTTCCATGGCGCCGCCCGGGATGGCGTTGTCCGTGATTTGCTTGAAGTTTTTGATGATCGTCACCGCTGGCCCCGGCGCTCTCTTACCCAAAATTCGTTGCGTTTCAAAGACGCCGAGCAATCTTTCGCACGTGCCGTCTTGAGAGACAACTTCCAAGCCTTTCGCCGGGTCTGAGTACAAATACGGCGCCAAAGCGGCCAACTCGTTCGGACCTTTACCCATGCGTTTGAACCACGCGAGTAACTCTGCCCCAGTCGCGGTTTCCAAGTTTGGAATCAACCCTTCCGGATCGGCTTCGGTGGCGTCCAAGCGTCCAACGCGCACCTTCGCGCCCAAAAACGGGTTCGTGCCGATGAACAAGAACTCGTAGTTGTCGTCGTTCCCGACTTCCTCGACGTAATCCTTTTTGAACTGGATTCTCGCCGCAAAGTGCGGGACGATGGCGATCAAATCCGCGTATGAAACCGGTTGCGTCGTCTCCTTATCGACAGCTTTCTTGATCTTCTCAATCGAAGCCATCGCTTTCTTCAAACCTTTATTTTCCGGTCGATCCAACTCGAATCGAACGGAACCGTTCAAACCGTACTTCTTCCCGACGACTGAGTGCGTCCCGGCGTCCGCCAACGCCAATCGACAATACGATCCAAAGTCCAAATCGATGTTATCTTCGATAATCGGAGCGATGTACTGTGCGTATTCAATTTGCGCTTTCGATTTGTTCGCCCCAGACGTTCTCGCCGCGCCTTCTAATCGATCGAGCGGTTCCACCTCCAACTTTGGCAAGTTCACCGCTCTCTTCGCTTTAATCGCATTCATATCTTCGTTCGCGGACATGTCTTTCTCCTTCAAGAGATCTTCCGCGAGAGAGCCTAAATCCAAAGCAAGAGCGGATTGCGCAGCCGAGGTACCGATGACGGTCATCGCGAGCAACGCGTTGCGTCTGTTCACCGAACCGTTGTTGTTGTCGACATTCGCATCGTCGTCGTCATCGGATTTTACAGAAGCTGCTCTCGCGCTGCGTTTTGATCGAACACAAACAGAAGACGACGAAAATCGCTTCTTGCTTTTGCTCATCATCAAACGCTGTTGATGTTTGATCGTCGAGGGTGTCGTGGAAGATGCGATCATGTTTGTTCAAATATTTATAAATCCGTGAGAGTGATGAGATGGATCCAACGAAAGAGTGATGAAAGATATTTTGACGCGATATTCCGTCCTTTTTCGAAAAAGCGTGTATTCGTGCTCTTTTTTCGAGCAAAGTACTACATTTTTTATTATACGTGTTCTTATTATTAGTATAATGATTATTACTTTCTACTTTCTCTCTTCTTCTCTCCCTTTTTGTTTAATCTTTGTTTAATCTTCATCCTCACCAAAATCGTCCGGGTTTTGAATACTTTCCGTGACTTGCGCGTACACCGCTTCGGTGATGATTGGGATTTCCGGGTACAAGCCTTGCACGGCGTTCCAAACGGAGTACAAAATAGCGTACGTGCCGTTGGCAAAAGCTAAGATTTCTACCAAAGCACCAAAGAAGGTGACCGCGAGGAAGAGGGGTAAGTATTGCATGATTAAACCGGCGAGCATGATGCAAATATCCAACATGATAGCTTGCATGGTGTTGTATCGAATAAAGTGCGGCACTTTCGGGTTCCTCACGACGGCTAAGAACAAACCGAAAAACGTGCAAAACGGAATGAACCCGTTGGAGTAGAAAATCATCATCGGCGCCGTGAAAAAGTCCAGAAACTGCAAAGTTAACGGGAAGAACTCAAACCCGTCGTTGGTGAAAGCGATGCAACCCATCATAGGGATTAAATACGGCAGAATAGCCAACAAACGGTCCTTCGCCGGCGGTCGGGTTCGACCTTTGTTCCACCCGTCGCCGCCGAACAAAGTCTCCATCAACGTCGCCGGTTTCCCTTCGTCTTCGCCTTCCGCAGCACCCGTGCCGTCGTACTTCGACGGGTCGAACGAGTCTGGAATGTTCGCCGCTCGGGTTCGTAAAAGAGCTCCTCTCTGTGTTTGTTATTATCGTTTAAAAAAAAGACGAATTTTGTATTAGTTTAGTAGATAAAGTGGTTTGTTGCGGGTTGTTACGCGATGAGAAAAAAAACAACACCTTTAACAAACGCGCGCAAAACAACCACGACGCGAACGCGAAAAACGTACCCTCTCGCTCCCAATCCGTTCAACAATGCTTAAATCTTGTGTTTCTCTTTTTAATTGAAATCTACTCGTTTCCTCGTGTCTCTTATTGATGCGCGAAACGTGTTGATGATTTTGCGCATTATTGACGACACTATTAACTACAATTTTTCTGTTCGAAATCGACGCCGTCTTCCCGGACGAGAAGTGCGTGCTCAATCGAGACCCGGTGCACACAGTCGCATCTATTCTTTGCATCGAATGCATGATAATTCGTTCTAAAATATCCTTCGCAAAAGCTTATTGTTATTCTCGAAGTTAGCTCTGCCGACGGCTAAGTTTTTTTTTTTGAGGTGATACTCGTAGATAAAACAAAAGAAAAGAGACTGATGAAAGAAAAAAGGGGGCAAAAGCCTCTCAAAAACATTCATCACATCGTCACTCTTCTCTTATATATAGTACCATAAAAAAGAAGAAGAAGCGAGAAGAGAATACTACACACACATATAAGAACAATAAAAATGACGAGAGAGGATGATTTATACCGCGCTTTAGGTTTGGAAAGGACG